>Ga0315306_10001391_pt1 | contig 11536 bp, 10 predicted proteins | sample TDP1_MG_FD_203803 | JGI IMG/M metagenome (GOLD analysis project Ga0315306, IMG submission 203803) | Freshwater sediment microbial communities from Lake Towuti, South Sulawesi, Indonesia - TDP1 | ecosystem: Environmental > Aquatic > Freshwater > Lake > Sediment | place: Indonesia: South Sulawesi... | reverse complement strand
TCGTCAAACGTGGCGGAGTGATAATTCTGGTGGCTGAATGTCCAGAAGGACATGGAAACCAAGTCTTTTATGATTGGATGGTTAAGTTTAATGATATAAAGGCTGTTGAGAGGGAGATAAAGCGTAATTTTGTTTTAGGGGGGCATAAAGCCTATTATTTGTTGAAAGCCTTGCAAAACCATCAGATTATTCTAGTTTCTTCAATGCCAGACTATTACGCCGCAAATATTTTCAAATTGAAGACAGCAAGGGCCGTGAACGACGCCTTAAACGAAGCTTTTAAAATTGCTGGAAAAAACGCTAAGGTTTGGGTAATGCCCTATGGAAACTTTACCCTTCCAGAAGTTAAAACGAGTGAGGAGCAAGAATCAATAGAAGTTAAATAGGGAAACTGATTAATCCCTTTAAGCTAGATGGAGAAGAAATCTTGCAAGAGACTTTCAAACTCCGCAAATTCACCATGGACGACTTGCAAAGTGTAACGAACATTAACCGTGTTTGCCTACCCGAAAACTATACGGACTATTTCTTCATAGACTTGTATCGCAGATTTCCAGAAACTTTTCTCGTTGCAGAGGAAGACGGCGAAGTTGTAGGTTACATAATGTGTCGCATCGAACTAGGCTTGTCAAATTTTGGTTTCAGTGGGTTAATTAAGAAGGGACATATTGTTTCAGTGGCTGTTCTTCCTCAATACAGACATAAAGGAATAGGAGAAGCCTTAATCACCGAAGCCATGGAATGCATGCGCAAATACAATACGAAACAATGCTTTCTCGAAGTTAGAACAACCAACGCGCCAGCGATTAACCTCTACAAAAAATTAGGGTTCAATGTCACCCGAACAATCCATGGCTATTACGTTGACGGAGAAGATGCATACGTTATGAGTCATGAACTCTCATCAAAACATAAGTGAATGAAACTAGATGCGTGTATATTCTGTTTTTTCATTCATGTAATTTATTGCTTGAAGCACGGATTTTGTAAGTCCCAGCAGGCTGAGAAGTGTAACGATTATCAGAAACAAGCGAAGGTCTACTATTAAGCTTACATTTTTGAATGTTAAGCCAAATATTCCGCCCTTCAACGATAAAATTAAATAACCAATCACAAACAACGCTTTAGCTGCGTTAAAAAAGTGTTGAAAAACTGTTCCGGATGTAAGTTCTCCAACAATCATTAAAATAATATACACGATAACAAAAGTTTCAACCATCTGCTGCAAACCTGGAACTATTTCCGAAATTGGAGCTAAAAACATCCATAAAACAAAGTAGATTGCATAAACAAGAAAACCTTTCACAACTGCCTTTAAGGCATTAAACGTAAAGTTCCGAATTCTTTTCTTAGAATCGTTATTTGCGTCAGCCATAATTAATCACCATTGGTCCATAATTGAAAAACGGCGTTAGAAAAGAGACTTCAAAATGTCCAGTTTCAGTCATTCCAGTTATTGCAACATAGAGCTCTACATACCCATTATAAAGGGAATTATGAATGGCTTCTATGTTTGTTTGTCCCTCACCAACAAGAACGTTAGTGCTATTGAACATTCGTATTTGAATGCTTCCCACCAGATCGAAAAAGGCGTGATTTTCAAAGCTTATCGGAACCACAACTCTCAAGTGAGTATAATTATGTGCGACATATTCAATTTCTCCTAACACGAAATTGTACAGCGGTGCACCCCAAGGCAGAGAAAGATTTGTTGAAGCTTGAACTGGAATCACTTCCGCAATTCTCATGCCTACTGCTTCATAAATTTTCAATTCAGTATCATTGAACAAGTAGTTTTGGCCTTTCTGTAACAAATCATTTAAATCTATCGTCATGTTGTGATTTATGGTCACTACATCGTTTTTATTTATAACGCGTACAAAAGTTGAGCCTCGTGTAATGGTAAAGCCTTCTTCATCTGAGATTTCAGTCGTTATGTTGAAGGCGCCTATGTTATAATATCCCTTGTTAACGATAGTTATTGGCAGGGAGAAAAGCACTTTATTGTCTGCGGTTAGTCCCATTTTCGGGTCTCCAAAATCGAACTGTAAATCTTTGGCAGAATATACGGCGGTAATGAAAAAGGCGATTAGGAATATCCAGAAAAACGTTGTGGCTATCCCTATCATTCGAATCGGTATTCGCATGGCTGCACCTTTTCTGGCTTTAATGCACGATTTTATTGATTTGGTTGTTGCTGTGATGAATTGTCTTTTTGTGGTTCTTTTTGCTCTGGTTGTGGCTGTGAAACTTGCTCTGGAGGTATAACCACGAATTCTGGTTCTGGCGGTTTAGCCTCCGGCTTAGCTTCCTCCTTTGGCTTTTCTGCTTTTGCCTTCTGAGGTAATGGCTTTTGCGGGACAGGAGTTGGTCTTTGTGGAACAGGCGCAGGCGGTGGCACTTGTGGCATGTGGGCGATTATTGTCACTCCTCTTATTGTCAACAGCGAGCCTATCCAACCCATCACTCCAAGATACATTATGCGTATGCATGTTGCAATTAAAGGAGCCAATGCTTCGCCGAACGTTCGTACCAAATCTTGAGAAGCAATTATCGATAGGCTTTGGGTTAGGAATCCATAGGCGCTTACGAAAGTGCCTATTAGTAGGGCTACACCTATCATCAGCACCGTAATTCCGGAAAGGGCTATTTTGTCTCTAAAGTTTTTGAACATGGCATTTGCCTCATTGTAATGGAATGTAGAGATTGAATATTAAATCTTCCGACACATTAAACAGAATCCAAACTAGCTATCAGAAATCAAGCATAAAAATAAGCAGAAAAACAATGGTTGAAACAAGGGCGACAAACCAGGTTTTAATGAAGCTTTATATAAAAGCTGAAGCTGAATCAAGATAGACGATGCCTCATGAGTCGAAGATTTTTACTGGTAATGGCTTTGGTCATTGTTCTCATGGTTACGCAATGTGTAATTAGAGTTCATAAGGTAGAAGCGAGTGGAACCATTCACATTAGGGCAGATGGATCGGTTGAAGGTACGGATAAGATTCAGCGAGACGGGGACATCTATACTTTCACTGATAACATTTATGACGAGGTTGTGATTGAGAGGGATAACATTGTGTTGGATGGGGCTGCTTACACGCTTCAAGGAACAGGAGTGTTTTCCAGGGGAATATCCCTTTCTGGAGGTAACGTGACAATCAAGAACATGGAAATTAAGGCGTTCTGGTACGGCATTTTGTTTGATTCTTCAAATAACAAGGTGTTTGGAAATAACATAACAAACAACGAGTATGGCGTCTGGATCGAGAGCTCTTCAAACAACATTTTTAGAAATAATATTGTGACTAACAATAGATATGGCTTTTTTGTTTACGGCGGGCCTCTTTCGCAATACATTCATGACATAGACGCTTCAAACACCGTAAATGGCAAGCCTGTCTACTATTGGCTCAATAAACAAAACATGGCTATTCCAGTTGATGCAGGATATGTTGGTCTTGTAAACTGCACAAACATAACGATTGAAAACTTAAGACTCGAAAATAATGGACAAGGCATACTGCTGGCTTACACGACAAATTCGACAATAAGACAAAACATCATAACACACAACCAATATGGTATTGAGCTGCATGATTCTTCAAACAACAATTTAACTGGAAATAGTATGATAAGCAACGACGGGAGCGGCCTAGGCACTTACTGGTCTTCAAACAATAGTATAACCAGAAATAACATAGTAGGGAATGGCTTTGGGCTGGAACTCTCCAATTCTTTAAACAATAGCATAGTTGAAAACGATATATTAAACAACACGGGTGGCATTCTGCTTACGGGTTCTTCAAACAACACCATATTAGGAAACAATTTTACAAGCAACAACCTGGGTGGCATTCTGCTCGAGAATTCTTCAAACTACAACAACATTTGTGAAAACAACATAACAAACAACGATGAATGGGGCATCAGCCTCTGTATTTGGCCAGGTTCTCAGGCTTGGAACAACAGGATATCTGGAAACAACATAGCGCATAACAAAAAAGATGGCATACATATGTACGCTTCAAACTGTAGCGTCATTTCCGGAAACAACATAACAGCAAACAGCTGGAATGGCATCGGGCTTACTTACTCTTTTAATAACACTATTTCTGGAAACAACATAATAGACAATGACGCTGGCATCGATCTCTCTTCTTCTTCCAAAAACAATGTAACTGAAAACACTATAGCAAACAACGGATATGGCATCAGCCTCAACTATTCAATTAATAATACAATTCATCATGACAACTTTATCGACAACACAAGACAAGTGTATGTCTTTAGCTCTTACGACAATTTTTGGGATGACGATTATCCTTCTGGCGGAAACTACTGGAACGACTATGCTGGCACTGATGTCAAAAGTGGGCCTAATCAAGACCAGCCCGGAAACGATGGCATAGGCGACTTACCTTTTGTAATCAATGAAGACAACCGAGACCGTTATCCGCTCATGCGGGCGCGCGTAAGCGAGCTTGTTACGTCAGTAAAGGCTCCAGCCTCCATGAGACTTGGCAGCTCATTATCGCTTGATGTAAACGTCACAAATCTGGGATCAAACGATCAGGCTGATGCAGAATTTTTACTTCTCATCAACAACACCATAGTAAGCTCAACAACTATTCCACTTCTAAAAGCAGGCGATTCATACACACTTAGCTATCTATGGACCCCCACTGTTGAGGGAACATACAATGTAACTGCCTACGCCCGCCCAGTAACTGACGAACCATTCACAGAAAACAATCAAAAGGCCACATTTATTGCCGTCGTGCAAGTGGGCGTTGAAGCCGGTGATTGGATAAAATGTGACTATACGATCACCGGTGCGCCTTCCGGAACACCGCTTCCAACATGGATTAAGGTGGAATTTCTAGGCTTCTACGGAACAAACGCTACTGTACGTGTAACAATGCACATGTCTGATGGAACAGAGCAGAGCGATACCATGACTGTGGATATCGTGGCTTGGGGGGCAACTTTAGGCGGCTTCTCAGGATTTGTAATCCCCGCTAACCGCACAACTGGAGATTCCATTTACCTAAGTGGGTATGGCAACGTAACAATCGCTGGCGAAACCACCAGATCATATGCTGGAGCAAGCAGAACAGTCGTATATGCAAGTCTCTCTCAATATTGGACTCAATTCACATATTACTGGGATAAACAGACCGGAATCATGGTAGAAGCATCAGCAATTTCAGGAAGCACCACTACAAAAGCTAAGGCAACTGAGACAAACATGTGGCAAGCCCAACCGTTTCAACTTCCTATAGACCTAGCTGTTTTCTGCGCACTAATAATAGTAGTAATAGCAATAGTGGCAGCCGTAGCATTTTTCAGGATACGCAGAAGAAAGAAACCTTTCGAGGAAGTTGAATCTGCACAGTCCTAGAATAACGTGAAAAGCTTTCGAATATTATGCTCATCCCAGTATTCACGGTAACAACACTACTAGCAATCATAATCTACAAAGAAAATCAACTTTGCCCTAACCTATTTGGTTTATTGTGCGCCAGCATGATAGAACCTTGTTTCATAAGTACTTATAATTCATAAGACCATAACGTAAACTGAGGATAGGTAAAAAGGAAAAGGAACTCTAGATTCCTAGTTTCTGGTAAATCTTCTGCTTGTTCTCTTCAACCTTCTTCTGGACATCCATGAAGATGTTGTTTCCGTGGGAGTCTATGGCTACAGCCAACGGACCAAAATCCTCGACTTCGAAGACCCACATGGCTTCAGGTGTTCCCAAATCCAGCCACTCGACACTCTTGACGTTCTTTATGGTTTTTGCAGCCAGTATTGCAGCTCCACCAGTGAAAGCCCCATAGACAGCGCCGTATTTCGCCATGGCATCCGTCGTCTTCTTACCCATCCCACCCTTGCCAATTACAACTCTAACTTTGAAGTTTTTTACGAACTCATCCTCGAAGATGTCCATCCTCGTGCTTGTTGTTGGGCCCGCCGCAATAGCAATCCATTTTTCTCCTTCCTTGCTCACCACCGGACCGCAGTGGAAAACGGCTAGTCCCTCGAGATTTATGGGCAAAGGCTTTCCCTGTTTAAAGTATTCGAGGGCTCTCCTGTGAGCTTGGTCTCTCGCGGTTACTATCGTTCCAGTTATGTAAAGCACATCATTCACCTTGATTTTGCGGATTTCTTCCTCCGAAATCGGCGTTTTAAGTTTGTAAACAGCCATTTTCTTTCACCTCACCATTTTATTTTATGCGTCAAATATTCAACCGTTCCGTCCGCGTTAACCCGTGCAGAAGCTCGTCTAGCAGCCCAACAGTTGAAGGCAACAGCCGCCGGATAAGATGCTGGATGTCTATTGGCGTAGTCGATGTGGACGCCTAAAACCGTTGTTTTTCCGCCCAATCCCATGGGCCCGATTCCAGTCATGTTTGCAGCCTCAAATATCTCCCTTTCAAGCTTTGCTATTTCCGGGTCCGGATTGGGCTCGTCTAAGGGTTTTAACAAGGTTTTTTTGGCCAGTTTCATGGAGATGTCGGCTCCGCCTCCAACTGAGATACCCAAAATGGTTGGGGGACACGGCTTGGCGCCAGCCTTTATAACAGCGTCAACAACGAATTTTTTCAGTCCTTTTATTCCTTCTCCGGGTACAAGCATTCCCGAGACGCAAACGTTTTCTGAGCCTCCTCCCTTTGTCATGACGGTTAGTTCTAGACAGTCTCCGGGCACGATTTCCCAGTGCAAGAATGGTATGTATCTTCCAGTATTGTCTCCGCTGTTCTTCTGAGTGAACGGGTCAACCGAATTTGGTCTCAGAGGGACTTCTTTTGTGGCTCTTCGCGTTGCATTTATTAGCGCTTCTTCAATTTTGTCAAGGTCTTTCGCCTTAGCACCAGCCTTGACATAAAATATTATTGTGCCCGTGTCTTGGCATACTGGCGCCTGATATTTTTCGGCAAGTTCAATGTTGTCCAAAATTGCTTTTAGTTGTGTTTTGCCCGTTTCGCTTGTTTCTTCCGCATATGCTTTTTTAAGGGCTTGTTTAACGTCTTCGGGCAAATAGATTACCGCTTGCTTCAGAATGTTAAAAGCAACATTTTCCACAATTTTTGCTCTTTCCAAAGTTTTCCCTTCTTTTTTTCGGTTTTATGAATAATTCATGTACTTATATCTTGTCTTATATTATCAACAAAACTTAAGATAATTTCAAAATAACTAATAAGTACGCAAAAAGAGAAGATTACAAATGTGGAAGCTTTTCTGCCTTGTCACTTTAACTTATCTCTCTATGGATTAGGCAATATTATGCCTCGTGTGTTTTAAATATGGCTTGACCTAACTAGTTTCTTTAGCCGCGAGAGGAGAAATGGTTTGATGGCTGAGGAAGAGCAATTAGAAGGCACTGTCAAGAAAAAGTATGAGTTTTTGGAGGATCTTCCAGGAATTGGTCCAGCTACTGCTCAAAAACTTCAAGAGTTAGGATTTCACACCGTTGAATCATTGGCTATGGCCACTGCCCGTGAATTGGAACCTGCTGGCATCAGCGAGAAAAAAGCTTTTGCCATTATTGAAGCCGCCCGTTCATCTATCAGTGTTTCTTTTGTTCGGGCAGATGAGCTTCTTAGAAAGCGTCAAACCGTTTTGCGTTTAACAACGGGCAGTAAAGCCTTAGACAGGGTTCTTGACGGCGGATTAGAAACGCAAACTATAACCGAGTTTTATGGCGAGTATGGCAGCGGAAAAAGCCAGCTCTGTCATCAACTATGCGTAAATGTTCAGCTACCCTCTGAAAGGGGTGGACTTAACGGCGCCGCATTATACATTGATACTGAAAATACCTTTAGAACCGAGCGAATTGTGCAGATGGCTAGACATTTAGGACTTGACCCAGAACAAGTTGCTAAAAATATTATTTATGCTGAAGCCTACACTTCTGATCATCAGATGTTTCTTCTCGACAATGCGGATGAGGTAATTAAAGCAAATAACGTGAAGCTTATTATCATTGATTCCTTGACTGCCCATTTTAGAAGTGAATACATTGGGCGTGAGATGCTGGCTTCCAGACAGCAAAAATTGAACAAGCATATGCACAAGATTATTCGATTAGCTAGGGCTTTTAACGCCGTGGCAGTTGTTACGAATCAAGTTATGGCCAAACCTGACGTGTTTTTCGGCGACGCTGTCCACCCCATTGGCGGTCACATAGTTGGTCATACAAGCCACACACGCGTTTATCTGCGTAGGGCTGCCCACGGTCCTGTACGAATTGCCCGCTTAGTTTCAAGTCCGTATCTGCCTGAAGGAGAGGAAATACTTAAAATAACTGAGAACGGAATAGAAGACGTTTCCGACGAAGAGAAGTCGAAATCACGTGGGCGCTAAACATGCCTATCCCCTCAGCCTTAGTGACGCGTTACTTTCAACTTTTGGTTAATCGACAATTTGCCGAAGCTAAGCGAGAATTAGAGAGGATTAAGCAGAAAACGCATAAGACAGAGTGGAACAGGGGCTATTTTAGGGCTTTGTATGGGATGTTGCTTGCACGTCGGTCGAACAATAATGACTCTTACGCTTTTTTCTCGAATTTGGATTTAGGTGATAAAGCGACTTTGCATGGTTACCAGCGGGAGTTTTTGGAACACGTAAAGAATGGGCTTCATGGAGATTTTGACCGTGGATTTTTCTCGGCTTGGGCTGATTGTATTCGAGTTCTCAACAGGATGAATGTTCCGAATGTTTCGAATGCAAACGCAAATGTGAACGACGCTGCATCTGAGAGGGGAAAGCTTCAATCTTTGAAGGGTGATAAGAATCAAGTAACGATGGAGGATTTTATTAAAGAGAAAGCCTAAACCGTTGCGATTAGTGTGTACATGAGAACCCAGAAAACCAGCCACGAAATGAAATATATTCCTATTCCAGTTGTTGCAATTTTTTGTGGCTTCTCCACTTTAAGTATGAATTTGCTTTTTATTATGTAGTAGGATATTAGATAGACTACAAACGCTATAGATAAACTGTTCATGATTTTTGTAAAATACTCTGTTTGTCTGACTTCAAAGTCATCCCCATATAAGTCTCCAGAGGCATCTATAGCTCTGAACACGATTTCACAGCTTTTTGCCTCTTCTGGAGCAGTAACGACCATTCCCATTGGTAACCATTGTGTATAGTTATTCACGGGTATAGATTTGCTATTTTCGTCTATGAAGCTGTGTCCTTCTAAATCTGAAAACCACTTGATAACTAATGAAAATTGGTCTGCAGTAACTTCGCCTTTGAAGAACCCCTGTATTTGATAAGTATATTCTTCATTAACTATAGTAACTTCACTTTTCCATTCAGCGCTAGCATTGTTAACATTTATTCTTACACTTCGAGAGCCTGTTTTTGCATAAGCTGTGCTCCATTCCGTACCATTTTCGGATGGAAACCAGTAATGTGGTTTTACTTGCCCTATTTCCCCTGTTTCTAGAGAAGGGTTGAGGATCAAGTTTTTGGAGACTGACCCTGTTGCTACTAAGTAACCCATGCAGATGAGGGCTGCGAGTATACCTAGTGCCAATCTTAGCCAGTATATTTTTTCTAGGGGCGTCATTTTTCAATGCCTTTGCATTTTATATTTTTGATTATGATTTAAAGTTGTCTATTTATAGTTTGGCAGTGTTTATAAATTCTGGAAAGTGATGCACATTGCGTAAGAAGGAGCTTACAAGTTTTGACGTGGCTGCTGTTGTTCGAGAGTTAAAGGATTCTATCTTAGATTCTCGTGTTAGCAACGTTTACCAGTTGGATTCTAAAACATTTCTTTTTAAGTTGCATAAGCCTGAGAAGCTACCTCTTGGGCTTATTTTGGAGGCTGGTAGGCGATTGCATTTAACTTCATATGTTATGGAGAAGCCTTTGGTGCCGCCTGGTTTTTGTATGGCTTTGAGGAAGTATTTGCGGAATGGCTGGTTAGTTGATGTTGAGCAGCATGAGTTTGAAAGGATAGTCGTTTTTTCTTTTAAGGCTAAGGCGGGCGTTTTTCGTCTTGTTTTGGAGCTTTTCGGTGAAGGCAACATTATTTTGGTTGGCGAAAAGGGCGAGATTTTGCATGCTTTGGTTTATAAGCGGATGCGTGACCGCAACATTCTTCGCGGCGAAGCTTTTGTTTTTGCTCCTCCTAGTGGAAGGAATCCGTTTAAGGTTGGCAGGGAAGAATTTCGGGATGGTTTGAGGGGTTTTAGTGATGTTGAGGTTGTTAGGGCGATTGCGCGTTTCTTAAGTGTTGGTGGGGTCCATGCTGAAGAGGTTTTGTTGAGGGCTGGCGTTGACAAGACTAAGCATTGTAGTGCGTTGAGCGATGCAGAAGTTGATGCCATTTTTGAAGGTTTGCAAGTGTTGCTTTCTCAAGTTAGGAGCGGCAAGTTGGAGCCTTGTGTTGTTTTGGATGAGAGCGGCGGGTTTGTTGATGTTTTGCCTTTTAGGCTTAAGCGTTATGAAGGCGTTGGCTTTAGACTTCAGCCTTGCAGCAGTTTTAACGAGGCTTCGGACGAGTTTTATGTTAGGGTTGCTGCGGTTGAAAGGGCGGTGGCTGCGGCCAGCGTGGAGGTTGAAAAGTCAAAGCGAGAGGCGGAAAGGCTTAGGCGAATTGTTGAAACTCAAGAGAAGGCTTTAGCGGAGGCTGAGGCTAACGCTGAGAGGGATAGGCGGATTGGCGACTTAATTTATGCGCATGTTGTGGAGCTTCAATCATTATTAGACAGGTTTTTAGCTGCGAAAAAGGCTGGGAAAGAGTGGAATGCGGTTGTTTCTGAGGTTTTGGCTGAGAAGAAGGCTAGTGTTAAGCCATGGGAGTTTTTTGATTCTTTTGACGTTAAGGGTTTAGTGCTTTATGTTTGTATGGACGGCTCGCGCTTTGGTTTAAATTTGCGGAAGGGGGTTTTTGAAAATGCTGGTGGGTTCTACGAGCGGGGTAAGCGGGCTAGGCAGAAGTTGGAAGGGGCTAAAGCGGCTTTGGAGGATACTCGTAGTAAACTTTTGGAGGTTGAGGCTAAGATTAGAAGGGCTGAATCTTTAGAGCTTGTTAAGCCCGCTGAGGTTATGGAAGAGGTTGCTAAGCGTAAGGTTAAGCGTAAGGAGTGGTTTGAAAGGTTTAGGTGGTTTGTTTCTTCTGATGGGTTTTTGGTTGTTACTGGTAAAGACGCGGTTAGTAATGAGGTTTTGGTTAAGAAATATGCAGAGGGCAGTGACATTGTTTTTCATGCTGATGTTGCTGGCGCTCCTTTCGTTGTTGTTAAGTCTGGTGATAAAGAGCCTAGTGAAGAGTGTTTGCGTGAGGCTGGAGAGTTTGCGGCTGCCTTTTCTAGAGGTTGGCGTGAAGGCTTTGCATCAGTGGATGTTTATTGGGTTAAGCCAGACCAATTAAGCAAGGGTGGGCCTTCTGGGGAATTTGTTCCTCGGGGAGCGTTTGTTGTGAGCGGAAAACGGAATTGGATGCGGAATGTTCCGCTCAGAATAGCTGTTGGGGTTGTAGTGAATAACGAGAGCGGCGAGATAAAAT
>Ga0315306_10001390_pt1 | contig 11550 bp, 11 predicted proteins | sample TDP1_MG_FD_203803 | JGI IMG/M metagenome (GOLD analysis project Ga0315306, IMG submission 203803) | Freshwater sediment microbial communities from Lake Towuti, South Sulawesi, Indonesia - TDP1 | ecosystem: Environmental > Aquatic > Freshwater > Lake > Sediment | place: Indonesia: South Sulawesi... | reverse complement strand
AAGATGGGTTTTCCTTGGATTAGCATAAACAGGAAAACCAAAACTAAGGTAAATAGAAACTCGACAATTAACAATGTTTTGAGTCGGTTTCGTCCGAAAGAATCCATCGCCTGAACAAGTCGTTTCTTGCGATCGTCCTTTGAGTCCAGTTCATAGTCAGAAATAGTATTGATTTGGGCTCCAATGGCAGAACTGAGGTTGATTACAGTAAAGGACAGAGCCACCAGAATAACCAAGTCAGTGAAACCTAAAGTTGGAATGACACCCCAAGCAAGCCCCATTATAAGTGAACCCAAATTCGGCAGAAGAAACTCCGCCCTAGAAATAATAGCAAGTAATCTTAAGGTTTCGAGCATCGTTCAGTCAACAAGGAATTAGTGAGGTCAGCGAAGTTAAAAACATGACGTACACATGGAAGATAAGTCTTGTTAGCTGAACTCTATTGAACTGTGCGCGCATCTAAAGGCTATGGTCTATTCTAGGCTGCCTATCCGCTCTTTAAGCGATTACAACTTCAAGCAGTTGCTTAATCTCTTCCGTCGCGCGCGAAAGGTCCTCGATTTTACTGCTTTCGATTCTACTATTCGTGAGGATCAATAGAAGTCCTTCATCAACTGGATAACATGCTTCTTTTCCAAGCGTAAAGGATTCATGTGCAAGGCGGGCTCCCTGAAAACATCTTCCACAAGGGGCTTTATGTCTTCTTCCTTTACACCGACATCCCTGAATCTCAGAGGCATCCCAATGTCGCCATAAAGTCTCCTTAGCGCCTCCTCAAGGTCGTCCGATCCATCCAGCATCCGTGCCATCTCGCGGAACTTCTCCTCACACTTTTGGCTATTTATCCTAGCATAGCAGAGCAACGGCACCGCCAGACTCAACCCGTGGTGGATATGGTACCACGCCGTCAATGGGTGTCCGATCGCATGAGCTAAACCAGCGCCCTTCGTAACTGCGATTCCCCCGTGATAAGCGGCCATGCACATATCAAAGCGAGCATCGATATCGTCACCCCGCGAACACGCCCTCCTCAGACTGCACCCGATCAGCTTTACCCCGTACAAGGCCGCTGCATCGGCAAGGGGGTTATAAGGCGTAAAATTGGATGTATATCCTTCCACACAGTGGGACAAAGCATCAATGCCAGTTGCAGCCGTCAGCCTTGGAGGCATATTCATGGTAAGTTTGGGGTCCATCAGCACCACTTTGGGAGCGAGGTCCGGGTGGACGACGACGAACTTGAGATTGTCGTGTTCTTTATCGGTAAGAACCGCGGCAGGTGTGACCTCGCTACCAGTACCAGAGGTTGTGGGTATCGCTATCAAAAGCGGTAGAGGAGGCTTTATCAATCTTATCCCCCCTCGCATAAAGTCGTATTTCCGCAAATCACCGCCCTGCGATACCTTTACAGCTATTGCTTTTCCCGTATCGATGGAGCTTCCGCCACCGATGGCCACTAGGCAATCACATCCGGCTTCATCATAGGCCCTTGCACCTTTTCCTATCACCTCTATGGGCGGGTCCGGCTCTACCTCTGAAAACAGTATTGTCTTCAATCCCGCGTCCTTGAGAATCCCCTCCAGCTTTAGAACCATGCCTGTCTTGGCAATACCTGAGTCGGTAACTATCAGCACGCGGTTGCCGCCTCTCCTCTTGACTATTTGTCCGGCCTGATGGAAAACATCCGGGCCAGCAATAGTTTCTGGCGGTAGATACATACGTATGGCACTTGGAACTTTTTCTTCCTTGACAACCAACAAATCATCCCATAAAGCGTCCATCTCCGAGCCTTCAACATCAAAAACACAGTTGGATGGAGGCAGAGGTTCTTCCCGTATGAACCGCGGGTACCTTTCATGAATCTCATCGAACCCAGCGGCCTTGTTAAAGGCTAGTTCCTCCCTCAAGGTCTCCCTACCAATATTCATGACGTCATCCTTTGTCAGGTTGACACCGTAACGGGCATTTATGACCTCTGCTAGGAATTCATAGACCCGATACGGTTTCATGGGAAGGGCAAGAAGGCAGTAACCCACCGTGTCCATAGCTGCACAGAGAATTTGGGCCCTTAAGGATTTCTCAATCTGCCCTTCCTTCGATTGTAGTTTGGAGTACGTAAGGCCTGCAGTATGATCGGCTCCCATGGGGCTGGTGCAGTAAGTTACACCAGTTCCCTTGGTCCCCCGAGGGTCGTGAGCAGGAATGGCCTGCCCCTTGATGGCAGGTATCCTATCGATATTGAAGGCCTGTGCCGTTACCACCACCCCTTGGCCAAGGATCCTGCCCATTTCGGTGCCCTTCCCTATCTCTTCGATCAGTTCAGCTGCCTTTTCGGCATCGCCGAATCTCATTTTTCCGGCAGCCGCGGCCACGCCCAGCGCACTTCCCACTTCGATAGTGTCTATTCCAATTTCGTTGCACATCCTGTTCATTCGAGCCACCGCGTCAGGGTCGCTGATACCGAGATTCGTTCCCAACATGGCGATAGTTTCGTACTCGTAAGCTGAAGTGATATACTTTCCATTCTTGTCATTATAAACGATGGAACAGCCAACCACACAGCCGGGCATGCAGGCGTGCATACTGCCCCCTCGCCTAAAGACAAGCTTCGCTATCACATCCCCTTCAAGCTTGGAAGCCTCTTCAAAGCTGCCAGAGGTGTAGTTTAGCGCGGGCATGGTGCCCATAGAACTTAAAATACCCACATTGGCTGGAGTCCCCATTTGGGAGACCATAGCAAGATTCAGGTCTTCCTTAAGCACGGCAACCCAGTCCTTAATGGCTTTATTAAAGGCTTCACGGTCTTTGATTTCGACCGCGGGGGCTCCAGTATCGTCTATTACGATCGCTTTGAGACCTTTTGCGCCCATTACAGCTCCAAGCCCACCGCGTGCCGCATGGCGGCTTGGCATCCCCTGAGGATCGGTGACGGCCACGGAGGCGGAATTCATCTTCATTTCGCCAGCAGGACCAGTAGAAATGATTGTTACTCTTTCCCCATGTTTCTCTCTCAGCCTATCGACCAGTGAATAATTTTTTAGCCCAGAAAATTCGTCTGCAGGATTTATAGTAACGCTGGCCTTATCGATTACAATGTAGTACATTCTTTCATCTTTCGGATAACCCTCTATGATGATGGCTCTAATTCCCAATCGATCGAGCTTTTGAGATAGCGGGCCGCCTGCGTTTGCCTCTTTGATACCCTTTGTCAGCGGGCTTTTTCCTCCCATCGATGTCCGCCCGCAGGACGGAGCATTAGTTCCACTGAGAAGTCCGGTGGCCACAATAAACTTATTCTCAGGTCCCAAGGGATCACATCTGGGTGGAACTTCCTTATTGAGTATTTTCGCGATCAGACCCCTCCCGCCGATAAGACGCCATTCATCAGGAAGCTCCTCAAGTTTTGCCTCTAACGTTCCCATTTTGATACGGAGTATCCTTTCCATACTTATCTCCTCTTTAATAGATCGATGGTCGTCACTTGATATAAATTTTTAGAACTTGTTTTTAAGGGATAATGCGGAGCGTAATTAATGAATTGTTTAATGTCTTCTTTGGTTGCGCTGTTTTCTTGAGTTTTGGAGCTTCCTTACGCTCGCGCATCCAGACGCTATGGTCTATTCGAGGCTGCCGACCAGCTCTTTAAGCGATTCCACTTCTTTCCTTAGCGCGGCAACCTCTTTCTCTAAAGCGTTAGCCTTTTCTTCTCCCACTTTTTTAAGTTTCTCAATTTCCTCCTGAAGATCAGCTTTCTCACTTTCCAAATTCTCAATTTTTTCTCTTAAACTTCTCAAAGTTTGCATAACTGCTCCTTCCTCGATTCCCTAATTATCCTTTCTCTCCCAAGAACTTTTAATGTGAATTTGCGTTAAAAGATTTTACGGTTAAGGGTGAGAAAATGAGGGCGCGAACTTTCTTAGCCTGTATGTATTTACTGAATTTTGTGATCGGGATTTTTGCGGCTGTTTATGTTCTAAACAGTTCTTGGAATATTCTAGAGAACTGGCAAATATTTCTCTACATTTACTATCTTGTGCTAGGTTTCTGCGGGGTGGCGACTGCTTGCTGGATCGTTATGGATGGAAAACACATCGAACACTGTACCGTTGAGATACAGGATTTAGAAAGGAGAATTCTGGATTTAGAAAGACAAATTGACCGCATCAAAACATTGAGATTAAGATAGACGTCTATTGTCAGACAATAAATTTTTTCCTTTGTCCGACAAATCAGATAGGCGCTGTATTGACTGTCAAAACAATTTTTTGTTTGATGATCAAATCAGATAGCTAAAAAATGGCAGCCTTTATGGTCTGTATCCGTCTAGGATGCTGATTGCTAAAACTGCTTCCGTAATATCCGCTGTTGTTCCTGGGCTAAACTCATGGGCTGGATCCCTCAGTTTTTTGTCGAATTTCAGAAGAAGTTTTCTTCCAGAGGGAGTTGTTAAGCCACCTTTTTCTAACACCCGCCCAGCCTCAGCTGAAATTTTCTTTGCCTTGACTAAGCCTACTTTTCGAGCGATGAAAGTATCTGGAACTTCGGAGAGAATCTTTAGGAAAGAGTGCACCGTTGCGGTGTTTACGTCCTTCACCTCTTCAAGTTGTTGAATAAAAAATGGATAGCCCAAATCAAAGGTGATGGGATAGTTGTTTACCCACTCAGATGCAATGGAGTCGTAGGTGGAAGCGATCTTAAACACCTCGAAAAGAGTTACCTGATCATCCAGAATTTTCTGTTTCGAAGCGGGATCAGTCACGTCAAGTTTTGGAGCCTTCCCCAAGCCGTTTGGTTTGGCTATTTGTATTGCGTCGTAAACATTCACTGCATCCATTGGGGTGCTGGATTCAACGATCACCTTTATGTTTTTCCTAAGTTTAGATGGAGAAAACTTCTCTTTACCCAGCATTCCAGCGGCAACTGCTATCGGTGAAAGCAAAATTATTGCTCCTAAAAGCGTGTTTCCATCTCTCTGCCACAAACTCATATCCTTAACGGCATCCTTAATCACGGTTCCAATTCCAACATCGGCTGGATCGATTTTTCCTTCAGAAACCTTGATCCCACGCTCAGCTGCATGTTTAAAGGGTGGTGCCACAGCGACTGCTGACGCCAAAAAATGTTCGTATTTAGTTTCTGGAAAATCAGCGGTTCTATGGACGTTTCCAGGCTTTGGATAGGCGCTAACTTCAAGGAGAATAGCAAGTTCTAGGCATCTGGAAACATGTTCTGCCAGTTCTGTAGATGAATGGAAACTCATGTTCGCTACCTCAAATCTACTGCAGCATCATTGGGTCATATAAATTAATTAATCTTGTCTGCTAGTCCATTCTCACACATATCTCACTTATGTAAGTGATGACTCGTGTGGCTTTTTTGGGGTTTAGAAGAGTGGTCGCTGAAATCTGCTTAAGAGAGAAAGGAGTTTCTCAGCTACTGTCACAGAAAAGACAGCTCTCCAAACCTTTCCAAAAGCCACACAACCCTCTAAAAACTCAAGTTTGGAGGACGGTAAACCAAAGTAGAGGCTAAGGAATACAGTAATAGGTATCATGTTATTTTCCCCTTTCCCTTTCAGCACTAAAATCTTCATTTGCTTTGAATATATACATTGCGAAACTTTCTTTATTCATTAACAAAAAACTATAGGGAACATAATTATCTAATGTATAACTACTAAACACTTAATTAAAATATTCTATAACTAGCTAAACAGCACGGTACAATGTGGTTTCCGCTCGTTTGCTTTTTCTCACACGACCCTGTTCTTCTAGAAACTTGAGGTGCGCTAAGGTTTCGCCGACGGCTAGGTATTTTTGAAACAAGGGAAATCTGTCCCAAGAGGCATATTCTACATCCCAATGAATCCTAGAAGCTATTTCATAGACTGTCAGCCCTTGTTCCTGAATTTCAGAGAGCATCTCCATCGCCCGCAATTTATGATGTTCCTTTAACTCGCTTATTCGTTTGCGGTGATTTTTGAAAAGTTCCTCATGAGCTGGAAGGACAACATCCACATCTAGCTTCCCAACCTTCTCTAAGCTGTCTAGGTAATCAGTTAGGGCGTTGCTTTCTTTGCCCCCTCGAGGGTCCCACTGCGTAACGTGAGGAGTGATAGTGGGCAGAAGATGGTCTCCAGCCATCAAAAGTCGATGTTCAGGTTCATAAAGGCAGATATGCCCTGGCGCATGACCCGGAGTCAAGACGGTTTGAAAACTGTAATCACCCAACGATATTTTTTCCCCATCTTCTAAAGTCCTTGATGGCCTCGCCAACTCTTCATAGACTGCTTGGTAGAGATAGCCTGGAGTTGCCTTAAGCATCAACTCCACGAGTTCTGTGGGAACTCCAGTCTCCTTGTAAGTATTCGCTAAATTTTCCCAATAGCTTTCAAAGGTTTGCCTAACCAATTGTACTGCTTCAGTAGTCTTTGCCGAAACTATGAGTTGGGCTCCAGAAAGCTTTCTTAAGTGCGGGACCAAGCCCACATGGTCTATGTGAAAGTGGGTTACCAGAATTCCTGTTAGGTTTTCTGGTTTAACTCCGATTTCAGCCAGTTGACGGCTTAACTCTTCAAACGCCTTATCGCTGCCCATTCCCGTATCTATGAGGATATATTGGTCTTTGGCTCGGATAAGGTAGGCGTTTAAATGTTTCAGAGCAGGAATAGGCAGTGGAATCCTCAATTGAAAAATATTGGGAAAAACTTCTTTCACTTTGTAAAGTTCTCTTTCAGGCTTAGACAGTTGTGTTCCCCTCATTGACAAATTGGAAGCAGTAAAATAAGAAGGGCTCCAGAAATATACTTTTCTAAAAATATAGCGTGAGAGATAACCTTATATATCGAGTGTAAAAAATTACACAGAGTCTGCACGAGGCAACAGCAATGACTGAACTAAAAAGCAGAAGAACAATTAGCAGCGTTTACCTAGCCCTAATTGGCGTCTGGACTGCTCTTCTCCTTGTAGCTGCTTTATTAATAATTTATCCTATTCCTGGAACCTCTGCATCAATCACGTTTTCCAGCGTTTTGCTTTCAAGTTTAACGGCACCGTTGCTGGGTCCCCTGTACGGAACGACCTCTGGTTTCATTTTCGGATGGCTTGTTCCTTACGTTAATCCCGCGACTTCTATTGGTATATTTACTTTTCTCGCTCCTACACTGGCTGCATTAATGAGCGGTTTGGTTCTATTCAATCGATGGAAGGAGGCCACATTGATACTCCTCTGTCAGATTGTGATATGGTTGGCTCATCCATTCGCTTGGTATCAACTCATGCCACTTATTATGTGGCAGTATTTGCCCGTCTTCGTGTTTATAATTGTACCTCCAATACGAAAGTGGATTATCCATTCGATAGTTTCAGTGGATCAGAAATATCTGCCAATTGCTCTTTGGTGTTTGGCTTGGATAGCCCGCATAGGTGGTGATGTGGCTACAGGTAACAACATTGCAGTTTGGGTACTGAACTGGACTGGACCAGGTTTCTATCCTTTCTGGGCGCCCCTGACTTTGTATTATGCGGTTGCGGATTCATTGAATTGTCTTATTGGAGCAATTATCGGTACTGGTGTCCTTACGGCCTTAAAGAGAAATGGCATAAGAATAATGGCCCTAGATGTTCTGCAATCTAAGTTAATTAGCAAATAGCTTTAAGAATTAAATTCCACTTGAAGTTGGGAAGGTTGCAAAACTGAACACTAAGTTTAGAGAAGGTGATGTCATCGAATCGATGGACAATGTCTTTTTTGACGTTAAAGGATTGGTTCATCCTCTGAGTAGGGTTGTAGCCTTCCTCCGTTACGTTCCTGATCCAGGTGGTGACCGAAGAAAAGATGGAACAACCTACCGAAAGGTTTACGCCCTTTCTGATCGTTATGTCTTGCTAAAACAGAGTTTTCCACGATACTTGGTTTATGATTCGGTTTTCAACGAGTATCTTTGCGAGGTCCCTGTCGAGGCTGTGAAATATCATTATCAGCCCGCTCATCGTTTGCGAGACCTCCGCCATGAAGATGAGTTGGATGATGTGGAGAAAACAGCGTTAGGGTTTTTGGAACTTCTGAAGGAGAAGGTGGAGGTTCCGTGGAGCAAGCTGGGCATTTCAGGCTCCATCTTGGTGAAGCTTCACACTCCAGTTTCTGACATAGACCCTGTTGTTTATGGATCTGAAAACTGTTACAAGGTTTATTCAGCTTTGGGGCAGATGCTAGAAGATGGGAAGAGTCTTGTCAAGCCCTACAGCCCAAAAGAGTTGAGAGAGTTGTTCGATTTTCGTTCGAAAGATACGGTTACATCCTTCGAAGATTTTGTTCGAACTGATTCCCGGAAGGTTTTGCAGGGTAGATTTATGGGAAGGGACTATTTCATTCGTTTCGTGAAGGATTGGAACGAAGTTAAGGAACAGTACGGCACGATTCTTTACATGCCAGTTGGCTACGCTAAGATTAAAGCCAAGGTTGTGGACGATTCGGAAGCAATTTTCACTCCATGTTGCTACAAAATTGAAAACGTGGAAATTCTTGAGGGACCTCATGTTAAGCCCATTGAGGAGATCGTTTCTTTTCGAGGAAGATTTTGTGAACAAGCCAAGAGCAGTGAGGTTGTGATTGCACAGGGTAAAGTTGAAAGGCTGCAAAAGGAAGGAAACCGTGAACACTTTAGATTGCTCTTAGGAAACAAAGTTTCAGATCACATGATTTTAGCCTAGTAATTTACTGTTATCTCTTTCAAGGCTTATGTTTACATTTGCTTTCACAAATTTGGACAACTATTCCAAGAAAGATGGGCTAGTCCTTTAACTTCTTTTTTCCAAACATTTTAATGATGAAGCGACTAGGTAAATGTGGTTGAAAGAAAATGAAAACTAGGCAACTTAAATCAGAAAATCGTTTTCACCATATCGGCATTGTGGTGAAGGACATATCAGAGGCTATTGACAAATATGCTGCTGCCCTTGGAATTGACAAAGATAAGGTCGTTGTAGAGGTTGGAGCCTATATGACTGGAAAGGGTGAAATGGAAGAATTCAAGTATGCCTTCTTGCCGTTGGCAAAGGGAGAAAACAACTTTATAGAATTGGTGGAGCCAATTACGCCTGGTCCAACGGCTAGGTACTTGGAAAAGCATGGTGAAGGATTGTTTCATCTAGCTTTTGAGGCGTCTGATATCTTAGAAACGATTAAGAATTTTGAAAAGGCTGGAATACCTGTGGCTGGTACTACGCCTACCAAAGAGGTTCTTTCTGTTTTTCTTCATCCAAAGTTTGCTCATGGAGTTTTGATACAAGTCTTGAAGAAGGGTGTTTTCGACAGCTCTGGGAGAATAAGCGGAGAAGTGATTGAGAAAGAAAGGGATTCTTTCACGTAGGTCTTCTAAAATTTCTTGATTCATGTGAAACACATTCAATTTTGGGTCGGAATCTAACAAGACTTATCAATCAATGGTACAGAATTTAATTCTATGTTTGTGTAACATCACAGTCACAAAAGGAGTGCATAAGTTTGTTTAATGTCCCACCAACATTCATGTAGAAAACGAGTTCACTCTTTAAATATGAACTCGCAGTGTTCATCCCCTTTTCCGGCACACTTTTCCTCAGTAACCGTTATAGTTTTCTCAAAAAGTTCTGAAAGGAAACCCGACAAGAAACCTCTTAAAAAGTTGCATGAGGGCTGACCAGTTTTTTGACCTTCCTCTGCTTTGCGCGCCATGGTTTCAAAGGAATCATCAACTAGGATTTTCCCTGATCCATTCACAAAGTCAACATCTCGGAAAGTTAGATTTCCCCAATTCTCTTTCTTCTTCAATTCAGAAAGATTACTAAGCGCCTCCTCCTTCGTTTTAAATTCATTCTTCAGTCTATTGTACGACTGGGTCCCACATTTCACTGCCGCCGTAAACAAAATTACAGAAGCCGCTGAAGGAGAAAAAATCAATTCCAAAGCAGACACCAAGTCATTAAAAGTCACAAACTGAAAAGAGAAACTCTCCTTTGGCAATTCTAACATCCCTCTCACAAAATAATTATCTCCTTACCCTACCCTTCTTATATAATTAATTGTAAAACTCAGAAGATAACCCACGATTAGAACTCGATTCCTCTTCTAGGCGGCACACCCTTAGTATAGGGATGCTTAACCTCCCTCATTTCGGTGACAAGATCAGCCAACTCAACAACCTTCGGAGGAACGTAACGGCCAGTTAATATCAATTCAACATGCTTGGGTTTGCGTTTAATCAAATCAACCACTTCTTCAATCTCTATCAACTTCAAGTTCAAAGCAACGTTGATTTCATCCAAAACAACAACATCATATTCGCCACCACTAACAACCTCCCTAGCCAAATTGAAAGCTTCTTTAGCCAACCTAATGTCATCCTCGGTTGGAGGAACATCCGTGACAAACTTTCCCCGACCAAAAGCCTTCAATTTAAAATTGGGAAGCCGCTCCACGACATAGAGTTCCCCGTAATCGAAGCCTCCCTTAATAAACTGAATCACGTAAACCTTGAGACCCCGCCCCACAGCCCTCAAAGCAAGCCCGAAAGCCGCAGAAGTCTTGCCCTTACCATCCCCCGTGTAAACCTGAACCAAACCCCTTTCTAATCTTTGTCCCACAACAAGTTCTCCTTCAAACCGTAACTAAACCGTTTTTAACCCTTTCAGCCTCTTAGCCAGCAACATGCCCGCAGCAGAGTAGGGATCCGTCTCCTTCGCCAAAATCTTCTGGACAAGCTTGTCCAACTCGCCCTTTTGCTTCAAGTCGTCTACAATGGCATCTGTCACTTTTTCTTTAATTGCCTCAACCAATTCTGTTTCAACCCTCTGCCTACGCCGCGTGTCCATGGCGCCAGTTTCGAGATATTTTCTATGTTGATCTATCTTGTCAAGAAGCTCTGTGACTCCTTCACCCGTGATGGCGGTAGTCTTGACGACTGGCGGCATCCATTTTTCCCTTTCCGGATTCATATTCAACGTGGTTTCTATGTCAATCACAGCCTTGTTTACGTTTTCACGGTCAGCCTTGTTAACCACAAAAATATCGCCTATCTCCATAATACCCGCCTTAATGGCTTGTATGTCGTCACCCAATCCAGGAGCCAACACAACCACTACGGTATGAGCCACCTTAACAATTTCAACTTCAGATTGACCTGCCCCAACCGTTTCAACTATAACCACATCTTTTCCAGAAGCATCCAAAACTTTCACAGCATCTTTCGTGGCTTTAGCCAAGGCACCTAAACTACCTCTCGTAGCCATGCTTCGAATAAAAACTCCTTCGTCGGTACTAAGCTCCTGCATGCGAACACGATCTCCCAAAAAAGCACCCCCCGTGAAAGGACTAGACGGATCCACAGCGACCACACCAACGGTTTTTCCCCTTCTCCTCAATCCTTCAACCAATTTTTGTATCAATGTACTTTTTCCAGAACCGGGTGGTCCAGTCATGCCCACTATATACGCTCTACCAGTATGTGGATAAAGTAATGACACAGCTTTCTGAGATTCAGGTAAGTCATCTTCGATGAGGGATATAGTCTTG
>Ga0315306_10001388_pt1 | contig 11552 bp, 10 predicted proteins | sample TDP1_MG_FD_203803 | JGI IMG/M metagenome (GOLD analysis project Ga0315306, IMG submission 203803) | Freshwater sediment microbial communities from Lake Towuti, South Sulawesi, Indonesia - TDP1 | ecosystem: Environmental > Aquatic > Freshwater > Lake > Sediment | place: Indonesia: South Sulawesi... | reverse complement strand
GAAAAGGTAGATGCCTATTGTCCGGCAGACGCGGAAATGATGCTTGAAGGCGTCCTGTCCGCGGAAAAGGAAACCCTTGAAGGACCCCTCGTCGACATTACTGGAACCTATGACATCCAGCGGAAACAGCCCGTTATTGAAATCGTCAATGTTATGCATCGGGAGGATTACCTTTATCAGGCCCTTCTGCCGTCGGGAACGGAGCATAAGTTGCTTATGGGCCTGCCGCGGGAGACCGTGATCTGGGAGGCCGTTAGGAGAGTGGTGCCCACAGTGGGGGCTGTGAACCTTTCCATGGGCGGATGCGGCTGGCTCCACGCCGTAATATCCATAGAAAAGCAGGCGGAGGGGGATGGGAAAAACGCTATAATGGCGGCCTTTGGAGCCCACGGCAGTCTCAAACACACTATAATAGTTGATACAGACATTGATGTTTTCGACCCCGTGGAGGTGGAGTGGGCCATCGCAACCCGCTTCCAGGCAGATGAGGACTTGATTGTTATCCCCCACGCCAGGGGATCAACCCTAGACCCCTCCGCCGACCAAGAAACGGGCTCCACCACAAAAATTGGCATTGATGCCACCCGCCCCCTAACAAAGCCAAAGGAAAAATTTGAAAAGGCAAGGATTCCAACAGACGAAAGAATCGCCAAAATCATCGATAAGATTAGGGGAATTGGAGGGTTTTAGATGGCGGTTAGCCACAGAGAACGGGTTTTGATGACCCTTGATGGCAGGGAGCCTGACAGGGTTCCCGTGGACTTGGGCGGGCAGGCTTGGTCAGTGGTGGACGCCCCACCCCACGGTTACAGAGGGCTCTGTAACTATCTTGGTTTAAAGGATGTTTCCGAAACTCGCAGAGTAGGCTCCTACGTAGTTTACCCAACGGATGAGCGGATACTGAGGCGCTTCGACGTCGATTTCAGGCATGTCCGCATGGGAGAGCCTAAAAGGGAGTTGCCAGACGGAACAGTTGAGGACTGCTACGGTGTCAGGTGGAGACCCACACCTTCGCGGGTCATGTATTATCCCATCGACCCGCCTCTAAGGGGTGCTAAAAAACTTAGTGAAATAGAGGAATACGCTAAGTGGCCTGATGCGAGGAATTCCGCCTTCCTTAAGGGGAAGGGTAAAGAAGCCAAGCGCCTCCGGGAGGAAACGGACTACGCCCTAGTGGTCGATCTGGGAGTTGCCAGGAACATTTTTCACCGATACGCCCAGCTTCGAGGCTTCGACCAGTGGTTCATGGACATGAAGCTCAACCCCGAGCTTTACCAAGCCTTGGTGGACAAAATTTTTGAGGTAAACTCGGACCTTATAGAAGCCTTCCTCAACGAAACAGGGGAATACGCCGACATTGTTTGCATCTCTGACGACATGGGAAGTCAAGCTTCGCCCTTCCTGTCTGTTAAGGGTTATCGCGAGTACGTTAAACCGTGGTTCAAGAAGCGCATTGATTTAATTCATAAATTGGCGCCGAGGGTTAAGGTGCTTTACCACTGCTGTGGCTCCGTTTACCAACTCATCCCCGAGTTCATGGACTGCGGAGTCCAAATCCTTAACCCCATCCAACCCCTGGCCCGCGATATGGAACCCGAAGGGCTGAAAAGAAACTTTGGAACAAGGCTGTGCTTCCATGGAGGAATAGATACGCAGAAGCTTCTACCCTTCAGCAAGCCTGAGGAAGTTAAGGAGCAAGTAAAAAGGATTCTGGGAGTAATGGCTCCGGGCGGAGGCTACATCCTGGCGCCCTCCCATCACATTCAGGGAGATGTACCGCCAGAAAATGTGAATACCATGTACACGACAGCCCTGGAACAGCAAATAATTGTAAGTTAATATTACTACCTCTTTTCTTCTATTTGTCTTCTTCCCTCATCCTATCTAGGAACTCAAAGACCCTCTCTACGCTGGCCTTGCCTGAACCAGCCAAGTCTAAAGTTGACTGCTCCTTCCTGAAAACGATTCCCTGCTCCGTATCTAAGACCCTCAGCCGCGTTCCTTCAGTTATGGCATACTTACGTCTTAACTCCACAGGAATCGTAATCTGACCCCGCCGCGTCACAACAACCTCCCTCATCCGCAACTTCCACATCAACCCTATTATTTAATCGCGCGCGTAGTATAAGGATATAAAGATTTTTCAATTTAATCTTCTGATGAAAATATGTCTTGGTGAGTTTATGGTCGAGGAAAATAGCGTAATGAAAGAGTGGGATGAAGCTGGGGAGTCTTGGTCAAACTTTGTCCGAGAGGGCAAGGATTATTATCGGGAGGAGTTGAATAATCCCGCTGCCTTCATGTTGATTGGGAATGTAAAGGGTAAGCAGGTTCTGGACTTGGCGTGTGGTGAGGGATATAACACAAGAATTCTGGCCAGAAAGGGCGCCATAGTGGTGGGTGTAGACTTCTCAGAGAGGCTGATAGGGCTGGCGAGACAGGAGGAGACGAAGGAAAGGCTGGGCATAACCTACTATGTTTCAGATGCAGCTGATCTGAAAGAGCTTCCAAGCAATCATTTTGATCTAGTAACCTGTTTCATGTCCCTCCAAGATATAGAACATTACGAGGATGCCGTATCCGAAGTTGCCAGAGTTCTGAAGAAAAATGGCAGGTTCGTCTTCTCGATTCCTCATCCATGCTTCGAATGGATAGTAAAGAATGGAGAAACCATCTCAAGGTGGAGATATGAGGAAGGAACAGAAAACACGGAAGAAGAAAAAGCTTTACATATGGAGATAAAAAGGTACTTCGGGACAGTCAAATATGAGGTCCCATGGACTATGAAGAGACTTATCAAACCCTTCAGAACAACATCGTTTCACAGGACTCTAACCGACTACTCCCAGGCGTTATATGAGAATGGGTTGCTAGTTTCAAGGCTTGTCGAACCGAGACCGCCATTGAAGGCAGTATCAAAATATCCTTCGCTTAGGAAGGTCCTCAAAATTCCACACTCCCTAATCATCGAAGCCATAAAGATAAAAGGGAAAGAGAGGAGAAGACGCCATATTTCTTTCCCACACCCCCAGAATACCGCAAATGCTGGTTAATAGTTTTTATATTCTAAAGCTATAATTTGTGGATGGTGAGTAGAGTTGAAGGATTTACTCGAATCAGTTGTTCAAAGGGGGTTAAAGGCTGGAGCCAGCTTCTGTGAGGCACGGTTCTTTGAGGAAAGAAGTAGCAGCATCTCCATCGAAAATGGCGTTGCAAGAGCCTTGGGGTCTGGGATAGTGCGGGGGGTTGGGATAAGGGTAATAGTTGGTGGAAAATGGGGCTTCGCGTCTACGAATGTGCCCACGCGACGGAGCGTTGAAAGGTCCTTGGTAGACGCAATTGGTGGATCAAAGTCGATAGCAGCGCGGGGTGGAGAAGAGGCGAAGATAGTGGACGCAAAGCCTACAATTGACACCGTTACCCACAAGGTGAAAATAAATCCTGAGAATGTGAGCCCCGAAGAGAAGGTTAAGAGGATGCTGGAAATAGAGAAGGTGGCAAGGACCTACAGTGATAGGGTGAAGGACACCTTCGTGAGCTATAGGGATGTGTTGACGAAGGTTATGGTGTGCAACTCCTTCGGAACATCCATTGAGGAGACGACACCAAGAACTTATGCCTATTGCAGTGTGATCTCTAAGGAGGGGGAGAACATGCAGACAGGGGTTGAGCGCGTTGGAAATGTCGCTGGCTATGAGATCATTGACGCCATCCAGCCTGAAAAGTTTTCGGGAAGAGCCGCGGAGAAGGCTGTGAAGTTGCTTGATGCCCACCCTCCGCCCAGGGGCACATACACCATTGTAGTGGATCCGAAGGTCGGCGGCCTCTTCGTTCATGAAGCCTTTGGTCACAACAGCGAAGGCGACCTTGTCTTCGGTGGGCAGTCCATAGTCTCTGATAAGATGGGGCAAAAGGTGGCTAGCGACCTCGTCACCATTATGGACGACCCAACCCAGCTTAAAAACGGCCACTTTGTCTACGATCATGAGGGGACTAGGGCTGAGCCTCATCTGATTGTAAAGAATGGAACCTTAATGGGGTTCCTCCACTCCCTAGAATCGGCGGCGAAGCTAGGCGGAGAACCGCAGGGAAGCGCCCGCGCCCAATCCCATCACCACCCACCCGTCATACGCATGTCCAACACCTACTTCGCCCCAGGAAACATGACCTTTGAAGAGATTTTAGAGGACATAAATTTGGGGGTTTACCTTTCGGGCTCCCAATATGGCTATGTGGAGACCCAGAAGGGGCAATTCACCTGCAAGGTTGAGCAGGCTTGGCTAATAGAGAAGGGAGAACTCACCGACCACCTTAAGGATGTGGCCATAAACGGCGTCACACTGGACGCCCTCAAGAACATTACAGCCGTGGGTAAGGACTTCAGGATGGAGATGCCAGGCACATGTGGCAAAAGCGGCCAACTTATGTACGTGGATAATGGCGCACCCCACATCAAAATTGAAGGCATAGTAGTCGGAGGCAGGAGGTGATGGACATGGCAGAAATTGATCTAGCTACGCCAGTTGAGAAGGCGATTAGACTCCTTTCGACCATGGATCTGGATGTATTTGATGTCTCCGCTGCGTACTCGCGCTCGCTGAGTATCGATATCCTGGGTAAAGGGATCAAGGAGGCTACGTCTCGCACTGACTTGGGGATAGGTGTTAGAGCTTACAAAAATAGGGGGATGGGAGTGGCCTTTTCCCAGAGCTTGGAACTTGCGGACGTGGAAACGACTGTCAATCGAGCTGCCAGCTTCGCGAGGGTGGCCCAGCCAGACCCTTACTTTAAGGGGATACCTGGGCCCTCTAAGGCACGGGAGGTTCCAAGCCTCTGTGACGGTGAAATAATGGCCCTAACCTTGGAGGAGGCTGGAGGGCTGGCTAAGAGGATGATCGATGCCGTGGAGGAGGTTTGTCTAGGGGCAATGTACAGGGGAGGCATGGGTGCAGGCCATTCAAGGAGTTACTTAATGACGTCCACGGGAGTCTTTGTTGAGACGGAGAAAACCTCCATAGGAGCGTCCATAGATCCTACCTACAGGAAAGGGGATGATGTCGGAAGCTCCGGTGAGTACGACTACGCAATATCCTTGGCAGAGATGGATTTTGATAAGATAGGTAAGAGGGCCGCTGAGAAAGCCTTGGAGCAGTTCGGTTCAAAAAGGGTGGAGAGTGGAACATTACCCATCATCCTCACTCCTGACTCAACGAACTCCCTGATCTTTGGTTTGATGATGGCCATATCAGGCGAGTCCGCTGTGAAGGGAAGAACCTTTGCATCTGGCTGCCTTGGGAAGCAGGTCACCCCTCAAATCCTTGAGATCGATGATGACGGAACGATTCCCGGTGCAATTGGGAGCAGTGCCTATGATGGCGAGGGTGTACCCAGAAGGTTGACTAAAGTGGTGGGTGAAGGCACGGTTTTAACGTTCCTGCATAACTCCTACTCGGCTGGAATAGCGGGCGTTGAGACGACTGGCCATGCCCAAAGGGGAGGATACGGGGGCTACGTGGGAGCCGGCCCGACCAATATCAGGGTTAAGCCAGGCGACAGCTCCCTAGATGAGATGATTGCCGAAACGAAGAGGGGAATCTTAGCCACCAACGCGGGGTTCTTTCCTAACATGGTTTCAGGAGAATTTTCATCCACCATTGACGAAGGGTTCCTAATCGAAGGCGGCGAGAAGAAGCATCCGGTTAAGAACCTGATGGCGGGCGGCCACATCCTCGAGCTGTACAAGAACATCGAGCTGATATCGAGGGAAGGCCGCACCCTAGGGAAGGGCCACTTCTTCCCCGCTGTCAAGATAAGTCAGGTAAAGCTGGCTGGAAAATAAGCCCTAATTGAGACCGGCCATGGGTAATTCTAAGGCATCGCCATCTTCCCACATAACGCTCTACTACCGGGACTTCAAGCCTTACATGTTTCCACACCAAAAGTAGCAACTGGCAAAGATCAAGGTGCTGAAGCCCTAGGAAAGAGGACAAAGTGAATTGTTACGGATAAGAAGATATAAATGGCGACTGGGGTGCAGTCATTGTTAAAAGAGAGGAGGAAATGGGATGAAGATTACAGAGGTTAAGACGTTCCTTGTGCACGCTGGCGAAAGGAACTGGATCTTCGTGAAGGTTTACACGGACGAGGGCATCGAGGGGATTGGCGAAGCCTATAACACCCTAAAGGACAGGGCCACGGAGCAGGCTGTTCACCACTTGGCGCGCTGGCTTATTGGCCAAGATCCCTTGCGCATCGAGCATCTGTGGCAGTCCATGTACCGCTTCTCTCGCTTCCCCCTCGGAACCATTGAGATGGGGGCCCTCAGCGGTCTGGAGCATGCCCTTTGGGACATCGTCGGCAAAGCCTTCGGAACCCCGGTTTACAACCTCCTAGGCGGCCGCTGCCGCGATAAGAACAGAGTCTATGTCCACGCCGGGGGACAAACGCCGGAGGAGCTTGCCCAGAGCGCCGTCTCCATCGTTAAGATGGGCTACACAGCGCTGAAGTTTGGGCCTCATCCAAGGAACTACCCGTTGATTAGCGAGAACGCCCTAATAAAGGAGGCGGTGGCCCGCGTAAAGGCGGTGCGGGAGGCCGTTGGCGACGCCGTGGACATCTGCCTAGACATCCACGGCATTTTCTTTAACCCCATAGCCGCCGCCAAGATAATTCGAGCCTTGGAGGAGTACAAGCCCCTATTCGTTGAGGAGCCCCTGCTCTACGAGAACGTGGACGCCTGGGCTAAGCTGGCGGCCCACGTCAATACGTCTCTGGCTACTGGAGAACGGCTATTTACGCGGTACGGGTTTAGGGAACTCTTGGAGAAGCAAGCCGTCGACATTATTCAGCCGGACCCCTGCGCGTGTGGTGGTATCCTGGAAACGAAGAAGATTGCCGCCATGGCTGAAGCCTACTATGTCTATGTGGCACCCCATAACCCTATGGGACCCGTGGCCACGGCTGTATGTGCCCACATAGACGCTTCAACCCCCAACTTCCTTATACAGGAGTATATACCAGACGACAGGCCCCCACGGAGCGAAGTGGTTGTCAAACCCTTGGAGGTCGAGGGTGGATACCTAAAGCTGCCGACGAAGCCCGGCCTGGGCTTAGAGCTTAATGAGGAAGCCTTAGGGAAGTATCCATACCAGCCAACCTTCAGAGGCACAGCATACCATGAAGACGGTTCCGTAGCCCTTACATAAGGTTTCCACGATCTAGCTCCATGCTTCATGGAGTGTACTCGGTTCTAAACTGCATCGGTATATGGACACAAATTTTGGTAGTCTGGGCATCGATCAAATTCATACTTCTTCTCTAGCCAGAGGATTATCAGAAACAGGCAGTTTGGGTGTTTAGACATCAACCTGGCATTGATCAAGGTTCGCCATTTACAAATTCCTTTTGATAGGATGCTGAGTTTCACAACAGCATCGTCTCCTCCTTTTGGTCAATAGAGCTACAGCTAAAAGTACGAGATCGAAATAATCTATCTGAAAACAAGAAGAAAAAAAGTTTTCAAGCGAGTTTTTTGGCACGCACTTTTTCTATGGCTTCCTGGATCAATTTTTGGACTTCATAGGGTTCTTTTAGCGCGTCAAGAGAAGGCCGAACTAATGCACCTCGACCTGTCGTATCGTACCCTACGGGAACGTATCCAGCCGTCATCACGATTACTGATCCGGTTCCAAACATCTTGTCCACGAAATCGATTTTAACGTAGACTTCCTGAATCTTATCTAAATTGATAAACCTCGTATCTAACCCGATCGCTCCGGTCTGTGTGATTATTCGCTGATCCGTGATCATGTACTCCGTGTTCGGGTACCTCATTAGTTGCCATATGGGTGCGCCAACGGTGAGTCCGAATCCCATAAAGACAAATAACAAACCAAATAGTGTGAAGAACCAAGGTGCACCAGCTGAAGCAGCTCCCCACATCCAGAAGATAGAGAAACCTAGGAAGATTAGTCCAAAAGGTATAGTCACCAAGCTCGATAATATGAAGGGCACCTTAACTGGTTTGCCACTCCACAAAACCTTCTCATCGGCTCGTAAGTGTTTAATCAATTGAGACAAGATTATTCACCCCTCAAGGGAAAGCTGTCTCCATTTAAATGGAGATCGCCTAATATAAAATATTGTGGCTGACTTCTGGTCTCTATTACTTTAAGCAAAGAGAAGAGGGGAAAGGTAACTCCTGAGAGTTACCAGAACCATTGCCTTATAATTCTGGCTCGGGTTTGGCTTCCTATTATTTCTTTAATATCCTCAATGAGGCCTTTAGTTTTCATTCTCATCAGTCTAGTTAGTAGTTTTAATCAGGTCTTTAATAGGTATTTTTTGGGAAATTTTGCTGCGATGGCCCATATGTTCCCTAGGCGGACTTTGGCCACTTGAGTACAGAGTTGGTAGGCGTCCCATCGATCAAATTCATACTCTTTTTCCAGCCAGAGGATTAGTTCCATAAAGGCAATTCTGACTGCTTCTTCTAGGGGTCTGCCGCTGCCGGATGTGGCCACCGCCATAAGGTAGTCTGATGATTCGATGCGGGGCCAGTTTATGGCCCTGCCCTTAACTAAATCGATGGTTAAAGTGCTTTCAGCCGGCATTTCTATGGCCGTTCCGCAGATTTCTCCGTCCCCTTGGGTGGCGTGCACATCCCCTAAGTAAAGGAGTGCGCCCTTTACCTGCACAGGCAGATACAACTTGTTTCCGATGCAAATGTCTGGCAGGTCCATGTTTCCTCCGTGGGGGCCCGGCAAATAGCTGGATATGGCTTCAATTTCTGGCGCCGTGCCGATGGTTCCAATCATGGGCTCATAGGGCAATACCATTCTGTCATTGAAATAGACTTTATCATCCTTAATGGGGCAGATCCTTGTTCCGTGGGGAATCTCTAAGCTTAAGAATTTGGAAAAGGTGGCGCTTCCCTCCGTGCCTAGGTACCACCACCAGGAAGGTATCCTGGTGGCTCCCTGGCCAGTCATCGGTCTAATGTCTTTTATGTCCACTAGTAGGGTGTCCCCTTTTTCAGCCCCTTCCACGCAGATGGGCCCCGTTTGGGGATTACTGAAAGGCATGGCTTTCATGTCTCGCCTATCCTTTTCCGACTTTATCTGGCCAGAAAAGGCATCCTCCGTCTCAACGACTATGGTTTCGCCGGGTTTAACAATCAGTTTAGGCTCGTTGAAGGGGCTTAAGGCGTAATGGAGCCTTCCCTGTTGGGCTAGGGTTAACCGTTTCACCTTCAAATCTCCCTCTCCTTATAGAATTTCTGTTTCCCTCAGGGCCCTCCTTAGGCTTTCCCTCTGATTCTCGTTAAGGGGAACTACGGGCTTTCTCGGATAACCACCTGGCTTGCCGATGAGATTAACAGCCTCATTAACCGCCGCCGGAAAGGTTCCGAGCCCGAGGGCCTGCCGTATAATGTTCACCTTGGCTTGGAGGTGAAGGGCTTTTTTGTGATCCTCCCTTTTCGCCGCATCATACAATTCAAGCAAAAGCTTTGGGGCGACATTTCCTACAACACAGACAGCACCTTTGGCTCCTAGGGTTAGGGCGGGATATATGAGGGTGTCTCGGCCCATGATTAGGGGGATTTTGTCCCCCGCCTTTCTAATGTACTCTTGGAAAAGGGATAGATCGCCGCTGCTATCCTTCATTCCAGCCACATTATCGAAGCCTGTTAACCTTCCCGCAACTTCTTGAGATATGGTGATTCCCGTCCTCGGCGGGTTATTATACAGGGTTATGGGCAGGGGAACAGCCTCAGCTATCGCCTTATAGTGGAGGAAAACTTCCTCGTCGGTCAGCTTCACAAAGTAGGGGGTTATGACGGCAACGGCATCCACGCCCACATCCGCGGCTTCCCTAGACATGAGAATAGTTTCTTTGGTGGAGACGGAGCCTGTACCAGCGAACACCAGGGTTTTACCATTAACCTCATCAACAACGATTTCAAAGAGCCTCTTCCTTTCCTCCCTTAGGAGTAGGCAAAATTGGCCACTCGTCCCAGCCGCTAATATGCCGTGTACCCCGCTTTCCACTAGGAAGTTAACCATAGTTCGTAGTCCCTGTTCGTCGATTTCTCCATGCTTGTCGAAGGGAGTGATCATGGCGGGTATAATGCCTTCAACCTTCACAGGGCTTACCTCCTTTAACCTTTAACACTTCAGGGTTCACAATGTTAGTTGGCGTTTCCCCCTTTAACACTTTAACCACGCCCTCCGCCACTTCAATGGCCATTTTTCGCAGGGATTCCACAGTATGGGAGGCCATATGGGGCGTGACAACAACGTTATCAAACTTAAACAATGGATTTTCTGGGTCAGGGGGCTCCCTCTCAAAGACATCTAGGCCGGCTCCAGCCAACCTGCCTACGGATAAAGCCTTTATCATGGCCCTTTCGTCCACCACCCCGCCCCTAGATGTGTTAACCAAAAAGGCCCCGGGCTTCATGAGGTTAAACTCCCTTTCGCCTAGGAGTTTTCGAGTTTCCTCATTCAACGGTACATGGATGGTGACAAAGTCTGAAGACCCCAGCAGAGTTTCCAGGTCAACCGGTTCGACTCCAACCCTCGATGCGCTGTCCTTATTTATATAGGGGTCGTAAACCAAGACCTTCATGTCGAAGCCCCTTGCGCGTTTGGCCACCCTCCGCCCTATTCTTCCGAGACCAACGATGCCCAAGGTTTTGCCGTGAACATCCGTTCCCTGCTGTTCATATCTGAAATTCCAGTTTCTCTTGAACTTAAGCGCGCAGTTTCCCTGAACTATTTTCTTGGCTAAGGCTATGATTAGTCCCATGGTGTGGTCTGCCACGGCTTCAGCGTTGGCCTCTGGAGTGTAAACCACGAGTATGCCCCGTCTCGTGGCCGCCTCTACGTCGATGTTGTCTACTCCAACCCCGTGGCGACCAACCACCTTAAGCCTCGGCGCGCTATCCATGACCCCCGCGGTGATCCTGCCCACGGCCCTAATAACTATGGCGTCCACATCCTTACTGTCCTCCATTAGGGTTTCCTCTGAAGTCCCTGAAGCAAACTTAACTTCGCCGACGCCTTTGAGGAGCTTTAACCCAGTCTCATCGATTTTTTCAATCAGCAAAACCTTGAATTGCCTTGGCATAGACAATCCCTTTATACGTGATTTGCATTAGCCTATAACACGCTTATCTCTAGTGTAGTGCATCCGTTGATAGTTTGGGTACTTCTCAGGGCAGGGGGATTTCCACGGCAACATCTAGTTTTGTGTACCATTTCTTTATTTCATCCGCGCCATATTTTGCACCAAATAGGTTGATGACTTCTTTCACTCGCTTAGGCTCATCTAGGGGTTTTGCTTTGACTTTAAGGGACTTTTTGTCGACAGTCAACGTCATGTTTGGGTTAATTCTTATGTTTTTGTACCAATTGGTGTCGGAACCCTTCACGGGAAGGAGATAGATTTTATTTTTCTGATCGATAAACCACACTGGTGTAGAATGTGTTTTCTGGGTTCGTCTACCCTTCACAGTTATTTCTAATTCCCTCTTGTTGGTTAGGGCTTTG
>Ga0315306_10001387_pt1 | contig 11554 bp, 10 predicted proteins | sample TDP1_MG_FD_203803 | JGI IMG/M metagenome (GOLD analysis project Ga0315306, IMG submission 203803) | Freshwater sediment microbial communities from Lake Towuti, South Sulawesi, Indonesia - TDP1 | ecosystem: Environmental > Aquatic > Freshwater > Lake > Sediment | place: Indonesia: South Sulawesi... | reverse complement strand
GCAACGGAAGCCGGACCCCTAGAGAAGAGCGTAGGTGAGTGTGTAAGCTTCAAGGCAAAGGTCAAGAACACCGGAAGCGTCAATGCAACCTATATAATTGTTGCTAAGTGGAAAGAGCATGGAACAGAGGAATGGGAGACCGTTGGCATAGAAGATGGTATAACTCTAAGTCCGGGGCAATATTCCGAAGTCTTCATTCTGGGTCATGTTGAATGCACGGAGGCTATGAATGGTAAATACTTCGACGCAAAATTCATTCTCTATGACGCTGAAACAGAAACACTGCTAGACGAGAAGTACATACCAGAGGCTTGGCTCGTAAGGTCTGTGTTAGTTCAAGGCTTGATAGCTGGCTACTGGCTCGAATAAGCGCAACTCAATTCAACTACCTTTTTCTGCTACGTTATGAAATGGACCTTGCTAACTGGCTGCCATTTTTGGGTATTCGGCATCTGGTTCTCTTGTGGGAGCAGTCGCCGTATGGACACAGCGGTCAGCCTTCTAGGCTCGCGGAGGGCGCTTTTGAGTACTCAATGGATTTTTCTGGTTACTTGGGTCAGTGGAAGAAATATTGTCCTGCGTCAACGCCATCTTAGCTAACAATGACGGATGACGAACCTGATTACAAAGCACACAAATCCCCAACCTGATTCTATGCGTTTTCGATTCTAGCACAGATAATACGGTTCAAGGTTCCAATACATAGGGATGACCGCTAGGTGAGATGAAATGATTAGAAACCGCCTACAGAATCGTCCCCTAGCCGCTCCGCTTCTTTCGTAATAGTCAACAAAGTATCTCAGTTAGCATATGCGGAAGAAACGGTATGAACCACCCCAGATGCATTCAAATTCCCACACTATACAAGCACGCTTTTCTCTATAGATTTAACAGTGTTTCATGATAGGGGAATTTATGAGTGAGAAAATGCATTTCTAGATCGGGAATCGTAGATGCCGAGGAGTTTAGAAGAAGTTCAGAGTTTCATGCATCTTGAACGTTTAGCCAGTTTTGCATCTGTAGGCTCTAACAATGAACCTCATGTCGTTCCAGTTTTCTTCACTTATGAAGACGGCAAAGTATATGTGCAAACTGATAGGAATTCCGTTAAAGTACGCAATATGCTGAAAAATAATAACGTGACTGTTGCTGTTTACAGTGGAGAAGAAGTAGTTATCATAAGAGGAAAAGGGCGAATCATAGATTACGACCGAGAATTCGTCAAAAGAACCCAAGACCACATCAATAAGTATAAACTTCGGCTGGATAAGGATGGCAGGGATTCTCTAGGAATACCCCTTTTCAATAAAAAGATTCGTTGCGTAATTGAAGTAACTTCAAAACGAACCATGTTCTGGTAAATGGTGAAATGACAAAAAGCGCAAACCGCACATATGCTTGGTCTATATGTCATCTACGGGCGCAAACTGTCTATCAATCCAATTTTTGGTGTACCAAGAACAGAAATTATAGATGGAATTCTTTGATTTTAGTGCGGGGGGATAGATGCATGTTTTCGTTTATATTTCTCGGAAATAGCAAGTTTAACCCCATTATGTGGGAAGAACAGCTAGGGAGAATTGCCTAATCAACGATAAGAGTTTGCTTCAAAGTTAGTTACTGCAATACAATTGCGTATAGAAATTGAAGTCGCATGATCAGGATACTCTCCAGCATCGTTCGATCGCGGTCTTCAGTATGTTGGAGGACGTAGGTGTTAGAAGCTTTCTTAGCGCGCCCAAGACTTAGATCGATCGCTCTACTCTCATCTCTAGAAAAGTTGGGAAATCAAGTCTTTAGCTATGATTTGTATTTATCATTGAAAGGCTTATGCCAGTCTTTTCTCAGCTTCTTTTAGCATACGGATAACTGGGATACGATACGGGCATTTTTTCTCGCATTCGCCGCATTCAGTGCAGCTGTTCACCCTTGTCCGCAGCTTCGGATACTGATCTCGGGTCCAGTTCTTTATCCCATAGAAGGTGTAATAAAGGTCCCATCTCAGAATTGTCGGTATCTCAACCGCCTCAGGGCACGGCATGCACAGTCCGCATTCTCTGCAGAAGGGTTCAGGAGGGAGTTTTCCAAACTTGTAAGCCTTTTTCTTGTCCGAGGTAAGTCCGTCGAAGTTATCTGCTGCCTGAATAGCCCAGTCCACTTCCTCTTTGGAACGAAGCCCAGGGATAACCGTATCAACATCATGTGCCAGCACAAACCTCAGACAACGCTGAGCTCTTTCCAATCCGTCTCTCCCGAAATGGGCAATCAACTCTGACTGGTCAGGCCAATCCAGCTCCGGCTTACCTAGGAACCAGACTCCCCTCTGGGGAAACTGTAATGGGCCTCCGCACCCGCCTAATGGCTTCATGACAACCACTCCGACATCGAGCTTTTTTGCGAGCGCGATTAACTCCTCAGTAGCTCCTCTCTCGAGAACATTCACAGGTACTTGAACTGTATCGAACTCGCCGGATAGTATTGCTTTAGCCAAAATGTACGGGTTATGTCCGGTTATTCCTATATAGTCGATCTTGCCTTGTGATCTAGCTTCTTTTAGAGCGTTCAGTGAGCCGTCTGGACCAGTGGCCTTCCTGAGCTCTTCTTCGCTGTCTATCATGTGTAGTTGGACAAGGTCTATCCGATCCGTCTGAAGGTTTCTGAAACTCTGTTTTAGCCCTCTAGCTGCGTCTTCCCGGGTTCTCTGAATAATCTTCGTCGCCAAGACGACTTCACGTCTTACATCTTTCAATGCGGCGCCTATCTTCTCTTCGCTGTCTCCATAGACTCTAGCAGTGTCAAAATAGGTGATACCTTTCTCGTAGGCGTATCTCACCACTTTCTCAGCCTCAGCCCTCGGTCGGGCTATGATCGGTATTCCTCCCAAACCAACGACTGAAGCTTCCAGACCAGTTCTCCCAAGCCTTCTCTTCTTCATATAAGCCACCATTTCATACTACTTGAGCCGAACCTCAGATTCTCCTACGCACCAATAGTTGTTCAGGGATAATATAAAGATGAACATTTTTCCACTACCTTCATTTCGTGAGGCTGGCCAATTATTGATAGGTGGGCAAAAGATGAATCTTTGGTGGCTCCATGCCAGTGCTCCTCACCCGGAGGAACAAAGATGACCATACCAGGTGTAACTATATACTCCTGATCCTTGGTGGCTACAATTCCTTTGCCTTCGGTGACATACAGGATTTGCCCACTCGAGTGAGTATGGAACCTGTTGCGGGAACCCGGCGTAAACTTAACCATAACCATTTGGATTTTCTTGGCTCCATACTCTTCATCGAGGACAAGCTGGGAACATACCTTTCCTCCGGTGAATAATGGCCCTCCTTCTGTTTCCTTGACCTCGATGTCTTTGACATTGATTATTTTCATTACTAACCTCCTTCTACAAATATTGCACCAATGAACCGGGCTATTTATCATTTCTTTAATACAAAGGCCATAAGTCGCCTTACTCCTTGGAAATCTTAAATCCTAAATCCTAAATGAGTGTCAACCCCGTCACTCCAGCCGGTAGACTTTGGCCGCAGTCCCAAAGAAGAGTGCATCACGTTCCGATCTCGAATACGCCTTCGAAAACCTCTTTGCCGCGTTCCAATATACCGTATACGAAAACGACTTTTTGTCCACCGGGAAGTTGCTCTCAAACATGCACCGCTCCGGTCCAAACTTCTCAATACAATAGGTAAACCACGGTTTCATTATCGCCGCCAGCTCGAGTGAATTGGGTTTAGTCGGCTTGTTCCAGCCGGCGCCCGCCATGTCCATGCCGAGACCGCCCAACTTCATGAACAGGTTCGGACACTCCCCCATGCTATCGACCATTATCTTCCACGATCTTACCTTCTCATCTACATTGTCCGACGCATGGCTGTGACCCGGCGGATGTCTTAGCGTCACCATTCCCAGATGGTTTATAACGATAGGGACCTCAGGATATCGATTTGCCAGTGCCTTCAACTCCAATAATTGCTGGCCATGGACGATTGCGTCGACCGTGAGATTATACTTCACTATATGTCTGAATCCCTCAACGAATCTCGCGTCATTGAACATGCTTCCGGGTGGTAGTCGTATGCCACGGAACCTGCCCCGCCCCACGGCGAAATGAGCTTCAATTACTCTTGCGACCCCATCGCCTTCCATAAGGTCAGCGTACCCCACGATCCCGGCGGCAACCTGCGTGTCGCCCTTGTTCTTGGCACTATCCGCTGCAGCGAACGCCGTTTGTTCAACCGGTTCCTTCAACCACCCACTTCGTTGGGCACGTGCCCACGTCTCCACGCATACCGTCTTGACCACTTTCTGCCCGCCGATGTCCTGCAAAAAGTCCTGAGTCATGTACCGGTCGCCGGCGATGTCCCACAGGTGATGGTGGGCATCACAAATCCGCAATTCCGGCTCAATCACAGCTTCTTCGATCTCTTTCATTCTCTTCTCTTCCGTCTGGCTCCTCCGTCTATTAACCCATCGGGATCCACGCGCGCTCCAATTCTATCCTCCCCAGAGGGAGCTTCGACAACTACTTCAACTCTCTCTCCCTTGGCCGTCTTTCCCAGAAGCTCAGCTTTAACCTCTAGGTAACCTTCTATGGCTTCCTTAACGTTTGCAATTGCCTTTTTTCTGGTGTCACCTTGGCTTGCGACTGGAAGCTCTACGCACTTGGCTATGAACCCCCCTTCCTCAGCAGATTCTAGGATGACAGTAAAGCTACGTGCAACCATAGAACCACCGGATGACAATAACCGACGCAGACAGTTAAACCTATCGGACGAATGTTACAAGATGTTGAGTTCCCAGCTATGGTGCGGGGAGTGGGATTTGAACCCACGAACCCCTGCGGGACAGGCTCCTGAAGCTTTCGCGCCTTTTCTGTTTTGGCTCTGCGCCTTTAACCTAGCTTGGCGATCCCCGCATTATCCCTTTGATTAATACATACGTTCTATTATTGTTCACAAATACATTTTCTGTTATAAACTTTAGGTCTACGCATCTTTAGAGGCTTCCAGCGAAGAAAGAGACCATGGCGAACATCATCCAGACCATGACCATATTTTTCATTCTTCTGGCGTTTTCTCGCGAGTAATCTCGGATAAGCATAGCCGAGGATGCAGCGAAACCTAGGTCTGCAACAACGACGAAGGGGATAAACCATACCGAGACCAAACCCAGAAACACTGGTAAGAAACTTAGAAGAACTGCGGAAAGAAAGAAGCCTGAAGCCACACAAGCAGCGGCTTTACCCCCATGGGATATTGCAACCGTCTTTACTCCTTTCGTCTTGTCTCCTTCAACATCCACAATTCCCTTCGCAACTTCGCGTCCAGACGTCGCAAGGAAAGCCAAGGCTGAAAACAGAACAGCCTTTAAGCCGAGACTCTGCCCCATAACAAAGCTCCCATAAATGAACGGCATCGCCACACATAAGCTCACGAGAAAGTTTCCAGGAAGACCCGTTCGCTTTCCCTTCGTATTGTAGGCTACAGAGACAATCCAAGACATGACTGCTACACCGAGACACGAGAGGTTCGTAAAGAATGCAGCCGAAAAGCCTGTCAGGGTTAGAAGAGCCGCAAAGACTAGGCTTTCACCCGGCTTCACTAAGCCTGCAGAGATAGGGCGGTCAGGCTCATTTATCTTATCAATCTCTCTATCGTAATAATCATTCAATGCTATCGAGGCACTTACGAGCATAAAACCTGTAACGAAACCTAGGAAAAGCCTGAGGGTAATAGCCGCAGAAAGCGGTTCCGCCAAAACCAGTGAAGCGCCAACAATAACGGCGAAACCCATCATCAAACCGTTCACGGGGCGAACAAGCCTGACAAAACCGACAGCCCTTTCCATGTCACCAAAAAATAAGCTTGCGTAAAGAAAAATCTTTCACCGGTGCGATCAGCCTTTTCGTCTGACCAGTTCACTGGCTGCTCTAACGATGTCGCTAACCCCCATCCCATACTTGTCTAGTAGTTCGAAGTAGGACCCGGTCTCCGTGAATGTGTCCCTGATTCCAACACGCTTTAGAGGGATTGGATAAGCCTCGGCTAAGCAACTTGCCACAGCCTCACCCAGTCCTCCAATTATGTTGTGTTCTTCGGCTGTGACAACGGCGCCTGTCTCTTTCGCAGCTGTCAGAATCAGCTTATCATCCAGAGGCTTCAAGGTATGGATATTAATGACGCGAGCGTTAATTCGGTGTTCTTTCAGGTTCTCTGCAGCTTCGAGACATCGGCTGACCATAACGCCTGTCCCGATGAGCGATACATCTGAGCCTTCTCGAAGCACAACTCCCTTGCCAATCTTCACTTCGTGGTCTTGCCCGTATATGGTAGGAACCTCTGCGCGACTTATCCTTAAATAAACTGGACCCTTCAGTTCGCCGATAAGTGGAACCATCTTTTGCACTTCTACGGCGTCAGCTGCAACGAGGACTATCATGTTTGGCAAGGACCTTACTACTGCTAAGTCGCAGATGGAGTGATGGGTTGGACCGTCCTTCGAATCGGACAAACCCGAATATCCAGCCGCTAGCTTGACGTTTGTACACGCATACGCCACGCAGGTGCGAACCTGCTCAGCCGCTCTAAGAGCTATGAGAAAGGCGAAAGTGTTCGCAAAAGGAATCTTTCCCGCCAAGGCAAAACCGACTGCAACATCCACCATGCCCGCCTCAGCAACGCCGAGGTTGAAGAAACGGTTTGGAAAGCGTGACGCGAAAAAATGTGTCTGCGAAGAGGATGAGACATCAGCATCCAGAACCACGACATCCGGGTTTACAGCGCCATAATCTGCAAGAGCCTTACCATAGGCGACACGCATGGATTCTAGTCTCTGCACTGGTTTCGCACCTCGGTAAGTTCCTTTATGGCTTGCGCGTATTCCTGTTCATTGGGAGCCCGCCCGTGCCAACGCGCCTGGTTCTCCATGTAGGAAACTCCCTTGCCTTTCGTGGTGTGGGCTACGATGATCTTTGGTTGGTCGTGGATGTTATCCGTCATGTCTAACGTGTTGAGCACCTCCCTCATGTCGTGACCATCGATCTCCGTAACATGCCAGCCGAAAGCTCTCCATTTCTCAACTACAGGCTGAATAGGCATTATCTCGTGAACCGGCCCGTCTAACTGTACATCATTATGGTCAAGTATAACTGTGAGGTTCCCAAGTTTGTATTTTGAGGCCATCAACGCTCCTTCCCAGACGACGCCTGCTTGAATCTCACCGTCCCCGACAAGCACGTAAGTCTTCCATCGGTCACCGTCAAGCCTCGCAGCCAAGGCTAAGCCTACTCCGACGGCGACTCCATGCCCCAGAACACCTGACGTCATCTCAACGCCAGGAGTCTTCAATCGGTCAGGGTGCCCCTGCAGACGGCTATCTAGCTGCCGAAAAGTCTTCAGCTCTTCAACTGGGAAAAAGCCTCTCCTAGCCAGCGCAGCGTAAAGGAGCGGGGCAGCGTGACCCTTGGAGAGTAGAAATCTGTCTCTCTGGGGCATCTGCGGATTCTTGGGGTCTATGTTAAGATGGTGAAAGACAAGAGCTGTGACAATCTCAGCTGCGGACAAGGAGCCGCCCGGATGTCCCGATCCAGCAGCATAGATCATGCCAACCACATCGATCCGCAAAGTCCAAGCCAGCTCAGCTAGGTCCCTTACGATTTTCTCGGGATGAAAAACCATTTCACACCATCTGTAAACTTCGCTCGGTCAAAGTTGTTCTAAGATGAAGAGGTGCAAATATAAAACACTAATGGAGGCAGTAGCAAAAAACCTTTTTCAGATCAGCGAGCCAACGTTCCCAAGACATCGAACTGCATCTCCTTCAGTTCACCCACTATCTCCAGCCTTTTCTGGAGCTCTGGGTCGGACTTAACCATCTCATATAGACTTTCGGATATCCATAGCCTTTCAAGTTGCTGAGTGTTCTTTATTCTCACCACCCTTGCTGTCCGCGGGTCAACTGGTCCGCAGGTGTGGAAGGCTGTGGCGATAGCGTCCCGGTCGCTTGGAAGAAAAACTGGTGTCTTCGCAACTATTGGATGCCCGCCGGTCAAGGCGTTTACGAACATTGATGGATAATCGATTTTGGACACTAACCTCTGTGTCGTCAAATCAGCCAAGCCTATCCCTATAGCATTTCCATGCGTTCCTTCGGTAAGGTCCAAAACGACGATTCTCTTTATTTCGGGCGCCAAAGGTTCATGTTCACCGGGAAGCCAAAATCTGCCTATGATATTTGTGTCCATTCCGGTGCCGCTGATCTCCTTACCGATTTCGTCAACAATAAGCACATCTATCTCCTTGAAAGGGATCCTTCCAAGCAATGCTTTAGCCTTTTCCAGAAGTTTGATCTCTTCGCGTTCGATATCCTCAGGCTCGACGGCTTTTACGATTGCCGTCTCATGATAGGCGTTCTCCACAACAGCCAAGCCTAATATTACACGTGTCTTCTTCATAATCAGCTTCGCCGCTTCCGGCAGCAACTTGTGATATCCTTCAGACTGAAACCTGTGAATCATTTCAGCGCCCTTTTGCTTCCCCAAACCTATGACCATCATCTTCATCAAACCACTCTCTATCCTATCCTTAAAGTCAGTGTGCGGCTTTACCCTTCCCACGACGATGATCCCATCAGCCTTCAACATATTTCTGTCCACATAAACAGGAGTGCCGTTACTCAACTTGCCCACAAAGTCAACTTCCATCGTAGCTTGTATTGGAGCCCCGACAACTTCTGGGGTGATGCCTAGGCTCTTCAAGACTTCAATCTGGCCTTCGGGAGTTGCTCCTCCATGGCTCCCCATTGTAGGGACAAGATAAGGTTTACCACCAGCCTTCTTAACCTCATCAACGACGGTTGCTAGGATCTGAGGGTAAGACGCCACGCCACGGCTTCCTGCCGTGATCGCAATCCCAGCTCCAGCTTTTATCTTCTTAGATAGACCGATCCTGAGCAGCTCCTTTCGTATTTCTGAGGCGACATCATCAAGCTTCGGAGAAGGTATCTTCTGACGGACCTCTGCCATCCTTGGAAGCACAATGCTTGGGAACGACACGATCAAACACCTTCAAGGCGTATTTCATAAGCAGCCAAAAATATAAGTCTATTTTCTCCGTTCTGGTAGGTCGGTATCAGACCATACTTATTCGCCCTAATCAGCCTACCCAGGATCAACGCAACTTATAAATGACGTAATCAATAGACTAACTCGCAGCATACCCCGCGAAGTAGCGTGGTCAATGTGGCATCGATCTCAGCTAACCCATTCGGCGAGTTCAGAAGCCAATGCGGAACCTTGCTCAGAAGTGCAATGAGACAGACCTTTCAAGAAGTGACGGTTCCCCCCATCATTCTAGATATGCCCCCAAGCCCAGAATATGGAGAGTTAACTTCCTCAATCTGTTTTGAGATAGCTAAACAACTGCGGATGAGCCCCCTAGATGTCGCCAAGAAGATTGTGAAAGAAACTGAAGCGCCGAAAGCCTATTCCAACTTGATCGAGATAGTGAAGGCGGAGAAACCGGGGTATGTCAATTTTTATGCTAACTGGGCTGAGCTGTCTTCAGTGACTCTCAGATCCGCCAGAGCTCTTGACACCGAGTACGGCTACGTCAAGGCAGACAAGCCCGAAAAGGTCATAGTCGAGCACACAAGCGCCAACCCCAATCATCCCATCCATATCGGACCAGCTAGAAACGCGGTCCTCGGCGACTCTTTAACCCGTATCTTGAATGCCCATGGCCATACAGTTTCCAGACACTTCTATGTTGATGATGTGGGCCGCCAGTCGGCCATCATAGCATATGGTTACAAGTTGCTAGGAAGGCCTAAATCAGAAGTAAAACCAGACCATTTCATAGGAGCCATCTACGCAGTCACAAGCTGCTTGCTGGAGATATATAGGCTTAAGCAGACGATCGATGGGCTACAATCTGATGTACAGAGAACAGAAGAAGTCAGGAAGGTTCAAAAAGACATGGACGACTGGATTGCTGTAGCGGCGGATCTTAAGGAAAGGTTCCCACATGTCTTCAATAGGCTACTTGAAAAAGTTAGCAAGGCGAAAAGTCCGGGATTAGAGGTCAACCTTTTACTCCGAGAATACGAGGCGGGCAAAGAAGAGGCAAAGCAGCTGATAAGAGAGTTTGTGGAGCTATGCCTGAAAGGGTTCGAGCAAACACTAGCAAGGGCTGGCATTGTCATAGATTCTTGGGATTGGGAGAGCAGTTTCGTGTGGAGCAACGATGTCGCCCGTTATCTGAATGCCTTAAAGAGGACGCCTTACGTTTATGAGGAAGGAGGGGTCCTAGAATTTGACGCCGAGACGGTCGCCAAAACCTTCGGTCTAAAGGAAGTATTTGGCGTAAAGGAGGCTCATGAAATCCCTTCTCTAACCTTGGGGAGGTCAGACGGGACGACTCTTTACACGACTAGGGACATTGCGTACAACATTTGGAAATTTGAGAGAGCAGAAAGGGTCATCAACACTATCGGTATGGAGCAGACTCTCTCACAACTACAATTGAAGTTAGCGCTCTGCGCATTAGGCTATATTGAAGAGGCGAAGAGGCTGGTTCACTTTTCCTACAACCTTGTAAGCATACCTGGGTATCGGATGTCAAGTCGAAGAGGCCGTTACGTAACCTTCGACGAAGTCATGGACGAAGCCGTGCAGAGGGCATATGATGAGGTCTCCAAGCGTTCACCAAGACTTTCTGAAGATAGTAGGCGTAAAATTTCAGAGACAGTCGGAGTGGGAGCCGTGAAGTACGTCTTAGTAGAGACAGACCCGATGAAACCTGTTGTTTTCACGTGGGACAAGGTTCTGGATTTCGAGAGGAACAGCGGACCCTATATTCAGTACTCTCACGCAAGAGCGTGTAGCATCCTAATAAAGGCAGGCAAAGAAGCTGAAAGAGCTGACTTTGCCCTCTTGAAGGAGCCGCTGGAACGAGATCTCATTCTGATGGTCTCCCGTTTCCCCGAGATCTTTACAGATGCAGCCGAGAACCTTAAACCTCATGCGATAGCTGACTTCGCAAACGCTTTGGCCGACAAGTTCAACACATTCTATGCAGCAGTTCCCGTTATAAAGGCTGAGACGCATGAGCTGAGGGAAGCACGGCTGATGCTTGTAGATGCGGTCAGAATCACGTTTCGTAACGCCTTGAACCTAATTGGGATAGAAGCGCCCCAGCACATGTGACCGGCGTACTTTCAGCAAGGCGACAACGCTGGTTCAGTGTATATCTAAGAGACTTGCTATGCTTAATATTAGAAAAATTTCCTGCGACAGAGAAGGCGAAAATGCCAGTAAGATGAGCTGTCTACTTTAATGGGACGTACATGCTACTGCGGCTGGCACCGATTCCTGGAGTCCCATGCTTAACTGGCTTGTTGGTTATTGCGAATTCACCGAGATAATGGGCCACCATTTCTGGGGTTATCTCTACTGGTATGAATTCTTTGCCGTTGTGAACCTGAATAATTACGCCAACCATCTCAGGCAATATGACCGTGTTCCGGGCATGTGTCTTTA
>Ga0315306_10001385_pt1 | contig 11567 bp, 9 predicted proteins | sample TDP1_MG_FD_203803 | JGI IMG/M metagenome (GOLD analysis project Ga0315306, IMG submission 203803) | Freshwater sediment microbial communities from Lake Towuti, South Sulawesi, Indonesia - TDP1 | ecosystem: Environmental > Aquatic > Freshwater > Lake > Sediment | place: Indonesia: South Sulawesi... | reverse complement strand
CCCTGAGCGCATTGAGAAAGTGGCGGAGATGCTTGTCTCCTATGATGAGGATTACGATGTAGCATTGAAGGCGTGCAGGTTCTGGGCTGGTTGCATGTTGCCTATATTCTTCAAATATGACATATCTGATCCAAGGGAAATTGAGACGCATGGAAAGTTTGTTGGGAACGAGGCTATAGCAAAGAGGTGGATAGTTGCCACGACCGTCAATGAATTCATCGAGAGGTTGGAAAGATATGTCGGGGCTGGGTTCAACCAATTATTCTTTGTCAGCTCAAGCCCAGATGAAACAAAATTTATAAAGTTCTTTGGAGCAAAAGTCTTACCTCTCCTAAAAAAATCTCACCCCCCCTGTTAATCTTGTCGATTGATGTATGATTTATCACTTATGTTCTGTCAGACTCGCTTTCCAAACATTTCAACAATCTTATTCCTAGTCATTGGACCGCATTACCCAATGAAAAGGAGGATACAACAGATGTTCAAGCCCAAGATGCTCCCAAAAGCGAAGCTTTTCTCCAGTTTCTCTTTCTTGAATCTCACAACGAAAAGACAAATTAACATCGTGGTAATCATACAGCTTAGCGCTCCGGTAGTATAGTCCGGTCAAGTATGGCGGCCTCTCGTTGCCCAATAAGGTAGAAGAAAGCCGCAAACCCGGGTTCAAATCCCGGCCGGAGCACCAATAAAAGCTATCTGTTATGTTTTGAGAAGTGGCTTGAAAAGTTAGCTTTCAGATATTAGTTAGAATAGGTACATGGGTTCTGTCGATTAGAACCCTTGGAGAGACAAAGTTTTTTAGGATTCTACATAAGTGTCTTAGTTAGTGGGTTTTATGTTACCAGAAATTGAAAGCAAGATAGAATCTGCTGGAAAGGCTCTCAGTTCTATTGGTTATACTGTCAAAGAGGTTTCACCTCAAGAATTCTATGATTTTATGACCGGGGAAATATTTTCTAAAGATACAACTATTCTAGACGACGTTCTGAGAAATGAGTATCTTATGATTCACGAGCTTGTGGAGATAAGTGAGTTGAAGAAGATGGGAAGAACTATCAGCAAACAAGTGATTGTGAACTTACCGAAGACTGTGATCTACGATGTGCATTGTACGGCAATTGAAAGGGAACTTGAGTATGCTTTACATAAGAAAGACCTTGCATGGGTTAAGAATAGACTTAGGCAACACAAAGAAAGCGTATTAGAGGGTGATCCTAACTTGCCAGAGGAAATAAAACCCCGAGCTGAAGCCATATTCAAAAAGTTTCGCAAAGCTTTACCACACATGACGGATGAGAGACTTAAAAAATCAGGGATTTGAACCGAGATAGTCATCTAGTACGGAGCACCAAATTCTCAGCCACGATTCAAATTCTCGGTTTTTGCATGGACTTAGAAAATGAATGAAGAAAAATACCGTTGCCCACTCCACCGAAAAGAGATATCTGAGGAAGAATACGAAACATGGGATAACATATGTTGCGCGCGCATCGAAGGGAAAATTATCTATATTGCATCTGCCTTTGTACTAATGTTAAATATGTTCTGAAAGGAGATGTAAGATATGAGCTCCTTTCTATTTACATCTGACATAAAAAGATGGATTAAGATTTCTGCGGTTGGTTTCTTCATGTCCTATGCTATCACAACTAGCTTGGGCTTGGCCTTCCCTAGCCAGATCAGTTGGTTTACACAGGCCATTATCAACTTTTTAGGGGGAGCCAAGGGCGGGGTCTGGACAAGTGAGCAAATATTCTGGCACGTGGTTACTTGGAACATTATAGTAATTTTTGTCATTCTCGCCATGGGAGTTCTTGCGTTGTCCTTCGCTTATCCAGTATCATTCGGATTTTTTGTTGGGTTAACAGCGGGAACTTGGTGTTACCGTCACGGCGTTTCATTCAACCCTTGGACGCTAATAATGGTTCCATGGGGGGTGCATGGATGGATAGAAGCAATCTACATGATCCTTGCCAGCGGCATTACCATGAAAATCGGGACAGAGATGTTTGGGATAAGAAATAGACAAGATCTCGTGAAGCACATGTTTTCTTCACCACGCCCTATTTCGGGTTGGAAGCAAACGATCAAACCTATATTGAAGAATGTCTCTATCCTCTACTTGTGCCTCATAATACCGGCGGTTGTGTTTGGCGCATTCTTTGAGGCGTATATAACTGACCTTATTTTTCAATGGTTCTATCCTGCTTAGGGTCCATCTAACGATCAGATATGGATAAAAAACCGCAGTTTGTATCGGACCATGATATTGGAAAATGGCGGGCGATTAGGTTCACATATACGTCTAAATTCTTTTTTTGGGGGTTACTGCCTCCGGAGTAAGGTGCTTGTGGAAGCAGTATTCTTGGTGCCGAGAAAAAGGAATTTGACACCCGATAATTTAAACCGACATTTAAAGCTAGGCTGGAGCTCTTATCGAAGAATAGATGAAGAACACCCATTCCTAGGATTCCGTGTGACGTTTCGCTCGTCTACTTGGCGCCACCCGAAGGCTTTCTAATTCTTATGGCATATAGTATTAAGGCTACTATGACTCCCAGTATGACCACCACGATAGCCGGCACCCAGGAGGGGAGAGGCGAAAAGTAGTCGTTGGGATCCATGCCTTGAGAGTATTCTTGGAGGTTGGTCAGCCCGTCACCGTCGTTATCTCTTGAAGCGTCAGCCGCGTTCAAGGGGTCAAGCCTGTTTTCTATCTCCCAAATATCAGGCATTCCGTCATTGTCATCGTCGATGTCAAAGGCGTCAGGTATTCGATCTCCGTCAGTATCCCGTAAAACTGTGACCAGAACCGAGTCTGTGCCGCTGTTGCGGGCTGCGTCTTTCACTGTCAAAATGACTGTGTAGTTGCCAGGGCTGGTATACGTGTGGTTTACAGCAGATCCAGTTCCACTAGTTCCATCTCCAAAGTCCCATTCGTAGCTGACAATGCCTACGTTATCTCTAGAGCTGCTTGCATCGAAACTCACAATGGTGTTCTCAGCAACAGTCTGGTTTGGACCTGCTTGAGCTATAGGATTCGTCACGTCGAGGACGGTGACCACAACTGTGTCCGTAGCCCAGTACCCAACGATATCTGAAACGTTTAATGTGATAGTGTAGGCGCCCGGTGTGGCAAAGGTATATGTTGCTTCAGCACCGGTTAAAATTCGGGTCCCAGCATCAACGAAGGTCCAGATATAGCCAATTACGCCTACATTATCAGCTGAGTTAGAACCGTCGAGGCTTACAGGAGTGTCTTCATTAACTGTCTGGTCAGGTCCAGCATCAGCAACAGGAGCAGTCACATCGAGAACAATGATGACTGATTCGTCTGTGTCCCACTTCCCTGCCACATCCGTTACTTTCAAGGTTATAATATAGTTCCCAGGAGTCGTGAAGGTGTAAGTAGGACTTATGCCCGTTAAAGTCTTGGTCGTAACGTCTGTGAAAGTCCATAAGTAGCTGTCGATGCCTATATCGTCCGTCGAACGGGAGCCATCAAGCGTCACTAGCGTATCTTCATTAACGGTTTGATCAGGACCAGCATCGGCCATGGGCGGACTCACATCCACAAATGCGAGGCAATAAGCCTTGAACACAAATCTGACCCCTGCATCTCTTATCAGCAAGTAGTGAAGACCTTCTGAGGTTAGTGGAACTGTGACCGTGGTTTTAAAGACCCCATTCTCGTCAGCTGTCGCGTTTCCGATCTCCCTTGCACCGTCCCATAGGATGTTAACCGTGCCCGGGCTGAACCATTTCCCAGTAATTGTTAGAGTACTTTTGACCTTGACGTATAGCCCATTAGGCACAAAGTTTGTGTCATTCCCATACAGTAAGCCCGACGGCGCAGTTGCGTTGACTGAGACTGAAGAGTAAACTTGCTTCAAGCCTCGTTTGTATTCATTGAAAGTGTATGTCAGAGTCTGTCTTGTGCTATTCACTATCAGCCTAAATGCAATTGCTGTGTAGCTCTCAGCCTGCAAGCTTGCAGGCAGAGCTTGTGCTAGGTCTGGAGCGGTCATGACGTACGTGAATCTCCCTTCTTCATCGGCTGGGTAGAGATTGTAGATCGTTTTCCAACCGCTGCCATCGTTGTAGCTTAGGTTTGCATAATCGTTTGGGGGCAAGGTGTACCCTTTCAGTTCTATTGGCACTCGTCCTGGTCCGTATGAAGGAACGACTTCGAAAGCCGCTCTGATTGTTATGTAGTTGTCTGTAACGGAAACAGCAGTCGAGGTTCCATCGAATGCCTTGATAAAGTAATTGCCTCCTGAAACCCTCACAGTTTTGGGTATTGTCCCGTTGATCCAATTGCGACCAACAACATAGCCTTCATATGTTGTGCTGTCTACTGTGCTTGACTTTATCTTAGCTACGGTAAAGCTTGGTCCGTATCTTACGTCGTCAGGTGAAAGAGATGAATAGCCGTCCTTGCCTAGATAGAGTCCAACTTGTCCACCAGACCATGTTACGCCGCCGAAATACAGGTTAACTGATCCTCCAATGTCGATGACGTGGAGACCACTTGGAGCCATGGTGGTGTTTATAAGAACGTTTCCTGTAGAAGCATGAGCCAAAACATTAAGAGAAAGACACAGAAACACTAGAAAAGTCACTACGAGCAACAGGCAGACGTTTTCATATCTTTTATATTGCTCTTTCGTCCACATGACACCTATATCCTCCTATGTGTTATGGGCTCAGTTTCTTTTTACCTTCTCCAACCCGTTGGCCAGAAAGTCAAAGACCGTTAGCCCTTCCCCAGATAGACAAATGGTAACGGGGCCATCTTCTGCTTTAGACATATATCATTCTATAGTATAAAAATTTTGGTAGATGGTGAGATGTCTGTTGACCTGTCTCTCAAGCGGCCAAGAATCTGAAGTCAATATTCATTTCGGGCGCGATAACTCCCGTTTGATAGTCTGATGAATCATTTTGATGAATCACATCTTTTGGATACCCACATGAAAAACCTTTGAAAAACCTTTATAGTCGCGTCTTCGTTGGTCTCTGCCGGCATCATCAGCCTAGCTTGCCCGGACATCACTAAGGATGGCAGATGAAGCATACACACCTTCACATCTGCCGCTGTCATCACTTCTTTATCAGTCTTTTGATCTTGTTCTTTAGTTTTCTGGCCAGTATCTGTCTTACTTCAGCCCAACTTGTGAGAAGATATCCTTTTTGCTTTAGTTCGTCAAACTTTTCTCCAGCTTCATGCCTTATCGTGGCAACCTTCCACTCGTAGTAGTCGGGGTTTACCTCTTTGATGTCAGTGGACTGGAGTTTAAACTCAGAAATCTCCCGCTCTACGAACTCCTCTCTCGTAACCTTGACCTTCACCTTCGCAAACGAGACTATGATAAAAGTTATTACTGCTGCAGCTACAGTGATGCCTGGAATCCAGTAACGCAAGATTAGAGAGGGGTCGTTGGGGTTGGTGCCCTGCAAATATTCCTGTAGGTTGGTCAGTCCATCTCCATCATTGTCTCTTAAGGCATCAGCAGAGTCAAGCGGGTTCAGCCCGTATGCCAACTCCCAGGTATCGGACATTCCATCTCCGTCGTCATCGTTGTCAATGATATCAGGCGTTCCGTCCCCATCAGTGTCAAGCAAGACTGTGATGAAAGTTGAATCAGTATCGCTGTTGTTGGCCGCGTCTTTTACAGTAAGAATGACCTTGTAGGTTCCCGAATAGGCATACGTATGGTCTGCAGATAGACCAGTTCCTTTAGTTCCGTCGCCAAAGTCCCATTCATAGCTAACTATGGCCATGTTGTCTCTTGAGTGGCCTCCGTCGAATATGATAGTCGCCTGCTCCACCAGGGTCTGGTTAGGACCTGCCTCGGCGACCGGGCTTGTTACGTCCCAAACAGTGACCACAACGGTATCTACCCCCTGGTTTCCTTCAGCATCTGAAGCGGTCAAGGTGACAGTATACACGCCCGGCGTCCTAAAATCATACGTAGCCTTGACACCGTGTAAGGTTTGAGGGGAGACATCAAAGAAGGTCCATACATATCTTTTTATCCCTACATTATCAGATGAGTTCGAACCGTCAAAGGTCACTAACGTGTCTTCATCCATAGTTCTATCCGGTCCAGCGTCAGCAATGGGACTGGTTGTGTCGACTACGATTACAACAAGTGTGTCAGTGTCCCAGTTTCCCGCTATGTCAGTCACATTCAGCATGACGACATAGGCTCCTGGTCTCGTGAAATTATAGGTTGGGTTCACGCCCGTCAAGATCTGCTGCGTCACGTCGACAAAGCTCCAGACAAGATTGGCTATGCCTATATTGTCTGTTGAACTGGACCCGTCAAAGGTTACAAATGTATCCTCAGGGACAGTCAAATCAAGCCCAGCGTCAGCGATGGGATCTGCCAAATCAACAAGGGGGAGACAGTTGACCTTGAAGGTGAACCTGACATTGGCGTCTTTGACCAAGACATTGTGGAGACCTTCAGAGGTGAGTGGAACAGTCACTGTAGCCTTGAAGAACCCGTTGGGGTCAGCTACTGTAGTGCCAATGTTATTTACCCCGTCCCACATAATTGTGATCGCTCCGGCACAGAACCACTTTCCAGAAATGGTTAAGGTACTTCCGACCCTGACATACAACCTATAATATACGAAGTCTGTACCGTTGCCAAACAGTGAACCCGACAGCGCCGTCAGATTGACCGAGTCAGGAGAGTAGACATTCTTCAACCCTCTCCAATATTCATCAAATGTGTCTGTCAGAATCTGGCCTGTCTCATTAACTACCAGTCTAAACGTTATAGTCGAGTAGGTCTCCAGATGTATTCCAGCAGGTAAAACCTTAGCCAAATCGGGAGCGGTCATAGCATATATAAACCTGCCATCCTCACCTGCAGGGTAAAGATTTTCAATCGTCCTCCAACCACCGCCTGCATTGTAGCTTAGGTTCGCATAGCCGTTAGCCGGCAGAGCGTATCCTCTCAGTTCTAATGGGGTTTGACCCGCACCAAAAGAGGGGGTAGCCTCGAATGCAGCGTTGATCCTTATGTAATTGTCTGTCACAGCAACGGACGTCGTGGTTCCATCTAAGGCTTTGATGTAATAGTCTCCGCCTGGAACTCTTGCAGTTACAGGGATCGTTCCGTTAATCCAGTCGTTGCCCACACTGTAGCCTGAGTAAGTTGTATTATCGACTGTGCTAGACTTCACCTTGGCAACACTAAAGGTCTGTCCATATTTCACATCATCGGTAGACAGAGACGCGTAGCCGTCTTTGCTGAGGTAGAGTTCCACCTGTCCGCCGGACCATGTCACTCCGCCGAAGTAGAGATTCACTGATCCTCCAATGTCGATGATGTGGAGACCGCTTGGCGCCGTCGTAGTGTCTATAAGAATATTTCCTGTAGAAGCATGAACTGGAATGCTGAGTGGAAAATATGGAAATGCAAAAATAGTCATCACAAGTAACAAGTAAGCATTTACATATCTTTTATATTGTTTTTTACTCCGCATGAACTATTCTACCTATGTACTGTAAGCTGGTTTCTTTATCCTTTCCTACTCATTGGCCAAAAAGTCTGAGAGCACTGGCTCCAGTTCAAAGAGAGAAAAGGTAATGGAGCTATATGCTGCTTTTGACATATCATCCTGCAGTATAAGAATCTGGGTAGCTGGTCAGGATGTCTGTTGGCTAGTCTCTCATATTGCCGATCATCTGAAGGCCTAGGTTCTCCTTCGCTTTCTCTAGAAAGGCCTAAAAATTCATTCATTCTGCATCCGACCTCTACCATCTGAAGCTTGCTCCTATTTATAGAGCGAGAGGCTCGAAAGCTGACTTCAGCCCCATCTATTTTTCACCTTGGGCACAAACTGGGCAATCACGGTTTCTTTCTATTTTCACGCTTTCAAAGCTCATCTCTTCACCGTCTATGAACAACATTCTTCCGACAAGCGGCCTCCCTATTCCTGTGACATGTTTGATTACCTCCATAACCTGCAATGAAGCCACGGCAGCCGGCGTCGCGCCGAATACTGGCACTACTTCAATTTCGAGAGGTTCCTTTGAGAATATGCAACGTAAGCAAGGACCCTTTCCCGGGATTACCGTTGTGATCTGACCATAGAACTGGGAGACGCCAGCATGGACAAATGGGATGCCTTTTCTTACGCAATGCTCATTTATTATGAATCTTGTCCTCCAGTTGTCAAGCCCATCTACCACTACATCCACGTGTTCCATGAAGGCAGGAACTCTACCCTCTGTAACCTCTTCAAGTACCGCCTCTACCTTTGTCGCAGGATTGAGTGTTTCAAGTTTCTTTCTGGCTGTATCAGCCTTCTGTTTTTCAAGATCGCTCTCACAATAAAGGATTTGACGATTCAGGTCGCTTACTCTGATTTTCTCTTTGTCTACGAGGTAAAGTCTTCCTATACCTGCAGCCGCCAAATAAAGTGAGGAGAGACAGCCCAGTCCACCGACTCCGACTACGGCAACCTTTGAAGCCTTCAGCTTCCTTTGTCCTGTTGTTCCCCAGCCGTGAATCCGCATTTGCCTGTCATACCGATCTTGCTCCGATCTTGACAGAATCATAAAGAACTGCATCCTCCCTCATTATACTATAATGTACACTTTGTCTCTAGGGGTTTTCTATCCAGTAGGCACCTTTCTCGGTTATCTCTTTCTTCCAAATAGGTACTTCATGTTTGACCCTTTCCACCATTTCAGTTAGAGCTCGGAGGCCTTCCTCCCGATGCTTCGACGCAACCAACACATACATCACATCTTCCCCCACAGGCACGTCTCCTGTCCGATGTTCCACTACTGCATCGATTATGCCATATGTGGCCTTGACATCGAGCAACATGTCCTTCATTACCCTTCGTGCCAGAGTCTCATGGGCCTCGTATTCTAGCCTGAGGACCTTCTCGTCTCTGCGAGTTCCTCTAACAACGCCGACAAAGACTACTATCGCCCCAATCTCATCTGAAGATTTCTTCAGTTGCCCGACAAGATAACTCAGATTGTCAAGGGTTTCTGAGACCTTGACCTTCGAATTGACCTTCTCTTCATAATCATGGTCCAAAATGTCACCTCCAACCATAATGATGCTAATAAGTCTCACCCGCCACCGAAGGGCGGAAGAACCGCAACCTCGTCACCTTCCTTCAACTCATAGTTCAGATCATGAGACCTGCCACCGATTAGAAGAAGATAGTCTTTAAGGAGCGGTGTTCCGTCCTTGTACAGCACTATTTCGCCCTTAGCCGTTCTAAAAATGGTTTCAATCCAAGCCTTAGAGACTTCCTTATAGCGCTCAGGTATGTATCTGAGAAGCAGATCCCTTAATGTGGCTCCATTCTCGACGATGTATTCCTCGCTCTTAACACTCAGCAATTCACGCAATCTACCAAAATACCTAACTTTCACTGTAGGCATGTGACCACCTGCATGAAGACTATTAAATATCTACAACATAAGACGTGCAGACTGATTTAACCTTTTTAGAGTGAAAAGAACCTGAGAAAAACGGATCATTCAAACATTAATGGGAACTCAGATCAAGCAACCGATCCAGCTGCAAGCTGAGCAAGATATCGGATTCAAGCTCTTGGTAGAAGCCTCTGCAGGCCAGATTGTCACCGCGGATATGAGAACCGTGTAAATGACGTTTGACGGAAGACTCTCTTTAGCAATGCATATGAATAGAGATAAACATTTTTGCCTTTTAAGCAATATGAAGGTCTAATACAACGGGAGATCGAATCGCCATGAAGATCGCCGTGACCGGTAAGGGAGGCGTCGGAAAAACTGTCATAGCGGGCACCTTAGCGTGGATCCTACGCCAGAAAGGGTTTAGAGTTTTGGCGATTGATGCTGACCCAAACGCAAACTTAGCACGTGCATTAGGACTCGGCTTAGAAGAGGCTGAACTTATAGTTCCAATCTCCGAAAACCGGGACATTATAGAGAAGAAGACCGGGGCAAAGCCGGGCTCCTACGGATCTCTGTTCAGGCTGAACTTTACAGTAGACGATATAGTCGAGAAATATGCAATCGAGACGCCGAGTGGTGTTAACCTCCTCGTCATGGGAGTTGTCCGACAAGCAGCAACTGGATGCATGTGTCCAGCAAACCACCTACTTCGAATGCTTTTGCGGCATATCCTAATGCGAAGACAGGAAGCGGTGGTGGCCGACATGGAAGCCGGAACGGAACACCTAGGACGCGGCACAGCAAAGTACATGGACATTATGCTGGTTGTTATCGAGCCGAATGCAAAGGCCTTCGAAACAGCTTACCGAATAGGTAATCTTGCGAAACAGATGGGGATCAGGAAGATCATGCTTGTCGGGAACAAGGCATCGGAACCAGGTGACGAGGCAGCAATGAAGAGCTTTGCAGAAAGAAGCGGGATTCCACTCTTAGGCATGATTCACTATGACCCCCTTGTCCGAGAGGCGGACCTATCGGGCGTTTCCTTACTTCTCTCGTCCCCTCTTGCTCCAGCCATAAAGGAAATGAGGGCAATCTGCGACCTCTTGGTGGACATGAGCTGCTAGAAGAGACAAGAATATCCTTAAGAACTGCGGGGCACAGAGATAACTCTGTATCGACTTGTGGTGGAAAAAACGATAGAAACTTATGACGTAGGGAGTATGCCTTTTGCTGGGGATTTTGAAAGATTCGCCCTAGGCGCTTCCTTTCTTGGCACTGGAACTCCCGGTGATCTGGCTAGAGACTTTGAGAGAAGGATCGTCGAAAGCTTCATCGACAAGCTCCAAGCCGGCATAGATGTTCCGAACTACCCTCAATTCAGAGACATGAATAAAATGATCTTCGAAATCATAGAGGGAGTGGAGAAGACAACGGGAGCGTATATTGAAACAGAGGTTCTATCTGTGCGGACTAGCAAGGGCGACATACCTGAGGTTCTGGCGCTCCGTAATAACTCAAAGGAAATATGTGAGAAAAACAAGCGGAAGTTCAAAGCAAAAATCTGCATTACTGGACCCTACACGCTTTCATCTTTTTTCGCCTACAAAGACCCTCAAATATTTAGAAGGCTGGGCGAGGTTCTGGAAAGGATCGTCGAGGGAAACATGTTTGATGATAAATATGGCAGCGTCGGAATTCTAGTGGTTGATGAGCCAGTCTTCGGGCTGATAGACGATCCACATATGGATGCTGGTTCTGCGGGAAGAGAAAACCTTCTTCGTGCTTGGGAGGGAATCTGCCACAGAGCCCGTCAAAAAAGGGTTGAAACTTGTATCCATCTCCATAGTACAACAGATGAACTCTTCTGGCAAGTGGATTCGCTGAGGATAATCGAATCTCATGTGGGTGACCCTCTGTACTCTAATGAAAGAACGAGGAGACTCCTCGAGTCATATGATAAGCTGCTAAAGGCAAGCATCTGCATCACAATCTTTGATACATTAATCGAGAAACACATGCTTTCAAGGCTCAAAGGAGTAAGACACGGCGATGAAACCAGAGAAATTGGGGAAGTCTGGAGACATATACAAGAAGGAAAAGTGAGACCGGAAATCTTTGTCGAGAGCGCACAAACGATGAG
>Ga0315306_10001384_pt1 | contig 11574 bp, 11 predicted proteins | sample TDP1_MG_FD_203803 | JGI IMG/M metagenome (GOLD analysis project Ga0315306, IMG submission 203803) | Freshwater sediment microbial communities from Lake Towuti, South Sulawesi, Indonesia - TDP1 | ecosystem: Environmental > Aquatic > Freshwater > Lake > Sediment | place: Indonesia: South Sulawesi... | reverse complement strand
TGTCTCTTTTTCTCAGGGATGGCTTCTATGGTCTGGTAAAGCCATTTTTCCAAGGCTTGAAATGCTTTCTGCTCCACGTAGATGTCTCCTATGCGTCCAATGTTCTCTCTCCTCAGTCGCCTGTCCTCAGCTTGAAAAGACCCAACCATGTGCCTATAGCCCAACGCTTCAACCATGTCGTGAACCATATTGGCTCCAGTTGTAACCAACACATTCACGTACTCGTCTTGGATGAGATCGTGGATTGCTCGTCTGAATCCAGCAGGTACAAGAGCACCAGATAGCGTCAGAAACACTGTGTAGTCTGGATTCCTGAACATTTCCGTCACGAGTTCGCATGCTTCTCCGAGTCTTCCAGCGCCTAAGACTCCTGCAGATTTCATTTCACCGATGAGGTCGCTGGCACTCATTCCAGTTTGAAGCCGCATATGCTTAACGTACTTCAATCCTTCCACCCCTAGCAGTCTGCAACTAGTATCAGAACGAGTGAAAATACCTTATCTGTCTACTTGAGGTTTTCACGAAATAGGCTTGAATCTTAGCTTTTGGTTCGTTGTATCTTGGTTCTTCCCATGATGCGCCAGTATTCAACTTCCACGCCGTTAGCCAAACGTCCTTTCAAGTCCTCTTCTTCGGGGAGGGGCGTCTCAAAAACCTCGTAGGTTTCCAGATCCATCAACTGAACTGCATTAGGCAACAATGCCAGCACTTGACTGCTGCGCTTCTCGATTAGCGGCACCTCAACCTGCGAGTCCACGGGCTTGACAAAGCTTCGTTTTACTCCATCAAAAACCCCGATAGCCACAACTCTTGCCTTGGCCGACCCATGCTTGCCAGGCTTAGACTTTGTGTAGTCAACAATACGGCATGGTTCATTGTCAACCATCACGTAGCTGCCGACTTTGATGGCGCCCAACTCAACAGGTTTGCTCAACTCAATACGCCTTCATGCATTTTTCTCAACAAAGCTTTTACAACAATGATTTTATAGGATTAATTAACTTATCGCTAAGTATCCCTCCTATGCGAGGCGCTCAAGTGTTCAAAACCATAGGCATCGTCAGTCGACTCGACCGCAAGCAAGCGTTGCAGCTGACCACTCACATAGTAAACGCCTTGCAGACAAGAAAACTTCAAGTTCAACTGGAGCCAAGCCTCGCCAAGCACATGAAAAAACCAGACCTTGCAACGCCTTTGGAAAAGATGAAAACCGACTTGATAATCACAGTGGGAGGCGACGGCACCATCCTCAGAACATGCTTAAAACTGCCCAAACCTGAGCCGCCCATACTTGCCATAAACATGGGCGCCCGAGGCTTCCTAGCCGAAGTAGCACCGAAAAACGCTCTATCAGCTATAAACCAGACTTTAAAGGGCGGCTACGAATTAGAAATCACTGTAAAGTTGTCTTCCTACTTGGGCAAGAAGCGGCTACCAGACGCGCTGAATGAAGTTTCTATCACCTCTTTGGCACCGGCTAAGCTCTTGAAGATGCGCATTTGGAAAGACAGCGAACTAGTTGGAGACTGCCAATCCGACGGAGCAGTTGTTGCCTCTCAGACTGGGTCAACAGGCTACTCGTTGTCAGCTGGGGGGCCTGTAATCGACCCAGAAGTGCAAGCCTTTGTGTTCACGCCTATCGCACCGCTAACGGTGTTCCATCCCATAGTCTTTTCCGCAAACTCCACGATTCACGTTGAACTCCAGAGACCCAAGAAAGCAGTGATCGTAATCGACGGGCACTTTCAAACCGAAACTACTCCAGAGCTGTCTCGGATAACCATAGCCAAGTCGGAGTACGCTTCCAGTTTCGTGCGTTTTACGGGCGACTTCTATCATAGGTTGAAGGGGCGTCTTCTTTTTTCTGAGGGGCGAAGAGCCTGACACAACAAGACTCCAAGAGCATGCGCTCCCTAGTTTTGGACACGTCTGCGTTCATAGCGGGGTTCGACCCGTTCGCAGTGGCTAACGCGATGTACACGGTCCCCGCTGTAAGACAGGAACTCGCATCGAACAGTATGATTTATACACGATTTAAGACTGCGATTGAAAGCGGCAAACTGCGAGTGAAGTCTCCTAGCGATTCTTTCCTTACTCAGGTGGACAGGTCATCCAAAGTTGTTGGCGACATACGTTTCTTGTCCGATGTGGATAAGGAAGTTCTAGCATTGGCGCTTGAAATCCAATACCACGGGGCAAATCCCTTGGTTGTCACTGATGATTATTCCATTCAGAACGTGGCAAGTCAACTCGGATTAGAATTTGCGCCTCTAGCGACTTTTGGCATCCGCTACCGCCTCGATTGGGTTATCTATTGCCCAGCATGCCACCGCGAATACCCAACCGACTCCAGACTTAAGACGTGCCAAGCTTGTGGCACAGAGTTAAAGAGGAAACCGTTAAGAAAGACTCAGCTCCGTAAATAGCGGGAAAACACTTGGTGAAACGCCTTGATTGAACGAAAATCCGTGTATTTTGATAAACCTGGGATAGAGAACACAAAAACCCTGTTGAAAGCTGCTAAGAAATACGCTGAATCCATTGGGGTGAGGGATATAGTGATCGCTTCCACACGAGGAGACACTGGCGTCGCCGCATCCAAAGTGTTCAAAGGCTACAATCTTGTCGTAGTGACCCATCACACAGGTTTTTCAGAACTGGGCGTGCAACAGTTGAAAGAGGAGTGTCGAAAAGAAATCCTTGATAATGGAGCCAAAATCTTCACTGGTACTCACGCTTTGAGCAGCGCAGAAAGAGCCGTGCGCAAGAACTTCGGAACCGTGCAGCCGTTAGAGTTGATGGCGAACACATTGAGGCTGATGGGCGAAGGCACCAAAGTATGCGTAGAAATCACGTTGATGGCAGCTGATGCAGGGCTCATACCAATTGACAAAGACATCATAGCCATTGCTGGAACCAGCCAAGGCGCCGACACCGCATTACTCATAAAACCGGCAAACTCAGCCAGATTCTTCGATTTAAGGATAAGGGAAATAATCGCTAAACCAAGAGACTTCTAAACCTTGTCGCTTTCTCTCTTGCTGAAGTACACAATGTCACGATGTGCTCTGTAGCCGCATCCCTTGAAAAGCTGCATCGAATTAGTGCTGTAGTCTTCTAACAATGCACAGAATATTCGCAACCCATGATTACGCAAGACCTTCTGGGCTTCACTGGCCAACGCCTTTGCCACACCCCTTCATCTGCATTCCGGATCGACGGCTAAGCGATTGATCCAGCCTCTTCTGCCATCGGTTGAAGCTACAACGACTCCGACAAGCCGATTGTCTTCGAAAGCCCCGATAAAGAAGTCTGGATTAGCCGCCATTTGACTTTGAATGGCATCCTTCCTGTCTCTTCCTTCAGGCTTGTAGGATAAGCCAGCATTCTGCCACAACGTCACGATTTGGTAATAATCAGAAATTGTCAGACTGCAAATCCTCATTTAAACCGATCACTTCTAGATGCTTTTCCTGTTTTGAATCAGTGCGCCTTAAGTGTTTCAAGAGCCGCCGCTATCGCGCCAAGCTCAGCTGTCAACCTGTTTTTTGCGCTTCCAATCACTACCAAGTCGTTTTCATGAGGCTTGAGCCGAGAGACTATCATCTCACGCACGTTTGGAGCATCCTTGAAAATGTCTTCTTTCACCGAAGGCATGGTCAACTTGCCGCGACCGAAAATCAACGTTGTAGCGCCTTGAGCGCCAACTCTGATAGCCGCGTCACGCTGCTCAAGCCCAGCCCTTACCGAACTGGCAGCATCCTTGACAAGAATCGCCATGTTAAACCCGCCCACAGTCAGCGAGCTTCTTGGAATTGCACTGGCCGAGCTGATTCGAGACATCAGGCTGGAAACCAGTCGTTGCCCTGTGCCAGTCGGTGTCATGCCTTCTCTGGTTGTTTGGATTAATCCCTCTTTCTCAAGATGCTTGATCAAAGTTCGAATGGAGCCTTCGCCTAACCCTAACGATTTAGCTAGTTTTGCCCTGCCAACTGGGCTTTCACTGCCTATAGTTATCAGTGCCTTAACGAGGTGGGCTTCGATGAAGTAAGGTGCTCTACCAGGGGCTATCTTTCTTGAGACCTTATCTATTGTGGCTAGTATATTGATCATCGCACCATCAATGTTCTTACTATTCATTCATGATCAAGATAACGCTTGTGCGAAAAGGTTAAATGGATGGATAATCCAACCAGCTATCGTAGGCATATGAATACACGCCAAATTGCACTGTTAAGCATACTGACTGCCTTAAGCGTCGCGATACAACTAGCACCTAGATTACCGAACATCGAGTCTACGTCGCTTATCTCCTTCACTGTTGGCGTTGTCTTTGGATCTTTGACTGGTGCTTTCCTAGGAGCCTTAGTAATGTTTGCTAATGGTTACCTATCTTTTTGGGGTCTTGCAGGATTGAACATGCCTTTTCAAATGGTTGGAATGGGCATGATCGGGCTGGTCGGCGGCTTGTATGGTAAAACGATTAAGGAGATTGATGTTGTCAGCGGGAAAAATATTGTTGAAGTGGTGATTCTGGGCGCGTTTCTGACTCTGATCTACGACATTTTAACCAACTTTGGATTTGCGGTCCAGCTGTCCTTGGTTACAGGGGCTTCTCTCTGGCTTGCATTCGTTGGCGTCCTCATCACAGGCGCAGTTTTTGCTTTCATTCACGTGACTTCGAATGCATTCCTGTTTATGATTGCTATGCCTCTGGCTAAAGTAATGCGGCAACTGACTAGGTAGGTGAAAACATTGTCTATAAAAAAGAAAACGTATGTATTAACCGTCTTAGCGTTGCTAGTTTGGGGAATCCTCGCGTCATTATTAGCAGGGTACTATTACTATTCATACGGCGATGTACTCAGTAAAACGCAGAAACCAATCGTTACGGTTAATATTGGCATAGATTATGGAAACGGCACCGTAATATGGCACAATGGAACCTCAGTCATGTCCGGGGGAACCTTACTTAATGTTACAATGTTGGTTGCTGAGGTTAAATACACTCTGTGGCCAGGTGCAGGAGCCTTTGTAGATTCCATTGATGACCTTGCCAACTCAGGCTCTTATTATTGGATGTGGTGGATGTACACAACATTCGGATGGTCTCAAGGTCAGGTTGCTTGCGACCGCTACATAATAGGCGACAATGAAACTTACTATTGGTACTATGAAGATACTTCAATAACGCCGCTGCCCTTTCCTCCTTAAAAACCTAGACTTTCATAGACTTACGATCTATCCATGGATTAGTCTGGGCAGGCATTTAGCGCAGATCCATTTGTCTTCGCCCTTGAGTCTTATGGGCATGAGCGCTGTTTCTGTGTCGGTTTTGCCGCAGGAAAAGCATCTTGCCTCGGTTGATTCCTTCTGGCTTGGTTTACTCACGCCACTTCTCACGCTTGGTATGTGCTAGCAGTTACGTCTATGCCTATATTCTTAAGCCTTCTCAAACAATTCTGTTCAACTAAGTGACAAGCGAAGACTTGGAAGGAGATTACACAGAGTGCCTAAGAGAACGCGGAAACTAGCCCTTTTAGAAGGCGCGATTGCAGGCGCGTCTTTTGGCACTGCAGCCATTTTCATACGCTTTCTCACGGATTTCAGTATTTTCTCTATTGCACTCTGGCGCTTGGTCATTGCATCCTTGATCTTTATGGTGATTCTTGTGGCTTCCAAGAAGTCTTTCAGTTGGAGTCCTATTCGGAAAGATGTGGGACGTGTTGCGGTTCTCGGAGTTCTCTTGGGCTTACATTTCATATTGTTTGTTTCAGCAGTTTTGGACACAACCATCATAAACGCCACGGTGCTGGTGAACACAACGCCCATTTGGTCCATGATTGTATCAGCCTTGATCTTCAAGTTGAAGCCCTCCCGCACCGCGTTAATCGGCATAATCGTGTCTTTTCTAGGAGTCACGATCATCACCTATGGGGATGCCGCTCCCGGAACCTGGACAATTCAGCTGAAAGGTGATCTAGAAGCTGTTCTTGCCGCTGTCTTAGAAGCCTTCTACCTCAACTATGGAAGAGAAACCAGACAGAAGTCGCAGATAATTCCACTCATGTTAACAATCTACGTGTTCTCGTGCCTAACAGTGCTAATCATAGGCACCGGAACAGCCCAATCATTCGCTTTGCCGCTCCAGCCGTTTCAGATTCTAGCACTGGTTGGGTTGGGCATCTTACCTACAGCGGTGGCTCACAGCTTCTATTTCTCGTCTCTCTCACATCTCAAATCATTTGAAACTGCAACCATGGCTTTACTCGAGCCTATAGGAGCGACACTGCTCGGACTGGTCATATTTGCTCAGGTTCCCAAACCAGTATTTGTTCTAGGCGCAGCTCTAGTTCTAACAGGCATTGTAACAGTGGCAATGAAAGATTAGCAACGAGGTTTGTGAAGCGGCACGAGCCTCTTCATTCTTACGTATGGAGGCTTGAAGCAAGAATCCGTCAAATGGCTTCGCATATATCGGTATATACACATTCTTCCACATATGTATTATACGTCCAATATTACGGCAACCCATATGAAAATACATTCCATAATCGTCTTTTGACCAGTGAGAGCGAAAACTCTAGCATTGATCTTCAGTGCTAGAAACGAAGGAATATGTGGTCAAACTGCTCAAACCGAGGTTCAATCTATGCCTAAACCAAGTCGGCCTGCACGCAAACCCCTTTTACCTAAGCCCACAGCGAGGAAAGAAGTCGAAGCTCCCAGAGTTGGAGTTTTCATCTGCCACTGCGGAGTCAACATAGGCGGCGTGGTTAATGTTCCAGAAGTTGTGCAATACGCCAACTCATTGCCGCACGTCGCATATTGCGAAGACAATATTTACACTTGTTCTGAGGCAGGATTAGCTTCAATCAAAGAAGCGATAAAGAATCATGGTCTTGAAAGGGTTGTTGTGGCTTCATGTACGCCTAGAACCCATGAACCATTGTTCCGGTCAGCTTGCCTGGAAGCCGGGTTGAACAAGTACCTTTTTGAGATGGCGAACATTCGGGAACAGTGCAGTTGGGTTCACGCGCATGAACCTGAGAAAGCCACAGTGAAAGCCAAAGACGTTGTACGGATGGCTGTTGCTAGAGCAAGTCAACTGCAGCCCCAAGAAGAAACTGAGATTGACATAAAGGATTCAAGTCTTGTGATAGGCGCTGGCGTAGCGGGCTTGACAGCAGCGCTGAGCCTCGCGAATCAGGGTTTCAGGGTCTACCTAGTGGAAAAGGAACCTGAGGTTGGAGGAAATCTGCGAAAGCTTCACAGGCTATACCCGACTATGCAGGACTCATCTGAGGTCATAAACCCGGTTGTTGCAGCTGTCAAAGCTCACAAGAATATTCAGATCATGACCTCAACGACTATAGCAGATGTCAAGGGCTACGTTGGAAACTTCCAAGTCACAGCCTCCCAGAACGGCGAAAAGACTGAGTTTGATGTGGGTACTATGGTCGTGGCATGTGGCGCCCTGAACTACGAGCCTCCACAAGGTCTTTACCAGTATGGAGTTTATCCCCAGGTTGTCACGCAGTTTGAAATGGATCAGTTGCTGAACAAAGGTGCCATTAAACAGCCTGAACGAGTGATCATGATACAATGTGTGGGGTCGCGGAAAGGCGAAATCCGGGCTTACGAACTTGAAGCCTTCGCCATGTCCGACACGTCTCGCATATTGAGGAAGATTCTTAAGGCGAGGAAGGAAGAAGGCTGGCCCTATTGTTCCAGAATCTGCTGCATGAACGCCATCAAAAACGCCATACTGATAAAGGAACAGTCGCCTGAAACCGATGTTGTAATACTGCACAGCGACCTGAGGATATACAAGGAATACGAAGACATATACTCGAAGGCGCGCGACCTGCAGGTCAAGTTCATAAAGTTCATTGAAGAAGCACGTCCCGAGATCGCCCAGACCCAGGACAATAGGCTGCTTGTGTCGGTTTACGACATGCTTGCAGGTCGTGAGGTCAAACTCGTCGGCGATTGGGTTGTACTGTCAACACCGCTTATTCCTCACAAAGACTCCGTGCTTCTGGCGCGGACGCTCAAGATTCCGCTGAGTCCAGAAGGATTTCTCATGGAAGCCCACTTGAAACTCCGCCCCGTGGACACGCAGATGGACGGAATATTCCTAGCAGGGGCAGCCACAGGACCGAAAGACGTGCCAGAGTCCATAGTTTCGGCGAAGGCGGCAGTTGCACGTGCGGCTACTCTGATGGCTAACAAGAAAATGAGAGCAGAAGCCATCACGTCATCTGTTAACCCGGACTTGTGCCGAGGGTGTGGCAGATGCGAGGAAGTGTGCGAGTTCAAGGCGCTTGAGCTCGTGGAGGTTGCTCCTAAAGTTGTCAACGCCAAGGTAAATGAGATTTCCTGCAAGGGCTGTGGCACGTGCTCGGTCACATGTCCAACAGGAGCCATAACTATGAAACATTTCACGGAACGTCAGGTCAACGCCATGGTGGAGGCTGCACTGGCAAAGGCGTAGGAGGACTGAAGTTGTCTCAGTATGAACCTAGAATCGTTGGATTCCTCTGTAACTGGTGTGGTTACGCGGGCGCAGACTTGGCTGGCACAAGCCGGCTCTCATATCCGACCAACATCAGAATAATCCGTGTGATGTGTAGCGGCAGAGTGGAACCAGCCTTCATATTGAATGCGTTTGAAAACGGTGCAGACGGCGTCTTAGTCGCTGGGTGCCATCCAGGCGATTGCCATTATAGATCTGGGAATCAGCACGCTGAAAAGAGGATTGAGAAGACTAAGAGACTTCTAGACGTGGTTGGAATAGGCTCTGATCGTCTACGATTGGAATGGATTTCAGCTGCTGAAGGGGAGAAATTCGCTTCGGTTATTAAGGATTTCACCGAAAAACTACGGGTCAAAGGACCTAGTTGGCTCGGCAAAGAACCCTCAAGTGCATCTGCTGGGCAGGGCATAAAGGAGCCAATTCATGATATTCTGAAACGAACAAAAGCTCTATACTGCCAAGAATGCGGCAAATGCTCAAGCAGCTGCCCCATAACAAGGCTTGATCCATTGTATTCGCCGCGTTTAGCTGTGGAAAAAGCCCTGATAGGCCTCGAGGACGAGGTTTTAACAGACAAGGGCTTGTGGTCATGCCTAACCTGCTACCTTTGCCGTCAAAGATGCCCGCTTGACATAGAATACGATGAATTGATTAGAACGTGCAGAGCTAAAGCTGCAACAAGTGGCATTGTGGGTAATTGCTCTCATGAAGGCGTTCTTTTTTCTTTGTCAAGGTTAATGGCGAATCGTGAAACTAGACAGAATCGTTTGGGATGGGTTCCTAGAGAAGCGGAAATAGCGAAGACTGGTGAAGTTCTTTACTTCACGGGTTGCTTACCCTACTTCAACGTTGTCTTTGACGACATCAACGTCAGTAGCGTCGAAATCGCCCAGAGTATGCTAAACATTTTCAACGCTGCAGGAATAAAGCCAGTTCTGCTTGAGAATGAAAGGTGCTGTGGGCACGATGTCTCGTTTGCCGGAGATCGACAGAGTTTTGAAAAACTGGCGAAAATGAACATGGCGGCGATAATGGAGACACATGCGTCAACAGTTGTGACAACGTGCCCTGAATGCTATAGAACTCTTGAAACGGACTACCCAGAGTTGTTGGGTCAGCCCAAATTCGAGGTACTGCATGCATCGGAGTTTTTGACAAGCCTGATTGACGGGGGAAAAATCAAATTCACAGGTAAGCTTGGCATGAAGGTTTCCTATCAAGACCCATGTAGGCTAGGCAGGCACATGGGCGTCTACGATCCTCCTCGTAAGGTCATTACAAGCATCCCAGGTGTGGAGCTCGTGGAAATGAACCGTAACCGCGAAAGCGCTCTCTGCTGCGGGGTCAGCGCGTGGATGGGTTGTGGTAGGCATTCGAAACAAATGCAGATGGAAAGGCTGGCAGAGGCTAAAGGCACAACTGCTGATCTCTTGGTCACGGCTTGTCCCAAATGCCAGATTCACCTCAACTGCGCGTTAAGCGAGAAACTGCCCGTCAACAAGGAAGAGGTAGCTATTGAAACGTGTGACCTCTCAGTTCTTGTGGCGAGAGCGCTAAACCTGGCACAATCTTCCGATGAGGTGGAGATGAGTGAAAAATGAGTGAAAAACCTTCAGTGTTGGTCATTGGCGGCGGAATTGCAGGCATACAGGCATCATTAGATCTCGCAGGGCGAGGGTTCCAAGTTTACGTCTTGGAAGGAACTCCGACAATTGGGGGAAGGATGGCTCAGCTTGACAAGACTTTCCCAACAATGGACTGCTCTATCTGCATCTTAGCGCCCAAGATGATGGAATGCTTCCGCCATCCCAACATAAAACTGCTCACATACAGTGAACTTAAAGAGGTTAAAGGGTCAGTCGGCAACTTCAAGGTGAAGATTCTCCAAAAGCCCAGATACGTTGACGGAACAAAATGCACTGGCTGTGGAGTCTGCGCTGAACACTGCCCGGTTGAGGTTCCAAACGAATTCGACATGGAGCTAGGCATGCGCAAAGCCATCTATATGCCAATGCCTCAAGCCGTGCCCAGATGCATGACTGTGGACAAAGAAAACTGCATTGACTGCAAACTTTGCACAAAAATGTGCCGTGCGGGAGCAGTTGACTTTCAGCAGGAGCCTCAAGATATCAACCTGAAAGTGGGCGCGATAATTGTCGCCACGGGTTTCGATCAATACGACCCGTCGGAGATAGTGGAGTATGGTTACAAGAAGAACAAGAACGTACTAACGGCATTAGAATTTGAGCGCTGGGTATGCGCGTCTGGTCCTGTTGCAGGACACCTTTTGAGACCTGCCGATGGAGGCATACCGAAAAGGATAGCGTTTATTCAATGTGTCGGCTCTAGAGGCTCGAAGTTCGGCGCTCCATTCTGTTCAAGTGTATGCTGTATGTACGCCACCAAAGAAGCACTCATCATCAGAGAGCATGCACCAGACGTTCAAGTCCATATTTTCTACAATGAACTGAGAGCCTTTGGAAAGGGCTTCCAAGAATTCGTTAACCGTGCTCGGTCTGAGTATGGGGTGAATTACATAAGGAGTCGACCGGGCGAGATCAAAGAAGACCCAAGAACAAAGAGCCTAACCATATGGTATGATGATACACTCACGAGAGAGATAAAATCCCTTGACAACGTTGACTTGGTTGTACTCTGCTCAGCTCTGCTGCCGCGAGAGAGCAACAGAAAACTGGCTGGAATCATGGGCATTGAACTCGATGAATGCGGCTTCTTCAAGGTAGTGCACCCTCTACTCGCGCCAGTTGACACAACTGCTCCAGGAATATACGTTTGTGGATACTGCCAGTCGCCTAAGGACATACCGGATTCTGTTGCCCAAGCTAGCGCAGCAGCAGCTAGGGCCGCCGAGGCGCTGACGCTGGTGCAAGCGCAGCGCACGGAATAGGGAGGACATGAATATGGCGGAAATGCAAATAGAAAAGCCTCGAATTGGAGTCTTCGTGTGTCACTGCGGCATAAACATTGGTGGCGTTGTTAATGTTCCCCAAGTTGTTAAGTACGCTCAAACATTG
>Ga0315306_10001383_pt1 | contig 11575 bp, 6 predicted proteins | sample TDP1_MG_FD_203803 | JGI IMG/M metagenome (GOLD analysis project Ga0315306, IMG submission 203803) | Freshwater sediment microbial communities from Lake Towuti, South Sulawesi, Indonesia - TDP1 | ecosystem: Environmental > Aquatic > Freshwater > Lake > Sediment | place: Indonesia: South Sulawesi... | reverse complement strand
GCGGCTCCTCTTTCCATTCTCTGAGGTTTTTTTAGCTCATTGTTTTATTCCATAAATTTTCTTGTCTTCTTCCTGCCAAGGATTCTGACTTCTTATTGTCTAATTAATCCTAGAAGCTAGAAAGGAGGCTTAGGATGAAAAAACATGTTGTTTTTGTGACTTTAATGGCGGTTGTTTTGAGTTTCATTCTTTTTCCTGCCGCTGTTCAGGGCCAGGAGAAGAAAGCTGAAAAAGAAGTCTCGGAAGGCGCTCCTCTTCCCCCAATGGGTTTTCTTGATTTATCGCCTGAGCAGAAGGCGAAGTTGGAAGAATTCAGAAAAATGCGTCGGGAAGAAAGGAAGGAATTCCTGAAAAATATCGAGCCCCTTCGCCAGAGGCTCGAAAGCTTGCTCCGCGACCCAAATTCCGACGCGAAAGAGATCGATGCTCTCATCGATCAAATCTCAAAACTTCAGTCTACTCACTTCAAGAAAGTTGTCCAGCAGAGAAGAGAGATAAGGAAGATTTTCACTCCCGAACAGTTAGAAAAGTTGGAAAAATTCAGAAGCTTTGCCAGAGAGAGGTTCTTGGGCCGAAGAGGATTTTTTCAAGGTCCAAGGCATTCTTTCTGGAGAAGGGGTGTCCGTTTCAGAGGTTGGCTTTTTCGAAACTGGTGGCGCTGGTAAATAAGGCAGAATCCAGAACAAATATTTTTGCCCCACTCGAGCGCGGGGGTTTTTTTCCTTTTTGAGGATTGAGATTAAAGCTCAAGATTCTGCTTCCTTTAGACTGACTCAATAAGTTGTCATCTGTCCTTTATCCAGGACAGGATTGACAGCCTTTTTCTTTTATATTATGAAAAAGAGAGCTGGCATGTTTCTTGCTCCTCATTAGAGCGGAGAGAAAAAAAATGAAAAAAACATTATTTTTCATTGCTTGCTTTGCCTTTCTTATTTCCTTTGGTTTCTCTTACACCGAAGGAGATTATTCTAGCTATGCTTTTGCCCGGTTGAGCTATGTCAAAGGGGATGTGTTCATCGAGAGACCCGGCGACCTGGGCTTTGAAGAAGGAGTGGTAAACCTCCCTCTAACCGAGGGAGATAAACTTGGAACTCGAGATGGCCGGGCAGAAATTCATTTTGGTAAAGGAAACTACCTCCGGATTGACAGCCAGACTCAGATTGACTTTGCTAATCTTCCCAGAGATGAGGATAAGCGGGTCAAGCTTCATCTGCTTTCTGGCCATATCTATCTCAGGATAGACTTTTTGGAGGAAGAAAAGATTTTTGAGATTCATACTCCTGATGCCTCTTTCTACATTTTGGAGCAAGGACTTTACCGGTTTGATGTCAGAGATAACAGGGAAACAGAGCTTTTTGTCTTCGAGGGAGCAGTGGAGGCAGCCGCAGAAGAGGGTTCTCTTGAGGCAGGGAGTGAAGAAAAGCTCGTCGCTTCCAACGGAAAATTCCTTTCTGAGCCTGAACGTTTTTATGAAAGCCTGGATGATGAATTTTCTCAATGGAATGAGTCTCGAGATAGCCTCCATCGCCGCACCCTTAGCAGAAGATACCTTCCTTCCGAGCTTGATGAGTACGAAACCGAATTGGCTGATAACGGGCGCTGGGTCTATGAGCAGCCCTATGGTTATGTCTGGTGTCCCTATGTTTATGATCTCGACTGGAGGCCATATTATTACGGGAGATGGGTTTGGTATCCTCTGGCTGGCTGGACATGGGTTTCCTACGAGCCATGGGGCTGGAGTGTTTACCATTACGGCAGATGGCATTGGAGGCTGGGCTTGGGTTGGTACTGGATCCCCCACACGATCTGGGGTCCTGCCTGGGTCAATTGGTACTGGGGGTATGATTATATCGGGTGGTGTCCTTTAAGTTATTACGGATATCCGGTTGTCATTATCAATAACAACTTTTACGGCTACTACTACGGTCGCGATTATCCTGCCAATTCCAGGGCCCTGGTTGTTGTTCGAAAGGATCAACTGCAATCCCCGAATATCTCGAAAGCGGCGCTGAGTCAGGATAAAGTCCTTCGCATTGGGAAAATCTCTCTCTCCAGCAAACAGCCTGATTATCATCCGGTTTTAAAGCGCGTGGGAATCGAAAACTTGAAAGCGGCTCAGGTTCTTTCAAGGTCTGAGCTGCGCTCGGTGAGCAAGAATTACGGCTCAGGAAAGGTGCTCTCTCCTTCTGGTTCGAGATCATTGCCATCCAAAAGATTTTCCGGCGATATTCGCACTCGAGACTCAGCCATGACCAGGAGCCCATTAGATACGACAAGAAGGATTTCCAATTCAGCAATATCCTCCCGAAGCGGGGCACGCGATGTATCCAGACAGATTCTAAGAAAATCCGAAGTCACAGGACGAAATTCTGCTAATCTTGAGAGAAACAGAAGTTCAAGCCCCACAATAAGAACCTTTCCTTCAAGGCTTTCTCGGCCTTCATCCCGTTCAAATCCGATTCCTTCATCTCCTTCAAGGCAAGAGAATTCTCTTTCCCCAAGAGTTAGAAGAGAGCGCTCGGATTCACCTTCTTCAAGAACTTTTTCATCCAGATCAGAGGTAAGATCTTACCCTGAGAGGACAAGTCCTTCGCGGTCCTCTAGCTCAAGGTTTCCTTCTCTGAGAAAAAACGAGAACAGTTACTCGACGAGTTCGACAAGGCTGAATATCACACGGCCGAATTTTCCTTCGAGAACCAACACTTTCAGAAATTCATTCTCATCCCCTTCCTACCATTCCTCTCCTTCTCGGTCAATCTCTTCTCGAAGCAGCAATTTTTCTTCAACAAGGATGAACTTCTCTCCCAGCCCGAGGAGCTCGTCTTCTGGCTTCGGTGTTAGCCGCTCTTCAAGTCACGGCTCTTCTTCTGGCAGAAACATAAAGAAAAGATAAACCGATAAATTCCAGACAATTCATCCTCTTTTGCTCTGGAGTGTCTTTTCCATTCAGGAAGCAAGTCTTATCATCCTTGTCCTTGAGACCTGGAAGTTTTGACAATTCAGAGCGTCTAAATTAGTATCATTTTCTGTACATCTTAATCTGTATGTTCTAAGTGGTAAGAGTACCGCAAAGGAGGACTCGATAGAACTAAGATGATAGACAAATATCTAAGAAATAAAAAAATGATTTTCTTGAAAAGCTGGATTCTCTTGGCCCTTTTTCTTTCCGCCTTGATTCTTAGAGCGGACGATGAATTCCTGACTCTCGAGTCGGCCATTCAAATGGCGCTAAGCCGGAATGAACAGGCGCTTGCGGCAGATGAGCTGCTGGCTGTCGCCAAATCCCGGGTGGCAAGGTCGCGCGCCTTTTTCATGCCAAGCCTGAATGTCACAGGGACTTACACGCGGCGTCCCTTCGAGGTCGTGAGAAGCTTCCAAAACCAGCAGATTGTCGTCCAGAAGTACAACGCTCTTGCCGGCGTAGTTCAGCTCAACCTGACCATCTTCGACTCCCGCAGCCTTCCCACCCTCCTCCAGGCCAACTCGGAGAGAAGCGCCGAGAAGTATGCGTCCGCTGAAACCAAGCGGCAGCTTGCCTTCGAGGTCAGCAACGCCTTCCTCATGACCCTGAGCGTGGACCAGGTGCTGGAGGCTTCCAAACACCGTTTCGAGTACGCCAAGCAAGCGCTGGAAGCAGCCAAGGCACGATATGCGGCTGGCCTTGTTTCCTCCAATGACGTGACCCGGGCTGAGCTCGAGTATGCCACGGCCGAAATGGGGATCACTCAGGAAAAGGGTCAGGTGGAGACCACCTACCTTCAGCTGGGCTATCTCCTGGATGAAAAAGATATGTCTCAGAAGAAGCTCAAGGTTCCGGAGTTCCTGCTCCAGGCCGCCGAGGTTGAGCCTGTGGCTTTAGAGCAGCTGATTACCAAAGCCCAAGACCGGCGCCTTGACCTCAATTCCCTGCGCCAACACGCCATAGCCCAGCATGCCCTGACCATAGAGCCGATGCTCAAATGGTTGCCCTCGTTGTCTTTTAGCGGCATATACCGGTATACCAATGAGGCGGGGCTGACAGGGCGGCCCACCAACTGGAACTTAGGATTGAACCTGACCTGGGTCATCTTTGATGGTTTCACCAGGAACGCTGATTACAAAGAAAGCAAGGCCTTGGCTATCCTGGCCGACCTGGACGTCAAATCGGCGATGCGCCGCGTGGAGTTGGAGGTGCGCGATGCCTTAGTGTCACTGGCGAACCAACGGGCATCCCTCAAGCAGGCCATGGTTGCCAACGAGATCGCCAAGAGGAACGCAAAAGAGATCGCCGAGCTCTACAGACAGGGCCTGAGTACAGCCCTTCAAGTCGCGGACGCTAATGTTCGGCTCTTTGAAGCCGAAGTCCAGCTCGTGAGAGAACGCTACGGACTAGGGATCGCCTATCTGAATCTTGAAGCCGCACTCGGATTAGACCCATTCGGCAAGGAACCATTACAATGAACAAGAAAAATCTCTGGACATCAGTTTTCATTATGCTGGTTTTGAGTCTGTTTTCTGTCCAATGCCAGAGAGGAGAGGACGCAGCGGCTCAAGAAAGACGCCGGGCGGCCTTCGACAGGTCGAAGATCACATTTCCCGTCGAGGTCGAAGCTGTCAAGGAGAGTTCGCTGGTCTACACCGTGAATGCAGTGGGCTCGGTTGAAGCCTTCGAAAAGGTCCAGGTCACGGCCCGAGTTTCGGGTGTCGTCGACCGCGTGCTCTTCTCCGAAGGGAACTACGCCAAGGTCGACCAGGTCTTGGTGGAGATCGAGCCAGAGCGTTACCGTCTAGCAGTGGAAGCTGCCCAGGCCGCTTATGAGAAGGCTGAGGCTTCGAAGGCCGACGCCGAGGCCGGCCTCAAGCGCCGGGAGACTGTGATCAACCAAACTCCAGGTCTCATTCCTGGAGAAGAGCTGGAGACATGGCGGACAAAGGTGCTTCTTGCGGCCTCGGACGTGGCCCAGACAAAGGCGGCCCTCAATCAGGCCAAGCTCAACTTGCACGATGCCTACGTACGGGCTCCCTTTTCCGGCATCATTCAGACCCGGACCGTCCAGACGGGCCAGTATGTGGAGACGGGCACGGTTCTGGCTACGCTTGTCCGTCGCGATCCCTTGCTCCTGCGCTTCAAGGTCCCTGAGCGGGATGCCAGCCGGCTCACGGTCGGAATTGAGCCCGTCTTTAGAATCAGGAACGTAGACAAAGAGTTCAGCTCGAGGATCGTCCACGTGGCCGAGTCCGCTGATGAGGGCACGCGAATGGTTGCGGTCACAGCCAAGATAAACGACACCAGAGATGAGGCCCTTCGGCCCGGCTCGTTTGCTGAGATCGTCATCCCAGTGAGCAGCGAGCGGACAGCCCCGGTTATTCCCCAGACGGCAGTCCGGCCTAGCGAGCGGGGCTTCATCGCCTACATCGTGGAAAACAACACGGCTGTGGAGCGCATCCTGACGCTCGGCATGAGGACTGCAGAGGGACAGGTGGAAGTCCTCTCCGGCCTCAAGCCCGGGGAGATGCTCGTCATCCGCGGGGCAGAAGCCCTGCGTAACGGTGCGCCTGTTCGGACCGCTAGCGCTCCGGTTAAGGAACAGCCCGAGCCTGGGAAAAAATAATGTTGGATCGAAAGGATTTCCGATCATGAATTTGACGGAGGTATGTGTAAGAAGACCGGTGTTGGCCTGGATGCTCATGGCGGCCACGGTTGTCTTTGGTCTTGTGGCGGCATCACGGATTGGCATCAGCCAGTTCCCGGATGTTGATTTCCCAACTATTTCGGTCTCTGTCGTCTGGGAAGGAGCAGCTCCTGAGGTTATCGAGAACGACATTGTCGAGCCCCTAGAAGAGGCTCTGGCCCAGGTCGAAGGCCTGCGCACAATCACTTCGGTCTCGCGCATGGGTTCAGCTTCGATCACTATCGAGCTGGAGCTTTCGCGCAATGTCGAGCTCGCCCTGCAGGATGTCCAGACCAAGGTCTCGCAAACGGCTCGGCGTCTTCCCCGGGATATCGACCCGCCCGTAATCTCCAAGTCCAACCCCGAAGACCAGCCCATCATGATGGTCTCGCTGGGCGGACCATTCCCGCCGCGAGTTATCAGCGACTATGTCCAGTACGGCCTGAGAGAGAAGCTCCAGACCATTCCGGGCGTTGGCGAGATAACAACGATGGGCGTGCAGAGCCGAAACGTCAGAGTCTGGCTGGATGCAGCCCAGCTCGACGAGAAAGAGCTGACCGTAGAAGACGTCATCCTGGCCCTGCAGCGCGAGCATGTAGAGCTCCCGGCCGGGCGATTGGAGACAAGGGGAAGGGAGGTCAATGTCCGCATCCTCGGCGAGGCCATCGACCTGGAGACGTTCCGTCATATCGTCATCCGCGAAGTCAACAGTGCTCCGATTTACCTCGGCGACGTAGCCCTGGTCGAGGACGGCTTTGAAGATGTACGGAGGATGGCTCGCTTCAACGGCGTCCCGGCGCAGGCCATCGGTATAAAGAAGCAGCGCGGTGCCAACGCGGTGGCCGTGGCCAAGAGGGCCAAGCTTGCCCTGGCAGAGTACCAGAAAACCTTGCCCGAAGGAATGAAGGTCAGCGTCGTCTTCGATTCTACACAGTTCATTAAAGATTCAGTTAACGAGATCCAACTGGAGCTCATCCTCTCGGTTATCCTGACAGCACTGGTCTGCTGGATGTTTTTGGGATCATTCTCGAGCACCTTGAATGTCATCCTGGCCATCCCCATGTCCCTGATGGGCGCCATCGCCATCATCTACTTCCTGGGGTTCACCTTCAACACGTTCACCCTTCTTGGTCTGGCGCTGGCCGTGGGCATTGTCGTCGATGACGCCATCATGGTCATGGAGAACATCTTCCGCCACAGGGAAGGCGGAAAAGGGCTTGTCCCTGCTGCCTTGGAAGGAACCAAGGAGATTGCCTTCGCGGCTCTGGCCGCGACCCTGGCCGTGGTGGCCATCTTCGTCCCTGTGGTCTTCATCAAGGGCATTATCGGCCGGTTCTTCCTCCAGTTCGGCATCACCCTCTGTCTGGCCGTGCTCCTTTCCTATGTCGAGGCTGTAACCCTGGCTCCATCCCGCTGCTCCCAGTTTCTGAAGACATCCCGCGAGGGCCGAAGCAAGGCTGGCCTCCTCGTGGACAAGAGCTTCCGCTGGCTCGAAAGAAAATATGCTTTAATCCTCCACGGCAGCCTCAGGCGGCCTGTGCTCATCCTGGTCATGGCTCTTGTCCTCTTTGGCGTCGCTCTCACGGTCTTCGTGTTCATGCCCGCTGAGTTCGTTCCTTCCCAGGACTTGAGCCGTCTTTCGATCCGCATGCAGACAGCCGTCGGTTCGGACCTCTCCGAGACGGATAAAATCATTCAAAAGGCTGAGGCTATCGTCACCAACCGGCCTGAAGTCATCCAGCTCTTCAGCTTCATCGGGGGTATGGGCGGCGGAGTCAACGCGGGAAACTTGTCCGCGACCATAGTCCCTCCCAAAGAACGTAAACTCAGCCAGGCCCAGCTCTCGGCTGTGCTGCGCCGTGAGCTGAACTCCATCCCCGGGCTGCGCGCTGTCATCCAAGACCTCTCGCAGCAAGGGTTCACAGCCCAGCGCGGCTTTCCGGTCGAATTCTCGGTCAGGGGATCGAACTGGGACCAGCTTGTATCGCTGAGCCAGCAAATCATGAGCAAGCTTGCCGCCAGCGGCTTTGTAGTTGACCTGGACACAGACTACCAGCTCGGCATGCCCGAGCTGCGCGTCCAGCCTGATCGAGCCGTAGCCGCGGATATCGGTGTCTCAGTGGACGACGTGGCCACAGCTCTCAACGCCCTTGTGGGCGGGGTGAGGGTGGGCAAGTACAGCACCGGCGGCCGCCGGATCGACGTCCGCCTGAAGCTCCTGGCCTCTCAGAGATCAAGGCCCGAGGATCTCTCCAGGCTCCAGGTGCGGACAAGGATGGGCGAGCTCGTTCCCCTTTCGTCTCTGGTGAGCTACGAAGAACAGCCGGCGCTTCAAGCCATCACCCGCCGCGACCGCGAGCGGGCTATCACTGTTTTCGCCAACGTGGCGCCAAGACACTCTCAGGACGAAGCGATCCGCTACGTGGAGTCTCTGTCCAAGGACCTGCCCGTCGGTTACAGAATCGTACTCGGCGGGGTCAGTGTGGCCTTCCGCGAGTCGATGAGCAGCCTGCTCTTCGCTATGATCTTGGGTGTCGCCATTGCTTACATGATCCTGGCCTCGCAGTTCAATTCTTACAAGGACCCGGTGACGGTTATCACCATCCTGCCTTTGTCCATTGCCGGCGCTGGTTTTGCGCTCCTGGCCACAAGACAAAGCTTGAACATCTTCAGCATGATTGGATTGCTTCTTCTGATGGGCATTGTCGAGAAGAATTCCATAATCCTCGTCGACTATGCGAACAACTTCCGCAGGCAAGGATTCGGCGCCAGGGAGTCAATGGAAAAGGCAGGACCCATCCGTTTGAGGCCGATCCTCATGACTGCCACGGCGACTCTCATGGCCGCTATTCCCCCGGCTTTGAGTCTCGGCCCTGGCTCGGAGATCCGGACCCCTATGGCCATCGCGGTCATCGGAGGTCTTGTCCTGTCCACGCTGCTTAGCTTGGTCGTGGTCCCGTCTTTTTACCTGATCGCCGACAGGATAACGAAAAGGTGGAAGAAGAAAGTGGCCAAGCCAGCTTGATTTCAGGATCAAAATCTTCTGCTTTTTTTAAGACTTTGCTTTTTTGAGTAGCTTATTTCATTAGACACTTTTTGACGTTATTTCTTTTTTTATTTTATAGCGAATGATTGTCCAGCCCGCTGAGGGATTGGATGTCATGCCAGGCCTCTTAGGCAGCCATAGAGCTCAACCTATTCCTCTTTTTGTTGAAATCTCTTATAAATATTTGAAGAGCTTTTTCTCAGAGTCAAACTAAAAGCGTTATCAAATCCTTTGATTCCCGGAAAGAAGATATCGGGACTGCTTTGGCCGATTTATTATAAGAGGATATCTTCAATAAGGTTCAATCTTAGATTATAGTCTGGGGAAAAAATATATGGGCCACCTGTCAATAGCACTAATTTCTTCTTTACTTTTATTTTTCAGAGTGGTATAAAAAAAGTTCTAAGCAAGGACATTTCTTGGGAGAAGAGGAGATTCACCCCGCGTTAAATTTTCATTGAATGATTAAAGTTTTGGAGGTATGCGTCATGACTCACAGGGCATTCGTTTCAAAAAAAGAAAAAAGTCGGGCTGAGAAGATTATTCGGTTTCTAGGATTGAGTCTGTTCGCTATTTTACTCGTGGCTGGAGGGTCTGTTGCCTGTAAGAAAAAAGTAGCAGAAGAAGCGGCTGCAGGGCAAAAGCCTGCCGGGATTAAAGAAGGAATAAATGACTTTGAAGGCACGGTCAAGGTTGCTCTGGGCAAGTATCTTTACATACCTGCTGTCCAGGGTTTTGATATTATTGTCCAGGGTAAGATTGAATCGGGTGATGCGAGCACGCTGGTCGACAAAGAGATAAAAGGCAAAGGATTTTTCTCTGCTGATAAGCCCTCTATTTTAGTGGCCGAGAGCATTGAGGTTAAAGAAGCAGAGAGGGGTTGGAGACCTGTTTTTACCAGGACAGAAGAAGTCGTCCTCGATGATTACCTGGACTTGAAGGCAAGAGAAGAGTTTCAGGCCCTGAAAGACATTTCTTATGATAAACCTGAAGGTTGGGAAGGAAAAGGAAGAGCAAAAGTTTTTGGCAGGCTGGAAAAAGAGACAACTTCAGAAGGCGGACAACAGAAAGAAATCTATTGGATTGCCATTTTGAATGAGAAAAACGAGCAGGTGGGCAAAGTCATTGTCGATAGCTTTACAGATTTTGCTCAATACTACTTGAAGAAATTGAGGTTGTTTGAAAACCTATGGTTCTATTTGACCATCAAAGAAACGGTGGTATGGAAAACAAGACGTGTGACTGACGACCTGTTCCATGCCGATATCCTCTACTGCGGACTTTTCTAAAGCTTTAATCCTGATTAAAAAAAAATCATCTAAGTCTAATTCTGCTTAATAGCTAAAAGAAAGGGAATAAAGAAAATCAAAATTCAATCGTTTTCTATTTTTTTAATCCATTTCTTGCTAGAAAATTTCATTTAATAAATTTTTCAAAGAGAGTATTCCTGGTTTAGATAAACTCAGAGAAGAGAGATAATCTTTTCGAGTCCTTTCGAAATTTCCCGATGAAGGTGAAAACGAATTACCCTTCGTTTTGCCTCCCTCAATGCCTCCCAGTCTCCTTTTTCCTGAGCTTTTTTGAGGATTCCGAAGGAGAGTGATGAATAAGGAGAGCAGGGCTCATCCGGAATGAGAGCATCTTCCGCATCGTCAGCCGTCAACTGGATAAAAAGGCCGTTGCCTCTGTCGCCTTTATGAAGCTGCCCGGTGGAATGGAGATAGCGGGGACCGAATCCCGTTGTTACTGCAAGCTTCGTTTTCTTCTGGATCCTTGACTTTAGCTCCTGGAGGTATTTTTCTGCTTTCGCTGTAGACTGGAGAAAAGCCAGGATGGCCACATAATCTCCCTCTTGAGCTTGGCTGAGAAAGGCCTTCAGACTCTCCTTGATGGAAGAGGCGGGGAAATCGGTAAAAAGGGAAAGTCCCCTCTCAGAAAACGCCGGAGTTTCAGGAGGAAGGCTCTTTTTTTCTCTGAAATCCACGATGAATTCATGAGCTTTTTTCTTTGAGCGAGCGACGTTGGGTTGATCGAAGGGATTGATCTTCAAAAGAAACCCCGTGATTGCCGTGGCCATTTCCCAGAGAAAAAATTGACCTCCAAGAGAATAAACATCCTGAAGGTTGAGCTTCAGGTAGGGATGTTTGACTTTTTTGAGAGCATTTATCAGGTGATAGTGGGTCTTGTCTTGCTCGAGACAGACATGGATGAAAAGTCGGTCATTGCCGTAAGAATCAGGGGCTGAATTATCTATCCCGGCAATAGGCACAATACCCTTTCCTTCCTTTCCTGTGCTTTCAGCGAGGAGCTGTTCGAGCCAGGAAGCAAAACTTTCTATCCTGGGCGAGAGGATAAAGGTTACCTTATCGCGGCCAGATTGAGCCATCAAAGTCAAGATTGTTCCGAGAAAGGCCGCAGGATTTTTTTGAAGAGGAGCGGAAAGCCGGCAGAGCCGGGCCATCTCTTGGCCTTTTTCCAGTAGTTTCCTGACCTCAACTCCAGTCAAGGCTGCCGGGACGAGGTCAAAAGGAGAGAATGCAGAGAACCGGCCGCCGACCTCAGGGTCGCCGAAAAAAATCGACCGGAAATGATGCTGGCGAGCAAGCAATTCCAAGGGCGTGCCTGGGTCTGTAATGGCTATAAAGTGGTCTCCAGCCCTCTCTTTTACAAGGGATTCGTAAACCCAGTTGAAAAAAAACTTAAAGAGCGAAATTGTCTCCACTGTTGTTCCTGATTTGGAAGAGATGATGAAAAGAGTTTTTCTCGGATCAAGCTTATGCTTGAAGGTTAGAATGGCTGCCGGGACCGTGCTGTCAAGGATTTCGAGCTTGAGACGACCCTGGATCCCGCCGAAAACCCTGGAGAGAACCTCGGGAGC
>Ga0315306_10001381_pt1 | contig 11577 bp, 10 predicted proteins | sample TDP1_MG_FD_203803 | JGI IMG/M metagenome (GOLD analysis project Ga0315306, IMG submission 203803) | Freshwater sediment microbial communities from Lake Towuti, South Sulawesi, Indonesia - TDP1 | ecosystem: Environmental > Aquatic > Freshwater > Lake > Sediment | place: Indonesia: South Sulawesi... | reverse complement strand
AGCCGGAAGCGCAAATATCGGAAAACGGTATGCCATGTTCGAGGCCATTCACGGCTCTGGTCCGAGGATGGTTAAAGAAGGCAGGGCCATTTATGCTGACCCGGCAAGCATGATCAGGGCTGCTTCCATGTTGCTCAACCACATCGGCTATCCAGAAAGGGGGAAAAACCTGGAAATGGCTCTGGATATCTGCGGCCAGTACGAGAAAAAGCTGGTTGTTACAGGCCGAGATACCGGGGCAACAGGAACCGCCTTTGCCGATTACCTCTTGGAAACTCTTCAAGACCCAAAATTAGGGAGGAAATGGGAAAAGTATACCCAGCAGGTATGATTGGCTTAATTATCCCTTGTAGCTTGTAATTCATGACATTTGACAGAAAGATTTAAGCTCACGCGAGGCTGCAAGCATGAATTGCCAAATAAGCGATTTCTTTATAAAAAATAAGGAATCAAAAATAAATAAAATAAATCCATGAATTAAATTATTTAAAAGGAGGTTCAACAATGAGGAAAAAAGTTTCAGTGATCGGTGCTGGCCACGTTGGCGAAATCACAGCATTCAAAATTGCTGAATTGGGATTAGCTGATGTTGTCTTGCTTGACATCATTCCTGATGTACCTGTTGGAAAAGGCCTGGACATCTATGAGGGAGGCCCGGTCGGTAAATACGATTCCAGGGTCATCGGCACAAATTCCTATGCAGACACAGCAAACTCCGATATCGTTGTCATTACGGCTGGATTCCCCAGAAAGCCAGGCATGAGTCGTGACGAGCTGGTCGATGCCAATTTCAAGATTGTTAAACCTGTCACAGAAGAAGTTATCAAACATTCTCCGAAGGCTCTGCTTCTCGTGGTCACCAATCCCCTCGACGCCATGGTCTATGCCGCTTACAAAATTAGCCGCTTTCCAAAGAATCGGGTGTTCGGCATGGCTGGTATTCTGGATACGACCCGCTTCAGGACCTTTATTGCCATGGAGCTCAAAGTCTCTGTAGATAGTATCCAAGCTCTAGTTCTTGGAGGGCATGGCGACACCATGGTTCCCATCGCCAGATACACAACAATTGCCGGAATACCGGTCTCTCATTTCATTCCAAAAGAAAAGCTTGAGGCTATTATCGAGAGAACAAGGCAAGGAGGTGGAGAGATTGTCAAATACCTAAAAACCGGAAGCGCTTACTTTGCTCCATCTTTAGCTGTAACCGAAATGGTAGAATCTATCCTTATGGATAAGAAAAAAATACTTCCCTGCGCAGCTTACCTCGAAGGAGAATACGAGATCAAAGACCTTTATTTTGGAGTTCCGGTCAAATTAGGTGTTGGCGGAGTCGAAGAAATCATAGAGATAGACCTGACCAAGGAAGAAAAAGAAGCCGTAAAGAAGTCTGAGGCCGCTGTTCGGGCAGTAGTGAATGTCCTTAAGTTCTAAAGAAAATGGCAGAGCACAGAATCAAAACTCCAGTTTCTGATGAAGTCATAGCCAAGCTCAAGGCCGGAGATAAAGTTTTTATCACCGGATACCTTTACACAGGCAGGGACGCAGCCCACAAAAAGCTCGCCGACCTTGTCAAGGAAGGGAAAAAACTGCCCATCGATATCAAAGGTCAGTTCATCTACTATGTCGGCCCGACTCCAGCCCGGCCAGGAAAGGCCATCGGCTCTGCAGGCCCGACCACAAGCTACAGGATGGACTCCTACACTCCCACCCTCCACTCCCTTGGCCTCAAAGGAACCATTGGAAAAGGGTCAAGGAGTGAGGAGGTCAAAGATTCCCTGAAGAAATACAAGGCTGTCTACCTCGCTTCAGTCGGAGGAGCCGGCGCGCTCATCTCCAAGAGCATCGAAAGCTCTGAGGTCATCGCCTACCCGGAATTAGGCCCTGAAGCGATTATAAGAGTCAAAGTCAAAGACTTCCCCTGTATTGTCATCAATGATATGTACGGCGGCGACCTCTACGAAGAAGGCAAAAAAAAATACAGGAAAGAATGAGCAAAGCCAAAGTGTAAAGGGCTAAACAAGAACACAGGATTGATCTTAGCTTGATGCTTTTTCTAAGATTTTTTTATGCCTGAATAAACGCCTTTGGCTCAAGCAACAAGAAACCAGGGAAAAAAGGAGGCAAAGCAACTCTTCGAGAAGGATAGAGACAATGAAAATTCACGAATATCAGGCAAAAAAGATACTTGACCAGTATGGCGTTCAAATTCCAAGAGGAGAAGTGGCCGAGAACGCTTCCAAAGCCCGCGAAATAGCCGAAAAAGTCGGGCCAAATGTCGTGCTCAAAGCCCAGGTCCATGCCGGAGGAAGAGGCAAAGGAGGAGGAATCAGGCTCGCAGCGAACCCTGATGAGGCAGAAAAAATTGCCAAAGAAATGATAGGCATGACTCTTGTTACTCACCAGACTGGCCCTGAGGGTAAACTGGTCAGGAGAATTCTTGTCGAAGAAGCCCTTGATATCAGCCGCGAGCTTTACATTGGAATCGTTATCGACAGGGCAAGAGAAGCTCCCGTGGTCATGGCTTCTCCTGAAGGAGGAGTCGAGATTGAAAAAGTTGCGGCTGAAACCCCTGAGCTTATCTTCAAAGAATACATCTTCCCGGTCACAGGCTTCCTCCCCTTTCAGGCCAGAAAGCTGGCTTTTAAGCTCGGACTTGAAGGAGAGAGCTTCAAACAGGGCGTGAAGTTCATCACCAGCCTTTACAGGGCGTTTGAAGCAACAGACGCCTCGCTGGCAGAAATTAACCCGCTCATCGTCACCAGACAGGGAAATGTCCTTGCTCTGGACGCCAAGATGAATTTTGACGACAATGCTCTCCCCCGCCATCCAAATATCCAGCAGATGAGAGACCTCGATGAGGAAGCGCCTCTTGAAGTCGTGGCTTCCAAGTTCAACCTGAATTATATCAAGCTCGAGGGGAATGTGGGCTGCATGGTCAACGGCGCAGGCCTGGCCATGGCTACCATGGACATCATCATGCACTCTGGCGGAATGCCGGCTAACTTCCTCGACGTCGGCGGCGGCGTCTCTGAAGAAGCAGTCAAGAACGCCTTTAAAATTCTCGTCTCGGACAGGGATGTCAGGGCAGCCCTGATCAATATCTTCGGTGGCATTGTCCGCTGCGACATGGTTGCCAGCGGCATTGTCAAGGCAGCCAAAGAGCTGGGCCTTAAGGTGCCGATGGTGGTTCGACTCGAGGGAACAAACGTCGAGCTTGGAAAAAAGATTCTGGAAGAATCAGGCCTTTCTTTCTACCCGGCGACGACGATGAAAGAAGCCGCTGAAAAAGTTGTTCCTCTCGCTAAAGAGAACAGATGAAGGGAGGAGAAGATGAGCATCATCATCGATGAAAAAACGAGAGTTGCGGTTCAGGGAATAACAGGAGGGGAAGGAACCTTCCATACGCAGAAAATGCAGGAGTATGGAACCAAAGTCGTGGCTGGAGTTACGCCTGGAAAAGGAGGAACAACACACCTTGGCGTTCCTGTCTTCAATTCAGTCTCTGATGCCGTGGAAAAAGAAGGAGCGAACGCTTCTGCTATCTTTGTCCCTGCCTTCGCTGCAGCTGATGCCATCATGGAAGCAGCAGATGCAGGGATTAAAACGATCGTCTGCATCACCGAGGGAATTCCCACTTTTGATATGATCAAGGTCAAATCCTTCCTCAAGGGAAAAGACTGCTATCTTATCGGGCCAAACACGCCAGGCATCATTTCCCCTGGAAAATGCAAAATCGGAATCATGCCCGGCCATATTCACACTCCAGGAAAGATTGGTATCATCTCCCGCTCCGGTACACTGACCTATGAGGCCGTTGACCAGGTGACAAAGCTTGGATATGGACAGTCGACAGCAGTTGGGATTGGCGGAGACCCTATTGTCGGCCTCAAATTCACAGAGCTTCTCAAGCTCTTCAAGAAAGATAAAGGCACAGAGGCTGTTATCCTCATCGGAGAGATCGGAGGAACTGCCGAGGAAGAAGCTGCTGAATACATCAAGGAAGAATTCCAGAAGCCTGTGGTCAGTTTTATCGCCGGCCAGACCGCACCTCCAGGAAGGAGAATGGGCCATGCCGGCGCGATCATCGCTGGCGGAAAAGGCACAGCTAAGGAAAAAATGAAGGCTCTTGAGCAAGCTGGGTCCATTGTGGCCAAAAGCCCTGCTGAAATCGGCCAGAAAGTCAAGGAAGCCTTGGGTTAAGTAAGCATCTTTTTGTGTAATTTTCTATCGGGTCGGAATCGCCCCCAGCCCCCCGGGGAACCAATCCCGTCGGTTCCCCCGTCGGAAAGCTGACGGGGCCCCCTTCCGCTGTGGGGGCCTTAGGGGCGATTCCAACCCCTCTTTGAAATCACGTATTTAGAGATGCTTGCTTGGATTAAGAGACGGCAAGATAAAGGAGGACAATCATGAAAAATTCATCGAGACTTTTCACCCTGGTTGTCTTTTTAATAATTTTCTCTTCTTTTATAATCTCCCAGCAACAGCAGCCTGCTCAACCCAGACCACAGCCCGCTCCAATCACGGTTAATCAGCTCAAAGATGGTATCTATGAAGTCAAAGGCGGATCAGGTGCCAACACCGGATTCTTTATCGGCGAAAAGGAAGTCTTTGTCATCGATGCCAAGATGGATGAAGAATCAGCAAAGCAGATGCTGGCCGAAATCAGAAAATTGACCCCAAACCCAATAAAGTATGTCATTCTCACCCACAGCGATGGAGATCATGTTAACGGCCTGACTGGCTTCCCTCAAGAGGTCATCGTGATCGCCCATGAGCAAACAAAAAAGGACATGGACGAAGCTTTCAAGGACCCCAGGCAAAGACTCTACCTCCCCAGCCTGACATTCTCTGAAAAAAAAGAACTATATTCAGGGAACAAAGTGATTCAGTTGCTCCATTTCGGCCCTGCTCACACCAGCGGCGATGTTGTCGTCTATTTTCCTGATGAGAAAGTTGCCTTTGTCGGAGACCTCTTCTTTCGGGGCAGAGACCCGTTGATTCACCGGCAGAAGAACGGAAGCTCCTTCGGACTCGTTGAAACTCTAAAAAACATCCTGAAACTTGATGCCGAAATTTTCGCCAACGGACACAGCGAGACTGCAAGCCGAGCCGATATCGAGAGCCTGATAAAATCAATTGAAGAAAAGCAGGCAAAAATAAAAGCTCTCATTGGAGAGGGAAAATCTCTGGATGAGATCAAGAAGATTTTTAACATCGAGGATCGCCCCCCACAGCCAGGAGGACGCCGCTGGCTCAGCCTTGTTGAAACAATCTATCTTGAGCTGACCGAGAAAAAATAGCCTCTTTTTATCTCTTCCAGTTTTTGTATGGGATGAGCGGTAGTTCTTTTGTACCGGTGAATCTGGAGAAAGCAAAGAAATTATCAGCTTCGGGAACAAGTTTGAACTTCCAGTAGCGGATGAGCCCGTACTGGGACTGCGGTTCAAGGAGGCAGGGAATCAAATTAGCTCCAGGCTGAGCACAGGAGACATAAAAATCGCCTTTTTTGACTACAGCCTGAATAACCTTCTTCTCCACTTCAATCTTATCCGGGGGAAGGTAATCATATTTTGACGGCACAATTTCAGCAACCTGATAGGATTCAACCTCAAGGGAAATGTCCTTGGCAAACATTTCAACAAATATATCATGGCGAAGAAGAGTATCAATAACATCATGATGTTTGGCAGGAATGATGTAACCCAAAGGGCGGGGTACACTCAGGGTCGCCACCACATCAGGAAACCAGTTTTTGACCACTTCCTCGACAACCCTGTACTCTGAAGGATAGGGGTAGGGAGTTATCTCCTCAAATGAAAGAGGATCGCCTGCTTTTTTGTCAACCTTGAGAATTCCCCTGATAGGAGTTTCCGCAGGCTCGAAGCTCTTCAGGGTTAATTCCGGCTGTTTTTCATTCCTGGCATAGTCCATCCTCAAATGAACCAAATCTTCTTCAGAAAAAGTCTTTGCCTTATCCAAAAGCTTGGTTCTAAGTTCCCTGACCAAAGCGAGAATTTCTTCTCCATGCCGAGCAATGCTTTCAACAAAAAATCTAATCCCGTAGTACTGCCATCTTGTTCTTTCTCTTAAGGTTTCAAAGTCATGGCGGGAAGCACTTTCCTGGATAAAGGAGAGAGTTTCATAGATCCCTAAGCTGTTGCGGCCATCGTTGAGGTCGGTGGTGCTGTAGCGCATCATCATCTCCTTGCTTTCTCGTTCTTCTTCACGGTATCTGACCCCTGCAGACGAATCGATTCCCATAGGCTGAGTGACAAGGTATTCAAAGAATGTGATTTTCTTTTTTTCGAGCGCCTTTTCCACTTCGGCTAATATCTTATACCGGGAAAATTCCTGAAGGCTGGGGTGGATATTGGCATTAGAAACACAGCCGATGGACACACGGTAATAATCATCCCCCTTTTCGTGAACATCGATAGTCACCTCGGGCATCCATTCCCTGAAGACATGGTGGATGGCCTCCACTTCCGGTGCCTCAAGCTTGACATGGTCGCGGTTCAAGTCCAAATCCTGCCCGTTAGCACGCTGGTCAAACCAGTTCCCGTAGGGATTGGCCTGGGCAATCACCAGAAAATTGACCTTCTTGAGCAAAGGCTTTAGCTCGCCTAAAGCAAGGTCTCTGATAAGCCAGAGGGCAGCCTCTTTGGCTGATTGTTCATTCCCATGCTGGGAGGCCGTGAGGAGAAAAGTCGGCTTGTTGCGGTTCATTTTATAAGGACTATCTGCACCTTCTTCGCTGATGATGCACAAATAAAGTTCTTTTGAAGGAAAATCTTGCATTTCTCTCGTCTCGTCAATTATCTTGACCGACGTCTCTTTAGACAGATGGGCAATGCGGCTTAAGAATTCAGTTATATCTTCATGCTGGCTGTATTTGGTGTAGTTTGCCTCTTCAGCCGGAGTTTTTATTGTAGTTTGAGCCTGGGAAGGGAGAGAAAAAAAGCAGAAAAGGAAAAAAAGTAAAATCAATTCCTTAAAAGACTTTTTTTCAAAAATTCTAAGTTTTTTGGACTGCACGACTTCCTCCTTTTGCAAAAAGACATTGATTTCTGGCTTTTTCCTTTGTATCAGGTCCATTTCAAATAATAACCAATTTTTTATGTATCATATCTCTGACTTTTTCCTGATGTCAATTGACTTAGTAAAGATCACATGGTCTGTTTTTGCCAAATTTAGGTCAACTATTTTCAGATATGCTGATCTAATAAAAAGAAATGATTTTGCATGATCATTCCTCTCGCTTGTTTATTTTAAGAAATTATGGAACTATACTTCAGAAAGAGATTGAAGCTTATGAACGAGCAAGATAAAGAAGCAAAAAAGACAATCCGGACTTTTGCCGCCGCCTCATTCCTTAACGATATGGGCTCTGACATCATCTATCCCATCTGGCCGCTCTTTGTCACCACAATCCTAAAAGCCAACATGGCTGCTCTTGGTTTCTTGGATGGTCTTGGCGAAGCACTTGTCTCTCTCTCCCAAGCTGCCTCAGGGTATGTGTCAGATAAAATCAAGAAGCGCAAAATTTTCATCTGGACAGGCTATCTCTGCGGCGCAATTTCAAGGCTTGGGTATGCCTTCTCTTCAGTCTGGCCTCATCTTATTCCTTTTAGAATCCTGGATCGAGCCGGAAAAATAAGAGGCGCACCGAGGGACGCTCTTGTTGCCGATATTTCATCAGATGAAAACAGAGGGAAAAACTTCGGGCTTCTCAGAACTATGGACAATCTGGGAGCGGTTTTTGGTATCATTATCTGTATAATTTTCTTTTCGCTTTTGGGATACAGGATTCTTTTCGCCCTGGCAGCCCTCCCCTCTCTTGTCAGCGTCTTTCTCGTTTTCTCTTTAATCAAGGAAAGAAAAACCGAAAGGATTAAAATTTATGAGGGGATTTCCCTGAAAGCGCTGAGCCCAAATTTTAGATTCTTTCTTGTGCTGAGCTCTATTTTTGCTTTAGGCACTTTCAGCTATTCCTTTTTACTCATCTATGCCAAAAAATTCGGATTTAAGCCTGCCTTTGTTCCTGTTCTCTACTTAATCTTCACTGCTGCAGCTTCACTTTTCTCCTATCCTTTCGGAAAGCTATCGGACAGAATAGGGAGAAAGTCCGTGCTCATTCTCTCCTATCTTCTCTGGATAGCGGTTTGCCTGTGGATAGTTTCCAAACCTAGCCAAATGATGATCATCCCTGTCTTTGTTCTCTACGGAGTTCATAAGGGAGCATTGGAGCCGGTTCAAAAAACCTTTGTCAGCGAGCTTGCACCTCAAGATTTTCGGGCAAGCTGTCTGGGTGGCTTCCAGATGGTCATCGGTCTCTGCGCCCTGCCGGCTTCCCTTATTGCCGGTGTGCTCTGGGATAGCCTGGGTATATTTTCGCCCTTCTACCTTTCGCTCTTCCTTACCGTTATCTCCGGGGTCATGCTGCTCTTTGTGAAAAAATATTAGATGGGCCAGCTCGACTTGACACCCTTTCACGTCGTGATTTACCATCCATGACCATGGGACGAGGTAAAATCGACGCATGAATGCTCGCTCAGCCATCGCCACAGAAAACGAATTTCTCATCCCTTAGAGCTGTGAACATAGTTTAAGAATAAATCAAGAAATGAAAAGTTTATTTAATTATTCTCTTCAATTTATCCCTCCTTTTCCCCAGATTTTGATTTTTTCATTGGTCTCGGCTGCAGCTATTCTCGCCAGCGGCTTCCTGTCTGGCGCACTTAAGCGCTATGCACACTGGAAAACTGGATACACAAGAAAAATACTCCATTTTATTATTTTCTTTGCTGCGGTTGGTCTTCACATCTGGGGCGGGATGCCGGCGGTGAATATCCTGGGAATCGGAATGGGAATTTTTGTCCTTCTTTCTGTCAAGGCTGGAGATGGAAATTTTTTCTTTGAAGCGATGGCCAGAGAAAAAGATTACCCACGGCGCGGCTATTTCATCATCGTGCCTTATTTGACCACAGCCATAGGCGGGCTTGTCTCAAACCTTGTTTTTGGCTCGAGCGCCATCATGGGATACGCGCTATGCGGCTCAGCAGATGCCGTGGCAGAACCAATAGGCCTTCGATTCGGGAAGCATCGGTATGAGGTTCTTAGTTTAAAAAAAGTGAGAATTTCGGAGAGGTCAGTGGAAGGAAGCTCATCAATCTTCATTGTTTCTGCGATTCTCTCCTTACTTTTCTTTTATTTTCTCTATCAATTGCCCTTCACTAAAGCACTTGCTTCATCTCTCCTCTTATCTGTAATCATAGTCTTTGTTGAAGCTTTTTCCTTCCACGGTGCGGATAATCTCACGATTCAGATAATAGGAAGCGGGCTCACTTACCTATTTATCAGATTGTGGAGTTGATCCTGAAGATGAGGGTTGAGGATTATTCAGGATAAAAAATATTTCCTTCCCTTCGAAACCGCTGAAATTGAGAATTGACATCTCTTGATTCGCTCAATAAATCAAAAATTTTTTTCCAGGATTCTTTGCTCAATTCTGTCATTTCATTTTTATTCCCTTTATCTGCACTCCGCCACTCCCGATAATCCCGGCAGAAGCCCCTTTCATAAGCCATCAAAAAAACGTCCACGCCGCAGATAAGCAAAGGAAAGATAATCGCTTGGATGGAATAAGGGCAGAGGAGAAGGATGGCTGAAGGGAATTTTTCATCCTTGACCTGTGGAATGAGAAAATCTCTGGCAATATCCTTGGCTGAGGTCATGATGTAAACATCACATCCTGTTTCCAGACATTTCCTGGATATCTTATAAATGGAACAATAAAAACAAACCTGAAGCGCCTGCCCCTTTTCTAAGTAGAGGCAATCATGATTAGCTCTTCCGGATGGACAAAAAGAAGCATTTTCCGGATTATTGGGCTTAAGACAAAACCCGAGACCGACCAGGGGCTTTATTTTTTGTTTTTTTATTTTCTCTAAAAAAGCTTTTTCATCTGTTATAAATAGAAATTGTCCGTATTTAAAGAATAGATTCTCCTTTTGCTTTATAAAATGCCGGTATTTTTTAAGCCCTCGGATCGTCCTTAGGGGATAGCCGACCATCACTTTGAAGAAGAAAAGGCGGGCATATTCTTTGAAGAAACTATGATAACTAAAGTTCCAGATGTTGATACTGAAGAATGAGATTCTATCCAGGTGATGAAAAAAACGATTTAAGCGCATGACAAATCCAATTCGGAAAATGGCGTTTCGCATCTCATTAATATTCCTGTTCTCTGGCCCCATGGGGTGATTTTAAATAAATGGATTTAAAGCATCAATAAGTTTTTTGTTAGCGAGCTTGCGCCTTGGGATTTCGGACAAGCTGTCTGGATGGCTTCCAGATGGTTATCGGTCTCTGCGCCCTACCCACTTCCCTTATTGCCGGAATCCTCTGGGATAGCCTGGGTATATTCGCACCCTTCTACTTTTCTCTATTCCTCACGATTATCTCCGGGATCATGCTTCTTTTTGTGAAGAAATATTAGGCTTAAGGATGAGGAATAAACGAGCTCTTTTATTTTTCTTCCTCTTCTGGCTTGACCCGGCCTTCTTTAACAGCCTCATTGACGATTTTCTGCTGGAGATGGCTTGGAACTTCTTCATAGTGGGAGAATTCCATCAGAAAAGATCCCCTGCCCCCGGTTATTGAGGTCAGAGTCGGCTCAAAATCCAGCATCTCGGCCATGGGAACCTGAGCCTTGATGATGCGCAGATTTCCCTTCTGCTCCATTCCCTGAACCTTACCTCTCCGTCCGTTAAGATTCCCCATGATATCTCCCATGTAGGCGTCAGGTGAATAGACCTCGACATTCATAATAGGCTCGAGAATCGTTGGCTTTGCTTCTTTCATTGCTTTTTTGAAAGCCATCGAGGCTGCAATCTTGAAAGCGATATCAGAAGAGTCAACTTCATGGTAGCTGCCATCATAGAGGATAACCTTAAAATCAACCGCTGGATAGCCGGCAACCACGCCCTTTTTCTTCGCTTCACGGATACCTTTTTCTATGGAGGGAATGTAGTTTCTGGGAATGGCACCACCAAATATTTTATCCTCAAACTCAAAATCCTTTCCTCTGGAGAGAGGCTCCATCTTTATCTTGACGTCTCCATACTGGCCGCGGCCGCCGGTTTGCTTTTTGTACTTGCCCTGAACATCTGAACGTCCTTTGACCGTTTCCTTGTAGGGAATCTTGGGAGGCTTGAGGTCAACATTGACATTGTACCTCTTTCTCAAGCGATCGGTGATAATCTCCACATGGAGCGAACCATTCCCAGAAATAATCAATTCGTTGGTTTCAGGGTCCCTTTCTATTTTTACAGTCGGATCTTCTTCTGTCACTCGATGAGTGGCCTGGGAAATTCTATCCTCATCAGCACGAGTCTTGGGTTCGATAGCAAAGGAGATCGAGGGTTCAGGAAATTTTATAGGGAAAAATTTAATAGAAGCGCCTTTGGCACAGAGAGTATCTCCAGTCAGGGTTTCCTTTAGTTTGGCAGTGGCCACCAAGTCGCCGACTTTAGCCTGGCCTGCTGGTATCTGTTCCTTTCCTTGAAGGAAGAACAG
>Ga0315306_10001379_pt1 | contig 11580 bp, 7 predicted proteins | sample TDP1_MG_FD_203803 | JGI IMG/M metagenome (GOLD analysis project Ga0315306, IMG submission 203803) | Freshwater sediment microbial communities from Lake Towuti, South Sulawesi, Indonesia - TDP1 | ecosystem: Environmental > Aquatic > Freshwater > Lake > Sediment | place: Indonesia: South Sulawesi... | reverse complement strand
AGAGACGGCTGCGCTCCCTCTGGCCGATCACCATGAAAGTGTAACAAGATTAATCTCGTTTGTATTAAATGTGGAGCTCGATGATGTCTTCGTCCTCGAGGATGTGGTCGCGGTTGACCATCTGACCCTGGTATTTAGTTTTGCTCCAGATTCGGGCATACTTCAGCTTCCGTGCAAAATCCATATGAACAACCTTGGCCATATAGTACGCTGTGACAGGTGGTATGTCGATGAGTTGAATCTGGATGTTTTCATATTCCATCATCGTTGGAGGCGGGCTGCGGGGGTTAAACGGTTCATTTTGAGCCGAAAGCCCTGAGGCCCTCGGTCAGGCTTCGGGCTAGGATGGACATATGGCTTTCTTCAGGCATCTTGACATATTTCCACTTCAACCCTTGGGGTTTGGCTTCTTCGAGAATTCTAAGAAACGCTTCGATCTCGGACACTAACCGAGGTTCATTCCCCACGCAGATGTAAAGAAAATTCTCCTGCTCCTTCCGGCTCTCGAAGAAGGTCTTTGCGTTCTTTATGACATACCTCTCTCCCCGGTCATAGACAAAGAATGGGCTGCTGACCAGCACCGAAGAGAAGGCGTCCGGTTCTCTGAGAAGCGCGTACAAGCCGAACAGCCCTCCAATCGAATGGGACCAATACAACCTTTCCGGGGCCGTCCTGTAATTCTTCTCGATAAAAGGAATCAGTTCTTCTTTGATGTATTTCAAGAAATTCGATGCTCCGCCGCTGGTTGGGCCGTAATCAGGAGATTTGGTCGGAGTCAGGTCCCTCATGCCGTCCCCCAGATCGAAAGCGACTGTAATCATTTGAGGTATCAACCGCAGCCGGCTCAACCCCGCGACCACTCCAGTGTAAAAGTGATAATCAGCGGCCACACTATACAACGTGTAGAGAACAGGATAACGATCCGCTGAGCGTGAATAACCCTCCGGAAGGAAGACATAGACGTTCCTGTCTTCATTCAAGACGGATGAATGGACCACCTCTTTCTTGCCGATACTCACTTTTTCGGCCTGATCTTGGGCAATTCCCGATAACGCAAGTGTTGCAATAACCAGAAAAATAAAGACGGCCTTCCTAAGCATTGAACTCACCCTCCCTTCGTTGAAAATCATAAATTACTACCTCTCGAGCTTTTTCAGCATCTCCTTGGCGTTGTTGTTGTCCGGATTGAGCTCGAGGGATTTCCGGTAATTTTTGACCGCCTTCTCCCTATCTCCGCTGTTCATGTACGCTTCGCCAAGGCTGTCGTAGACATTCGCCGATTTGGGGTAAAGTTCCACGTTCAGTTTGAAAATCTCTATGGCATCTTTGATTTTTCCGGCCCCCATCAATCTGTATCCAAGGGCATTGAACTCGCTTTCCTCAAAATAAAGCTCGCTCTTGGGATCGGATCGTATGGCCTCGTATTTCTTCAGCCCGGCTTGGATGCCGTTTTTCCTGATCTCCTGCTCGACGCGGTAGGCCGCTGAGCTGCTGAGGATTCTCTCCACCTGGGTCAATCGCCTTTGGACAAGGGCCGCATCGATATTCCGAATTTCCAGGAATCTTTTGTAGTGATCCCTTGCTTTTTCAAATTCCCCCATTCCTCTGTAGGTTTCGCCACACCCCCATAGGGCGTCTAACGACCTCGGATTCTGGTCGAGCTGGTACTCAAAAACCTCGAGGGCTTCTCTTGTTTTTCCCCGCTGGTTCAGTTTGTTGCCTTCCATGGCGAGCAGATGCGGAGGGATATCGACCTCAAACCCGTATTCTTCAGACCGCTTTTTATAATAATCGATGATGTCCTTTATGCTGTTTGTCTGGAAGTTATCCGGAAGCTTATGACCGGAAAAGAGCATCCTCAGCCCTTCTCTAAAAGGGAGAGGGGGTATGAAATAGCCGGACGGCTCCTTGAATTCTATTTCAAAACGGAAGCCTTCGGGCTTTTCGGATTCGAGGAGTCCGGCAAGCCTTTGAGCGTATTCCAGGTCCTGGGCGCGTTCATCTTTTTCACATTGGATGTAAAGAAAATTTTTTAAGGACGCTGTGTTTTTAAAAAATGATTCTGCTCGCGGATAAAGAAATTCCGCGTTCTCAGGATTCATGAACGGATTTCCTGAAAAGACGGCCTGAAAAAGCCCGGGTTTGGTGATGAGGGCATAAAGGCTGAAAATCGCCGCTGCCTGGGGACCGGCTAGTATCCGGAAATTCTTGGTCCTGTAAGTTTTGTCAATATGGGGAATCAACTCTTCCTCAATAAATCTCAAGAAATTGTCCACGCCTCCGCCTTCGCTCCTGTCCCTGGTTTTGACCGGCAAAAGATCCCTGTACCTGTTGGTGTTGGCCACGCCGATGATGATCAGCGGCGGGATCTCACCAGTTCCACCGAGCTTCTCGGTGACCATGGCCGCATCCGCGAAATAATTGTAGATGTCTACCCACAACAGATACAAAACAGGGTAAGCCAATTTCGTCTGCTCGTACTCCCGGGGGAGATGGACAAAGAGAAGCCTGTCTTCATCTAATATTTGCGAATGAATCACCTTATATTGGCCGATGGAGATGTCATCCCCATCCTTCTGGGCAAAACACAACTTCTGCTCAAAATGAAGAAGCAATATTGTTATGAACATAAGCAAAAAAGTTGTTTTTGAATTTTTCATTATGATCTCCTTGTACATTCGACCATCCGGTCCAATTGTTTAAACATAATTTCGTCCTTTGAAAATTTATTCTGGTTTCAATATTCCAACGATTTTTGCATCCAACTATAGGCTGCTGCCATGCTCATTTCCCAAGAATTCATTTCAATAGACAAAGAGACCAAATAAGATGGAAGTGAGTACATAAGCTCTATTAATATACGAGCCGCCAGAAAAAAGGTTCATTCACCTGTCGAAAGGGATAGGAGGTTGCCTTTCGCTTGCCATGGCCGGGCGTGCCTCTTAGGGGTGGGAGTTTGGTTTTCAATGGTGGCAGTGCGCCGGGATATTTTGCCGTCATTTTCCCTTCATCCCATCATGAAAGATAATAAGGGAAGAAAGAATCATGAAAAATATTCTGCTCCGGCCTCAGCCGCGATCAAAAGTTCCTGCTAATTTAATCTTAATAGAAGGCTACGCTCCCTCTGGCCGATCACCCTGACAATTTCATAAAATCCATTGCCAATATGTTACTTTTCTTCTAAAGTGATATAGCCGTAAATGTCTCCTCTCCCGAAAAGGTTGGTGATCCTCAGCTCGTATTCGGCTCCAGGTATCACGTCCACGTAGAATACCCGCTCTGTGGTTCCGAGGTTAGTGCCGCTTGCCCTCCCGTTCTTCTCAGATAAGACAATAAGAGGATCTCCGTCCGCATTCAGGATACAGTAAGAAACCTTTATTTTATCACCGCGAGACATGGACTTGGCTTTATAAGTTCTTGTCTGATTCCAGGTGGAGTCCGGATAGACTTTGGTCGTGAAGCCAAAGGTCTCTCTTCCTCCGACAAGAATTCTTCTCACGTTGTAGTAAACTCGGTATTTGGCATCTGCCCCTTCAAAACGCAGGATTGGCTGGACATAGTTCCCACCCATGATGAGAGAGGAGTTGCTGCTTTTCGGGCCACATCCACTGGGGGTGCTGGACACAGCAGGTGAATAAGAATCTCCCCACGGCGCGTCTTTGAAGATTTGGTCAGAAGAAGCTCCAATAGTTATAGAGCGGGTTTGAATTTGGTCATCGGGGTCGATGATTGCCAGCAGATTCGCGAAGAAGTCGACGATGTCGGTGAAGAAGTCGATGATATAGTTGAAGATGGTGATCGGCAGATAAAGCAATCCTTTTAATGCTTCTTCAAAATCACCTTGGAAGAGGTCGACAACAATCGGGCCGGCCACCTTGAGAGCCATGAGGGCGATTGTCAGCTCAGGACAGGCTCCTCCCAGGCCAGAGATGATTTCTGTCAGGCTTTTCCCGGAGAAGATAATCTCCAGGACGAGCATGCCGACATCGATTCCTCCCATCGCCGTCTGGACTGAATCCAGAAAGGAGGAGAAGCTGAGCTTCCCTTGAAAGAAGAGCTGCAGAACTCCCTGCAGCTCAGCCGGCAGAGCTTCCCTGAGACTGTCATAGAGGGCTTGCTGCAAAGCATTAAGCACTGCCTCTTTGATTGTGGATATCAATGTCTCTCTCAAATCCTGGATAGCGTCCTGGATGGCATGCCTGACTTCTTCCTTGCTCCAATCCTCCTCCCAGAGGTCAATCATGAAAGTTGTGCTGGTGTTGTAAGTGTTGGCGTTGACCACCCAGCGGTCTTGAGACCTGAAAACGCGAGTCTCGCCGTTGTTAACATCCTCATAGGTGCCGGTGACACGAGAACTAACAGAATAGAGGTCGCCTGTATGAAGCTGATGGAGATGCTCAGGGTCATCAGGGTCGTAGCGAGGAATTGAGGCGCTGATGTGCCAGTATGGCTCGTCATCCGAACAGACCGTGCCGACAAAAGGAATCCAGACACAGGTCCTTTCGTTCTGGTCGATGCAATAGAACCAGTCGAGCCCGATTTCATATTTGTGATAGTCTCGGATAGAGTGGTCGTTGTTGAGGTCAGGAACGAAGACTTGGGGGTTTAAGTGGAGTTGCTCAACAAGGGTTTGGTGGAGCTGGTTGTGGGAGATATCAGCGGTCCGGAATCCTTGAGCCTGGACAAAATCTTTCAATTCCTTTAAGTTAGCCGCAGTTGGGCTTGTTTTTAGTTTAGCGCTCAAGGTTTCAAGCTGTTGGAACTGGAGTGGACCGGGCTTGACTTGCGGCCTCTCCACCTTCGCCACTCCGACTCTGGGGATTTTGGCAGAACTCAATTGGAATTTTGGAGAACCAGGAGAAAAGGCTCTCCTGACCATCTGCCGAATTTCGGTTTCATAGTTAGGCTTGACTGCAGAAAGGATGTCCTTTCCCAGCTGCAATTTGTCGATTCTATCCCCTGGCTTGAGCTGGGCATAGCGGGGATGAAAATACTGGCTCTTCAAAGAAGGAGAGATATTATTGTAAGCCTGAACTATTGTCTGGAAACGGGGCGTGACATCGATTCTTTTCACCATCAGCCGTCTCTGAGTTTTTTCTTCCATCTGCTTGTAGACCAGCGGGACAACAATTTTAGCCAGAGGATTTTTTGGCGAGATCTCTCTTATCCGCTTTTCCATTTTGGCCTTTGTCTGCTCAATTTTCTGCTCCTCGAGCTTGGCTTTTATTTCTTCGAGCTGTTGAGCCGTGAATCCCTGGGCCTGCTGAATCTCGTAATGCTTGATCTTGATTGATTTCTCTTTCTTTTCTTCGGGAATTTCTTCTTTTTCCTTTTCCTTGGGAGTGACATAAGGAGAGACGCCGGGTGCTCCTGGATGTGTGATCAGCACTCGACCACGAGCCGCTGTGCTCGAGCTAAAATTGGCCACTGTAACCTTCCACATTTTTCCTAAAGAGAGATGCTGGCCCGTGACTTCAAAAGAGAGGCTCAAAGGGCTTTGCCCGTCTTTTCGGGCATAAGCCTGAGCCATCCCTGGACCATTGAGAATCAGAGCTAAACTCGTAGCCGTCCCGCTCCACTCGGCTCTGGCCTCAATCCTTCCTGCTGTGGTTACCTCAAAATCAACCATTTCACGGCTTCTGCCCGTGATGTTAAAATCTCTCGTTATTTCCTTTTTTTGAGAGAGGGTAGCGATTTTTGGTTGAAGCGGTTTTTGTTCCTGGGGAACGGTGCCGTAAGAAGAGGCCAATACCATGATGAAGGAGACCATCAGGAAGGCAACAAGAAAGCATCTTGGTTTACGCCAGAAAAGAGACTTGAAACTCAAATTCTTGTTTTTCATAGCCCTTCTCCTTTAAAATTTTTTATCAAAAAAAATTCTTTATGCTCTTTAAAGAAAGCTACCCCAGGGCTGCTTATTAATTACCCCTTTTTGTTTTGATTCGTTCTCCAAGCTCTGTTGTTTATATCATAGAGAAAAATCGATGTCAAAAAGAATTCTTTTCCTTGCTAAACCTTAAGAAAAGAGCCTATAAAGCATACCTTCGGCATATTCATTGCAAAGAATCACGGAGAATATTCCGAAGCTCTTTTTTCTCCTCGAAAAAAATTAACTCAAGCAGCGAACAACCTACGAAAGCTCTTGACAAAGGGAATTTGGTTTTCAAGGGTGGCAATGCGCCGAGACATTTTGCCATCACTTTCCCTTCATCCCATCACGAAAGATAATAATTCGTAGCCAAAGAGACTGTCAAGACCCCATGAAGGGCGGGATGAAGGGGCCGATCGCCGTGACAATGTAACAAGATTAATCTCGTTTGTATTAAATGTGGAGCTCGATGATGTCTTCGTCCTCAAGAATGTGGTCGCGGTTGACCATCTGGCCCTGGTATTTGGTTTTGCTCCAGATGCGGGCATACTTCAGCTTCCGGGCAAAATCCATATGAACAGCCCTGGCCATATCCAGGACCGATGGCCATCGCTTCAGGGTGAATGGAGCCTCGAATTCCGCCTTTTTCCTCGGGATTTTGCTGTAAACTCTGATGATGTGGAGGATGGAGAAGATACGCTTTTTTAATTGCTCGAGACCGTCACCGCCTTAATTACTTCTTTCCTTTTAGTGATCTAAGAATTTCTTTGACTTCGGCTTCTTCTTTCCCCCCAAAATAAAGATACTTCTCGAAATAATAGATAGCCTTCTCTTTGTCTTTCTTAGTGAGACAAATCTTTCCCAAGTTATAATAAGATTCTTGCTCTCCGGGTTCGAGTTCTATGGCTTTTTCAAATTCGTAAAGAGCTTGATCAAGTAAATTTCTCTCAACATAAAGCCTTCCCAGAGATTTGTGTGCCTGAAAGGATACAGTTCTTTTGTATACGACCAAAGAAACTTTCAAATCATCTCCAGAAATTTTTTCTTCTGGTCCGACTCTAATTTGTTTTTCTTCATACTTAATTGCTTTTTTCCATTCCTCTTCGGCTTGCTGCTTGCCATTTTGAGCCCAGTAGGCACAGCCCAAACTGTAGTGGCCCATGGCATCCTCAGGATTGATCTCAAGAACCTTCTTATAAGCACGAATTGACCTCTCAAAATCCTCCTTCTTGAAATAGATATTCCCTAAAAAGTGATAGGCTTCAAGAAAATAATTCCCCGCTTTTAACGCTTCATCAAACGTCCATTTAGAGAGAGGAATCTCAAAAGCCTTTTTCATCTGTTCGCCTTCAATCTCGAGTATCTTTTTCCTTCTGTAAGCAGGAAGTTCTCCATAAATTCCTCTTTCTCTGAGGGCCATCAAGGCATATTTTTCTGCTTGGGCGAGATAGCCAAGCCAGGAATAAACCATTCCCAGGTTATAATTTACCTCAGGACATTCAGGATAGCTCTTCAAAGCGTTGTGAAACCTTCTTATAGCCCCATAGAAATTCCCATTCTCTATGAATTCAAGCGCCAGAGAGTTTATGTTTTGCAAGACAAATAGTCTGTCGTTTTTTAATTTATGACGGTATTCCCTTTCAGGATTATCAATAAGTTCTCTGGAGAACTCTAATTGTTCGGGACACTCGGTGGATCGTTCGCCCGATTCGTTGAGTTTTTTCCGGGCACAGTCCAAATAAAATTTTACTTTGGCATTTTCAGGATCGATTATTAGTGCTTTCTCGAAATATTCTGAGGCGCTTTTGAAATCATGGCGATTATAGCTCAGACAGCCTATATTCAAACAGGCATCCATGAAATCGGGTTTAATTTTCAAGGCGCCGTGAAAATTATTTAATGCGGGTTGAAAATAATTTGCATTCGTCTTATATCTCTCAAGATATAATAGGCCTGCCATATAATGAAATTCAGGCCAAAAGCCATATGAACTGATAGCTTCATTCAAAATGTAACCGGCAAGTCTGAAACTATTATCAGAGTCAAGCTTTCCCTGGATCAAGCCGATGTCTATTAATTGAACGTAACATGCGACGGGGTTATATCCTTTTTCTAACGCTTTTCTGAAAAATATGTTAGCCTTCTCATAATTTTTATTTTCTTTAAAATTCATTCCGAGGACAAAATATCCATAGCCGCCGAGGCTTTGATTTTCGAGGGTGAACTTTGCTGGAAATCCATTCTTTTCAAGAAAAATGTTGGCTTTGTTCAAGTTATTCAGCTTGAACAGAATTCCAACCAAAAGGTCGTAAGCGTCTGTATTATCGGGAAAAAGAGTCAATTCCTCTTTAAGAAATTTTAGGGCATCCTCGCTCTGGCCTAGTTCAAAGTGAGCAAAGGCGATTCTCCTCCGAATGTCCCTGATCCCCGGTTCATGAGAGAGAGCTTTTTGGTAATTATCAACAGCTCCCTGGTACTCCATCATATCCAATAATAAATCTGCCTCTTTGATGAGATCTCCCTGCAAGGGGAAAGAGATTGAAGAGCCTCTAATAAGAAAAAGGGCAAGGAAGGGTAAGAGTGCATTTTTTGAGGCGGCGCTGATTTTACTCATTTTTAGCCAGAACCACATCTGCTGACGTCCTCCAAAAAAGTGTATGGCTGGAGGATTCTCTATGTCAATATCTTAATAGGAATTTTCTTTTGGGGATAGCACTATTTCTTTCCCTATTGAGCCCAAAATCCATACTGCCAACTTTGCTAAAAGTATATTTCTTAGCGCTAACCCAGGTCAATAAGAAAAACCGATTTCCATTCAGCTTCCTGGCAAAATCCATATGAACGGCCCTGATCATATTCAAGACTGATTACCCAGTAATCTGGCGTGATAGGCGGGGTGTCCGAGTGAATGAAACTCCCCGGGCTAAAGCCCGGGGTTTCAATCTTGTGGCATAATCTGGCTATGGATTCTTTTGCTGGTCTCGGATGTATTTCTTAACCACTTCTTCATTGACCTGTCCGACTGTCTCGGCAAAATATCCATCCGCCCAAAAACTGTCCCCCCATAGAAATTCTTCAATTTCAGCAAATTCCTTCCTTAGAACTCGACTCGTGCCACCCTTGAATATCTGCACTGCCTCTGCCACACTGATCTCCGGAGGTATTTGCACCACAATATGAATATGATCGTCCTGAATGCTCATCTCGCTGATCCACCACCCGTTCATCCGACAGGCTTCGTAGAAAAGCTTTTTCAGGCGGATGGCTATTTTGCCTTGGAGAACCCGCTTCCGATATTTGGGTATCCATACCAAGTGATATTGAAGCCGGTGCTTCGTATGCGCTCCCGCGCCGTATCTGGCCATAGCCAGATTATGCCGGATTTGCCTCCACTTCGCCAGCTTCGCTGGCTACGTTCCGAGTGCCATTCATCCCCAGGCTTAAAAGCCTGGGGTTTTCTGGCAAGTATATAAAGCCCTGGATTAACTCGATGCCATTTCCGTCAATAGCCTATAAGAGCTAAGAAATGGTCCCAGAGGTTTTTCCACGTAATAGAGCTCAAAATTTGCAGGATGTGTTGAGAAGGGGGATTATTTTCGTGTGAAGACTATCATTATTGAATATCTCAAAATTATTGGATTATTTTGGGTACTATTTTCGCCTTGCCTCCCGCTGAAGGGAGTAGATAGAAGTGAAAACGATATTATTCCATTATTCATGCGATGTACTATAATTCGTTGTTATTTGAATTTAGCTATTCTTCGCTCGCTCTTTCCATCAAAAAAGGATACGATGACTTTCTGTTATTTGCTTGAGGTGCCACCCCAGTTATAGCTGAAGCTGAGAAAGTAACCCAACTTTGTCGTCTGCCTTGTGGGGATAGTGGATACGGTTGAGGGCAATATATCGCCCTCCTTGTAACCTCCTCCGAGGCTAGAGACCTTGCCGCAAGCAACACCAAGGGTGAGAATTCCACGTTGCTCTTGTCCCAAGAGAGAACTCAAACCCAAAAAATATCCAAGCTCGTTTGTTTTTAAGGTGCCAAGGCCGAAGCTTAAGGCGAAATTTATCGGAAGTTTCGATCGAGGGTAGACATGAATAAGAGCTCCGGCACTGACAGCGAACGTATCCTCTTCTTCTTTGAGACGGATGATGACCGCTTCACCCTTGTCGTTGAGATGAGTTCCATATGCTCTATCAGTTAGAGTGCTGAAGAAAAAGCCGGCGCTGAAATCCAGCTTGATTCCACAATAAGTGCGCAAACAGGCCACCTGCTTTTCTCCGCTGACATGCCTTGTCAGATAACGAGCATCAAGGTTAGCTTTCCTTGATACCATAACCTTGATACGCAGCTCATCGCCGCGAGCCATAAATGGCCCAGTTGAGGATTCAAAAGGCGTTTGCATCACGGCGCGCCAGATAGAGATTGCGTTCTCTACACCTTGGACCAGTTTTGTTTGATCGGAGTCTCGATAAATTTGCCAGTGTTTTTTTTCAACCTCAAAACTAGCTTTATGTTCCTCTTTGGAGGTTGAATCAAGGATCTCATACGCGGATTCCAAGTTTTCCCATTTGGAGAGCACAATTTCAGCAAGTTTCTTGGCCTGTAGGTAGGCCTGCTCTGGAGTTTTATGGCATGTCCCTAGGATATTTTCTGCTATACCAGTGAGCTGAGCTAAAAGATTCTCTTTAGCCAAATCGTCAGAGAAGCCCAGAGCATCCAGTATACATCTCTCCAAAGATGGTAATTTTAGGTAGACATCTTGTAGCGCTGTACGGAAATCGCCCAGGCTCTGTATATAATCAATTTTTTTGTCCAAGTTTGTCTTGCTTATTCCTAGTTCTTTTATTTCTAGCTCTTTTTTTTCTACTGCTGCTCTATTCTGTTCTAGCCCTTTTTTTTGTTTTATGGCTAGCTCTAGCTTTCCTTTTATATCTTCGCGTTCTTTCTCATAAGCTGTCTTATCAGGTGGCGCTTCGCTCGGTGCTTTGCCTGAAAGATTAATCGATAGGATTTGGGGAATGGTCTGGTGAAAGGAAACCACCTCGTTATTAACCTGCAGGTCATAGAGAAAGGGATTGTAATTAATGACTTTCACAATGACGTTTTCGCCGTAATGAATCCAGTTTCTCTCTATTCCTTCAAGCCCTACCTTTCCAGTTTGGAGGTCGTAGACGACGATCGGACACTCAAGATAATTTTTTTTAGGCTTTTGTCTTTCTTTTGCCTCAGCAACGTAGCTAAGATGAAAAGCGAAAAGAAAAATCATAATGATACATTTCCATTGATGATGATTCATATTACCTCCTTTAGAATTATTCGCCCTCAAGGAAGTTAATTCTTGAATATAGAAATTTGATTATTAGGATATACGATATCCTCATTCTTTAAACTCAGAGAGCTTACTGCTGAACGCGCAAAAGTATACGCTGGACAATGAGCTGTGTCAAGAAAAAGGAATAACAACATGGGAAATAGATATTCAACTATTAATCATCTTCTCTTGCTCTCGCGTTTAGTTTCCTTGGCAGAAGACAATCTTTAATGCAATTATAAAAGTATTGAGGAGCGAAGCGAGGCGGCAACCTGCTAATTTAATCTAAAGAGAAGGCTACGCTCCCTCTGGTCGATCACTATGATAATGTAACAGGGTTTATAGCGCTGACATTAGATGTGGAGCTCGATGATGTCTTCGTCTTCAAGGATGTGG
>Ga0315306_10001377_pt1 | contig 11592 bp, 11 predicted proteins | sample TDP1_MG_FD_203803 | JGI IMG/M metagenome (GOLD analysis project Ga0315306, IMG submission 203803) | Freshwater sediment microbial communities from Lake Towuti, South Sulawesi, Indonesia - TDP1 | ecosystem: Environmental > Aquatic > Freshwater > Lake > Sediment | place: Indonesia: South Sulawesi... | reverse complement strand
GCAGGTTGAGGGGCTAAGAAACTATATCGCTTGGGTTTCACGTTTTCTTGTCTTGCTGTTACATACATGCTTTTCGTATATTCGTTGTTCAAGCCGTAGGAACCATAAGACCAGACCACAATATGGCTCTAAACAGTTCATAGGGCCAAAACACACATTCTACATGTTTTCGAGCGAAAGCATACAGTCTCATAATTATTTCCTACAAAAAGTTGCATGGATTATCTGCAGATGGAGCATGCTAAAAAGTTGAAACATTACACTATCAGAACAAAGAGGAAAAATGAGACTAGGAGAGCGTAAGCTCATCTCGTCACAGATTCGCTTACGTAGGCCCAGATCGTCACCAACACCATTGTTAGCACTGCGCCGGCAAGGCCTGACAAAATCCAGTCCCAACTTATTATCGGAAAGTGGGCGATAAGCCAAGGCACCGCAAATTCGTAGCTGAACTTTGCGAAGATTCCAGCCATGAATCCTAGAAAGCCGAATAACAGCAGTATTTTTAATCTTTCTACCACCGTAACCACCATGCTTTTAATACTACAAATTCCGCCCTTTTTAAGCTAACTTACACAGATTTGTCTATCTGGACAAACACGCCTACCTTCTATTTGCTCTTTGAATTTAAAGCTCAAAATGAAAAAGAACGGAGATATAGCGCTATATGCGTGCCTTAGTATTCTCCACGTATTAAAAATGTAATAATAGGCTTAAAGAATCCCTCATTCTGGAGGAATCTAATTTGTCTGAGAAATTTGCCAAGAAATGGGGAGAGCCATACGATAAAGAGCCCCTCACATCAAGAATTAGGGAAGCTGTCCGCCCGCCAGGGCCATTGAAACCACGCCTCGACTTCGCGGTCAGGCGCATCGATCTGCAGGTTCAAAAGCTTGACAAGGCTACAGACCGTTTCACCGAACGCGACAAGTCGATCTTTGCCCGTATAGTCAACGCATACTCGAAGCACGACATGGCGCGAGCCAATGTCTTCGCGAATGAACTGGCTGAGATACGAAAGATGGAAAAGATGATAATGCATGCAAGACTCGCACTGGAACAGATCGTGCTCAGGTTGAGGACTGTTTCAGAACTTGGAGATGTCGTTACGACACTGGCTCCAGCAATTGGTGTGCTACGTAGCGTGAGAAATGGGATGTCCACCGTTTTCCCAGAAGCTGAAAGAGAGCTCGGAAATATCGGAGACCTGCTCAGCGGAATAATCATGGACGCTGGCCAGACCACAGGGTTGAGCATAAACTTCGAGACCGCTAGTGAAGACGCTCAAAGGATTCTACAGGAAGCTGCTACGATCGCGGAGCAGAAGATGAAAGAGAGGTTCCCAGAGCTGCCTGCGGGCATACCATCCATAGGTGTAAAGGAGGAGGCTTCTGAAGAGACCTTTGGTGGGGAGGCTTCAACGTAGACGCTATCCTGGCTAAAACCTAAACCTACGCCAGAAGGGAGATAAGCCATGTCGAAGTCCTCTCCAAAACCCTTTCTTTTTATAGGCAAGCCCATCAGAGACGAGTACGGGCGTCAGATAGGAAGAATAGCGTCGTTCATGGTCAAGCCAAACGGACAAATCGATGGGGTCTTCGTTGAGCACGGAGACGGAGAGTTCTTCCGTTACCAGAGCGACCAGTTCAGAGTAGACGGCGAGAGCATTGTGATTTCGCCATCCATCAAACTGAAAGTCAGATCCCTGTGCAACGAGATACCCCTGATCTGGCGGAAGGATCAAGCGCTGAGCGAGCTTTCGAAGAAGAAGAGATTCCCATCAGACCTATTTGATATTCTTCACACCAACTTTGAGGGCGCATTGAATCAACTAAAGAAGGACGCCCAGACTACCCTCGACAACTTGAACACACAGATCGCGAAGTGCGATCGACAGATCAAGGACTTCCATTCGGCTCTGATAAACCTCGAGATTGAACGCGAGATAGGAAGAATCGATGACAAGGCCTACCAAACAGCTATGGGCATCATACAACAAGGTCTAAAACAAGCCAACGAAGAAAAGAGCGATCTTGAAGCTATGAGGAAAAAGCTGTCCAACATAATCCTTGGGGAACCTCCAGAGGAGGAGACATCCGAAGCTAAGCAGCAAAAGGAAGAGGAGGCTCCCCCGGAGTCAAAACTTCCTGAACCACCAGTCGTGGTCCACGTAAAGCCGAGCTCCTGAAAATTCGGTGTCGGTGGTGGGTTGTGCTCAGAAAGATTTTTGGCTCCACTCCACCACTCGAAGATGTCATTCCGCAGGCTATAAGAAAGCTTAGGTTTCAGCACGTCAAGCTAGAGCAAGTTGTTGTCAGACTACGCGAAAGGGACCAGATTCTTTTCAAGAGATGTACAGTAGCTGTTGGGAACGAAAATAGAGAGATGGCGATAATACTCGCCAATGAGTTGGCTGAGATCAGGAAACTGATGGGCATAGTAACCCAGACTCAGATCGTCATAGAACGTGTCATTATAAGACTCGAAACTGTCAGAGAATTAAACAGCATAGTTATCGACCTGAAGCCTGTCCTCAAGGTTCTCCAGACCGTGACTAGAAGCCTCGACACAGCCATACCAGAGGTTGCCTCCGAACTGCAGGAGGTTGGCGACACAATCACAGAAACACTAGCCCTAACTCAAATCAGCTCCCCGCAACCCGTCATACCACTCAACGTTAAGACTGCGGGAAGCGAGCAAATACTTGAGGAGGCCTCCACAATTCTGAAGGAGAAACTAGCAGCAAAACTTCCCGAACCGCCCGCATCCATCACTGTAACAGAAAAGACCCAACCGGTGGAAGAGGTAAGGCAAGCTGTTGCCCTGCTTGCTAGCTGCTCAGAATCCTATGAACAGAGAGGTTCTCAAGACTATGTCTACAAGGACTTGGAGTTGAAGCGCCTCTCTATGAAAATTCAACGTTCCTCCTCGCTTGAGGACAAGGTTCTAGAGTACGCAAAGAATCACGAAGGCCAGCTTGAAATCGCTCAATGTGCTGCTGAATTGAACGTTTCATCCATAGACATTGAGAAAGCGCTTGAGAGCCTTGGGGCTAAGGGGAAGATAGAAGTAAGGACAGTGCAGTGAAAACCCATGAGTGCATCTCAAGAACTTGAGAAAGTTGCTACAAACTACGCCATCGAGGCCATCCGACTGGACAAGCAAGGCGCGAGAGGAATGGCCATAACCATGTATCAGAAGGCGATAGAGACCCTCCTGAAACTAGTCCAGTTGTACCCAGATTACGGGTTGAACACCGTCTACATCCAAAGGGCAACGGCATATCAGGAAAGGATAAGAACACTCCAGGGCGCCGGCCCCATACAGCCGGATCTCGAGGAAAGACCGTCTGAAACCTCGGCGCCTTCTGAAACACAAAAAGCGAGCTACGACGAGCTAATTCTGAAAGAGAAACCAAACGTGAAGTGGGGCCAAGTCGTGGGTCTGGACCAGGCAAAGAAAGCCATCAAAGAAGCCATCGTCTATCCAGTTCAAAGGCCCGATTTGTTCCCATTAGGTTGGCCAAGAGGAATCCTCTTGTTTGGCCCACCAGGCTGCGGAAAGACCCTGATTGCAGCGGCTGTTGCCACCGAGATCGAAGCGACATTCATGTCGGTTGACGCCGCATCTATTATGTCAAAGTGGCTTGGAGAAGGCGAGCGAAATGTGGCCAGGCTGTTTGGGTCAGCTAGAAAGTCAGCTGACGACGGGCGCCCAGCCATCGTATTCATTGATGAACTTGACTCGTTGATTGGGATGCACTCAAGCGAGGTAGGAGGCGAAGCCAGAGTTCGCAACCAGTTCTTAAAGGAGATGGACGGCGTAATAGACAAGGGTAAGAATCTCCACGCTTATGTGATTGGTGCCACCAACAAGCCTTGGGACCTTGACTGGGCTTTCATCAGAAGATTTCAGAAGAGAATCCTTGTTCCTCTGCCAGACCACAACGCCCGCTTGGGAATGTTCAAACTATACACAACCCATCTGAGACTTGCTTCAGACGTTGACCTCCACGAGCTTGCCAGACTGTCCGAGGGATTCTCTGGAAGCGACATACGTGACGTTTGTCAATCCGCACACCTAAGGGTCATTGGAGAACTCTTCGATTCTGGTCGAGCAAGCGACAAGCGGGCTCAGCCTAGACCCATATCCATGAGAGACTTTAGGGATATATTGGAGGAGAGAAAGCCCAGCGTCTCGCTGGAGATGGTAGCCTCATATAATCGTTGGTTCGACGCGTTTAAAGCTCTATAGCACTTCTACGGGGGGCTTGGATAGGTTTAGAGAGACTTGTTCTCGGTTGATAGAACCGGAAAACTCTCCTTTCTCTTTCAGCAAAGCTCTCTAAACCCCAAAAACCCCCATACCTAGAGAAGAATACAATTCCATTTCTTTTTGAATATACTTCTTTTTCAAGTTGCTCAGAGAGCTTCTTTATCCATCTATGTAGTGTGGAATAGAGGTATGACAGCTGGCACAAAAGTTAAAAGGAAGTGTAATTGATTACATTGCGTTGTCAAAAATGAAACTCTCATCAAGACAAGTAGCCATAATAGCCCTCTTCGCAGCTCTATACGCGGTGATCTCAAGACTACCAGGAATTCCCACCATTGGAGGAGGAGGCAAAATAGAACCAGTTAATATCCTAGACCCTATTGTGGGAATCTTGTTGGGACCATGGATCGGTGGATTAACCTCTCTGTTGGGCAACTTTGTTGCTTGGATGATTCCATCAGTCACTTTTTATGGTCTGTTGAATCTTCCAACAGGACCTATCGCAGCCATAGTGAGCGGCAGCCTCGCAAGAAACACTAGGAGCTCCAACTGGAAGTTTGCAGCAATAGTCTATGCCGTGCTTATGGGACTCTGGTATCTAACCCCTCCAGGACGAGAAGTGCTATACTACCCTTTTCTACATTGGACAGCATTTGCCCTCATACTAATCTTCAGAGAAAAAGTCCATGGCTTCGTAAACGCAGATGCGAATCTTAAGAAAGTATTGGGTGCAACGATATGCTGCTTTGGCGGCATAATGGCAAACAGCATGACTGGAAATCTTATATTCATCGGCTCGGTTGGTTGGTTTGTTTCTCTCCAAGCGATAAAGGATACGTGGAAGGCTCTCGGATTCTTCTGGCTGAAATCGGGGTTGCCGCACCCAGAAGATCCACTTGCAGGAATCTTCGCCGCAGTCTTACCGATAACAGTTGCTGAAAGGGTACTCTTCACAATTTTCGCGGTTTACCTAGCATACGGGCTAGTAGTTGCCTTGAGAAAAAGCGGCATAATAACGGTGAGATAAAAATGGAAGATAAGACATCTCGCATACTTTACTTTCTACTTTTTTATTTGGGATGGGTTGGAATACTCTGGACGGCTTACGCCTTCTGCATCAACGCCTACAACCAGACCATGGGCACCCTTACTGAGAACCCATCGTTCTTCATATTGCTCTGTGTTTCATTAATGAGCATAGCCACTGCTTCTATACTTGAACAGACAAGACTAGCCAAACGTTAGCCGTTGAGACTCAACATTCCACATGGTGAACCGTATGAATCGTCAATTCCATCCTTACGTAGTGTTTCTTCCCTCAAAACAAAAACATAAAATATTACGTGCAATTTTCGGTTCAAAAGCAGCCCTCGACATATTAAAATTCTCAATACGTCAAGGAGTATCCAACAAAATTTATCAAAAGGAGTTGGTGGAAAAACTTCCCTACTCCAACAAAACAATAATTGAACGTCTTAAATCATTAACAAACCTTGGAGTCTTAGAAGAGGCTATGGAAAAGACGGAAAGCGGAAAACGAATTGTTTGGGTGAAGTCTTATCAGTTAACAGATATAGGAAAATGGTTTGTTTTGTTGTTGGCAGAGGAGAAAGAATTAGCAAAAGAGGAGAAAGCCAAAATACTCCAAAACATCTTCAAAGCGTACATAAAATGGGTGAAAGACCTTTCAGATAAACTAGATGTAGATAGAAAGGTGTTAGAGAAGATTTTCATGGAAGAAATGAGATGAAAGAAGCGAATCGCTAGCTACTCCAGTTGCAAAACATCTCTTAAGCACGCCTTAAACGGACCGAGTTTCCCTCCAAAGTTTGCAGCCGAGATTTCGACGACCCCAGGAACCTTCACCGCTGCCCTTATGCCTTCAGCCATGGCCTTCTTCACAACATCCAAGTTTAGACCGTTTATGACCACCTCATAGACGCTGTTCGCATTATCTGGAACCTGTGAGTCAGACACTAGCTTCTTCAGTCTTGGGCAGAAGGGGTGATTCGTGGATGCGTTGAGTTTGTATTTCTTTGACCCCACTTTGGATCCAGATCTGCAGATACCGCCTGGAAATGGCAGAATAACTCCCTCCACTTTCCCTTTGATGGCGTTTACACTCTCCTCTGCAGCTTGAAGGCCTGCCTCGCGGCTCTCCGCCATGATTATGAATAGTCCACCGGCAACCGCTTTCAAGGCGCCAAAGTGGCTCTCAATCATGAATTCTCCCTCCATTACTGGGATGCGCCAGACCGTCCGCTCTGCCACCGTATCTCTCTTTTGGAATCCGTCGCCGAACAGTCGGAGGCTCCGTCCGACCTTTAGTCTTCTTTTCGCTTCAGGTAAGGCATCGAAGGCTGCTGTAGTAGGGCATGTCATTACGCATTGCCCAATCCTCAATATCATCTGCTTTTTCAGTTCTCTCCGAGTTTGGTGATACAACTGGATGAGGGCGCCGATCCGTCCGTCAGGAGTCTTAGTGGCTGGTACGATGCCTTCTATGCCAGCTTCTGCAGGGGATGCGATAATCGAAGCTGCAAATCCGGTTGCATTCCTGGCTGCGGTTGACACCCATTTTTCATTCTCGGCTGTTATCAGGACCCTCCCAGCCCACATGGGAAACATCTCAGCGAATGTGTCTGAAATTTTTAGAATGTTCCCCATTGGCGACTTAACAATGAAAGCTGGACCTAAAGGATCTTTATCATCGTAGCTTATGACTTCAAGTTTACTTTCGCTTTCTGTAGATTTTGACGCCATCTCGTTCCGTAACATATTCAAACCCTGCCTTGAGGAGTTCTTCATCTTCTTTTAGACTTTTAGATGTTGCGGTATGGTACTCGTCGCCTTCAAAATTGACCAAGTGCGTGTAGATCAGCGTACTTGTTATGCTTCGGTGGCCAAGCCTCTCCTGAACGTGTAGGATGTTTTTAGTCTTGTGGTACTCCATCGTCCCAAACCAGTGGCGGAGAGTGTGGAAGGTTATTCGTTTGAGTCTTGGATTTTCAACCTTGGAAGCTATCCTGTTGCGTTGCCACATGAAGCGTTTTCGCATGGTTCTCAAGTCTACGTGGAAGACTTTGTCACGCTGTTTGGGCAGACGGTTCAGCATTGCTATGAGTTTGCCGCTAATCTTGAACTGCCTTGGAAGGCTGTGTTTCTCTGGTTTGTTGACGGTTATGAGTCCATGTTCCATCTCTACGTCCATCCAGGTTAATCTTATTGCCTCACCGCAGCGCGTGCCTGTTTCTTTGAGAAGTTGCAGAAATGTTGCCACCAACAGCAAGGATCCAGCGATTAGTTGGTCGATTTCTGTTTCCAGAGGCACCCATGGAATCTTTTGCGGTTGTCGTCCCCATTTGCCAAAGTTTACGCCTTCTGGAATGGGGATTTTGAGAAGTTCGCAGAGACTCAGGTAGGCTTGTGCCGCGTTGTTTTTGGATCCGTCGCTCCATCCTTCTTCTGTTGTTTGTCGGGTTTTCCAGTTCCATTTCTTGGCGTGGTTTATGACCTGAAACACTGATTCAGGGTTGAGTAGGTTTGCACCTCGGTTGTGTAGCAGTTTCAGCATGGTTATTCTTTGTTGAATGGTTTTTGGGTCGAGTCCTTTAAGGATCAGTTTTGCCTCGTAGTTGACAAGCATGCCTTTGAGGTGGGCGTTTAGCGTTGTGCTCTCCCGCTGAGCTGTTCCAAATCGGGTTTTGACTGTGGCCAAGTTTTTCGCCTCGCTTTCTGAAGCGCATACTCGGCGTGTACTATTGTAGTCACGTAAGGTATTTAAGTCTTGTTCTACAGCAGTACGCTTATGCGAAGCTACATATTTACTCCCAAAGAGAGAAAAGTCATCAACAGATTCTTTGAAGGTAAGGCTAAGGTTGGAGACGACATTATGCGTCAAATCGCTTTGAGAATAAGGTCTTTCAAAGATTTGGCTGGCGACATTGATCTTTATCTTAGGTTGAGAGAAGCGATATCCACAACTTCTGCATAAGTAGCGTTGAACTGGCTTCTCCCTACCACACGCATAACGGAGACCATCCTTCCAGCTTTTGAGGCTACCACATTCTGGACATTTTGGGGGCTGTGCGAGTGGCTCTGTTTGAGCCAACTTCCCATTGTTTAACTCGCTTTTGCCAAGTATGCGCCTTTCAGCGCTTGCGGAAGTAGCCTCTCCCTCAGCCACGGCTATCTTACCTCACCCATGTCCAGAAACCGTCTTTATCGGTTGCGATTTCGCCAGTTTGGTTAACTAACCTTTCAAACAGCGATTTGGCGTCTTCGTTCGTGCAACCAAGCCGTATGCATAAGTGAATGAAATCCTCTTCTGTTCCTTTCTGGAACTCTGCTCGTAGCCGAGGCAATAAGTCGCCGAGACCTACAGTCTTGGTTTCGGAAACAATAGAAGGTTCAGAATCTAATAGGTTACTTGGGGGTTCAACTTCCTCACTTGTGAGTTTGGCTTTGATTTCGGCGTCAAAAATAAGGTACCTAGAACCTCCATGCTTTCTCATAATAAAAAACTTAATCGAAAACGAAAAAGGGGAGCCGCAATTCGACTTCCATTCCATCTCACAAATGCAAGGAATAACGAGTTCACAGCTCTTAAGCGAGATACCGAAGCAGAACCTATTTTTCACCGTCCCCGAAGAGAAAGTTCTATCCGCCTTAGAAAAATTCGGAATAAGACCCCCTCCAGACTGGCTAAAACTATTGGAAGGAAAGGCACCACCAACACCCTCATGGTTGGACTGGATAGGCAGACATTTTCAGGACATTCAGCGCACAATTTCCAACAATGACTACGAAGATAGAAACGCAGAAATCTTTAGCGCATTAGGATTTGAGGTTGAACAAATGGGGCATAAAAAAGAAGGCGAATATCCCGACGGCATCGCATACTCGAAAGACTTTGCCATCATATACGACTGCAAAAACAGAACCAACTACTTCCTAAGCGCCAACGATAAGAGAGCAATCACAAAATACGTTCAATATGCTAAAAGAAGAATTGAAGAAAGAAGAAAAATCGAAAAAGTATATTTCGCCCTCATCGCCCACTCTTACGATAAAGTAGAAAACATAAGCGACATCGAAAAAGAAACATCCTCAAAAGGATTCCTACTCACCAGCGAAGCAATGCTCTACCTGCTTTACAAGAAAATCTCTCTCGGCCCATCTTTCCTTTTAGCAGACTTTGAAGAACTTATTTCCAATCAAGTCATCACCTTTGACGCCGTGAAAAACGTTTACAGAGGATAGGCGATGCCACTATTTTCTGAAAAGTCTCTTGTGGAAGATTATTTCATTCAAGAACTCCAAAAGAGAGGCTGGAAATTCGTATCAGCCGACAATTTGGAAAGAGAAAATCTTGAGGAACCTCTTCTAACCCCTGTTTTAATCCGTGCCTTAAAGCGGTTAAATGCTCACATTGGCATAGGCGACGAAGAAATAAAACAGGCAATAACCGAACTAAAACTCAAGCCCAGTGGAAGCGAAGGCTCCAAACAAATCCTTAACTACCTCAAATATGGTATCCCAATAAAATTCGAAAAAGACCGCACAGTCAAATACATCAAACTCTTCGACTATGAAAACATCCAAAACAACAACTTCACCATCAGCCGCCAAGTCATCCACCAATTCGGCGACAAAGAAATTCGAAACGACATAATCCTCTACATAAACGGCATCCCAATCGTCAACATAGAATGCAAAAACCCTACAAGCCTAACAGAAAACTGGTACACAGCATACAAACAAATAATAGACTATTGGAAAACCACCTCAGACCCCTACAAATACATCCAAATAGGCATAGCGGCAGCAGAAACCACCCGATACTTCCCAACAGCACCATGGCAAGAAGAAACCCTGACCCACCAATGGCGCACACCAGACAAAGACCCAATAGACTCAACAATAGAAATGCTCACACCTTCTCCACTACTCAACATAATCCAAAACTACCTATTCCTCCGCATCGAACGCGGAGCCACAACCAAAGTCATAACCCGCTACATGCAATACCGTGCTTCTGAACAAATAGTCAACCGCGTCCTTAACCATATCAGCGGAAAAGAAACCAAAAACAAAGGCTTAATCTGGCACTGGCAAGGCTCAGGCAAAACCCTCACTATGATATTCGCCGCAAACAAACTCTACCGCCACCCACTCTTAGAAAACCCAAGCATACTCTTCATCGTAGACCGAGAAGAACTCCAAGAACAACTATACCAAGAATTCACCGCCCTCGACATAACCAAACCAGAAACAATAGACTCCATAAACGCATTAAAAACCATAATCCGACACGACGAAAACCGAGGAAAACGCGGCATCTTCATCACCCTCATCCACAAATTCCGCCCAGAAGAACTCCAACAACTCCAAAAAGAACTCGACAAACTAAGCAAAACAACCGAAACCATCCAAACCCGCAAAAACGTCATCCTATTCATAGACGAAGCCCACAGAACACAATACGGTTTGCTCGCGGCCCAGATGAAACAAATCCTCAAAAACGCCTCACCCTTCGCACTAACAGGCACACCCATAGCAAAAACAGGCAGAGACACCTACATCGAATTCAGCTACCCACCAAATGAACCCTACCTCGACAAATATTTCATAATCGACTCCATCGAAGACGGCTTCACCCTAAAAAGCGCATACCAACCACGCCTAGAAGACGAAAAAGGCATCCACCTCAAAAAAGACCAACTCGACACCTTCATGCAAGTCGGAATATACGACGAAATCCCAGAAGAATACCGAGAAAAAACAGAAGAAAAAATCAAACAACGACTCAACCAAATAAAAGTAATCCTCGAAAACCCAGAACGCATCCAAAAAGTAGCCCAAGACATCGCACAACACTTCAAAGAAAACATAGACGGAAAATTCAAAGCCCTAGTCGTAGCCGTAAGCAGACGTGGATGCGTCCGCTACAAACGCGAACTGGACAAACTACTCCCAAAGGAATACACAGAAGTCGTCATGACCTTCACCCGAACCGACCCACAAGAAATACAAGACTACCTAAAAGAACTAACAACCCGCCACCACGGCAAAGAAATCGAAGACATAAGAAAAGAAATCATCGACAAATACAAAGAAGAAGACAACCCAAAAATCCTCATCGTAACAGACATGCTCCTCACAGGCTTCGACGTACCCATCCTCCAAACCACGTACCTTGACAAACCACTAAAAGAACACAGACTCCTCCAAGCCATAGCAAGAACAAACCGCCCCTACAAAGACCTCAAAGAAGCAGGCCTCATAATCGACTACGTCGGCATACTCAAAGAATTC
>Ga0315306_10001373_pt1 | contig 11611 bp, 9 predicted proteins | sample TDP1_MG_FD_203803 | JGI IMG/M metagenome (GOLD analysis project Ga0315306, IMG submission 203803) | Freshwater sediment microbial communities from Lake Towuti, South Sulawesi, Indonesia - TDP1 | ecosystem: Environmental > Aquatic > Freshwater > Lake > Sediment | place: Indonesia: South Sulawesi... | reverse complement strand
TGCTGACCGACCGGGTCTCCCAATATCTCTTTTCGCCGACCAAGACCGCTGTCAAAAACCTCAATAAAGAACACGTCCAAGGCAAAATCAACCTCAGCGGCGACGTGATGGTCGACATTCTAAAGGTCTCTCTCAAAATGGCGCAAGAGAGATCAAAAGCACTCGACAAACTAGAGCTTGAACGTAAGAAATACATTTTGGCAACTGTACATAGAGCTGAGAACACAGACACAAAGCAAAGACTACAAAGCGTCGTTCAGGCCTTGATAGGGATCAAGGAAACCGTGGTCTTTCCAGCGCATCCAAGAACTCTAAAAGCCTTGCAGAAATTCAATCTATATAACCGGATCAGAGCTTCAAGAAACATGAAGCTCACCGAACCATTAGGCTATCTAGACTTCATAAATCTGGAAAGAAATGCGAACAAAATTATAACAGACTCAGGCGGAGTCCAGAAAGAGGCGTATCTACTGGGCATCCCTTGTATAACGCTTAGAGATAGAACAGAGTGGATTGAAACAGTTAGAGAAGGCTGGAACATCCTTGTCGACGTCAACAGGGACGCTATAGTTGGCAGCGTCAGGAAATTCAATCCAGAAAAGCCGAGACAGAGGATATTCGGCAAAGGCAAAGCAAGTGAGAGAATAGTAGAGATATTGCATGAGAATCTTGCTAGATGAAGTTACCGGAGGGATGAGTCTCTCTGCTGAGCCATACCGCGGCGCAGGCTACGGCTTCGAGGTTGAGTAGCTTGAAGAAATACCGAGTAACAGCAACGGTCAAAGAGATAAGAGGAAAATGCCCGCTGTACGCTCTTGGCGATAAGATCGTCTTCGAAGCGTTCTACGTAAAATCCACCCAATCGAGAGATATATGCATACACGCCTTTTCAGCCATGTCAACATTGCTCTCAGCCTTCCTACACGGAGCATCTGCAATAGACCTGGGAATAGGTTCCAAGCCAGATGTGGGTTACATCCAATGCCCAGACCCAGGGCCGCCGCACACGATGGGAGGTACAGTAGTATTCAAGTTGAAGCGGCGGATTAAGCAGTAAGATCTCGGCACAATCAACGAACCTGCAGAGCAATCTAAAACCACCGCTGGGACGATTCAGTCTCCTCATCCCAGATGACTATGGGCGATCGGTTAGAGCCATCTTCAAGACCTGAGAAGAAGAAATGGGCAAGACACGTAACCCGACGAGGTTATTCGTAAACCTCAAAAATACAGGTAGCTAAAACTTGGCGGCATGAATCAAATCAAGCATTTCAAAAATCTTCTTTTCACTCCATTGTTCCCAGGTACGTCTCCGAGGAGGAGCAACCCGACCGTTCAAAGCCTGTACAATGCCGTCAGCCAACTTATCCTCACCAACTAGCAAATATTGTTCAGAGTCGGCAATTCCGCAGGCAACGATGGGCTTCCCGAAAAACATGTACTCAGAAAGCTTGCTAACTCCCTCCTCATTATAGAAGATCGAATAAGGAGACCTATGTCTCGGCGCAATACAAACGTCAGCGGCCGCAATGAAGTTAGGGATTTCCTGATGCGGCCGCCAACCAAAAACCTTAACCTTCCGAGGAAGCCTCTTGGCAAACTTCTCCAAAGACGGATATAGAGGACCTCCTCCGACGATCCAAAAAACAACATCAGCCCTTTTCAAGACATTCTGAATTATGCTCGGCAACAAATCTGCACCTTCGACACGACTCAACTTGCCGAGGAATAACGCAACTCTGCCATCTGTACGGCAACCCACATGCTCCCTAAATTTCTCCTTGGAGACGGTTATGTTCCCGAAACTTTTCGAGGGATAATTAGGAATGACGAAGATCGGTTTCCTGAAACGTTTGACGTTCACCATGAGCCTACTCGTCGTCAACGTAATAATCGAAGCGCATCTCAAAGCAAAATATTCAAAAAAAGCGGTCAAATGAACCCATGGTCCAACTCCAAACTCGTTCTCAACCTCCAGAGACCAAGGAGACCGATATTCCAAAATGTAACGTTTTCTTCTGAGGATGAGAGGAACAGCCAAGATATCTGGACAGTTGGCGACCCAGAAGAGGTCTGCACGGACGAAGAAAACCTGCAACAAAACAGTCAGGTAGTTTACGAGTGCGAAGAACATTCGCCCTGCCTTCCTCCCACGCCATACAAACCTAAACTTCGGGATCATAACTTTGAACTCGACGCCCTCACATTTCCTAAGAGTATAAGCGATCTTTTCTATCCTAGGGTACTTCAAGGGATCGAGAGCAATGTAAACGATACGCATGGAGGCACATCCTAAAGCATCAAAATCAATTCAGCGAGCTTCTCAGCCCCGTTCTCAAAGACAGGAGTCTCCTTGCTCTTTGCCTCCTCTATAGCTCTAAACAAGTTTTCCAGGCCTACATCCCAGATAAGAACTCCGTTCACCTTTTCTGCAAAAATCTCGGCATCAGTCTTTCCTACTGTTCTTTTCCATTCAGGATTAAGAACTAAGACCATTGGTTTTCTGTAAACTGCTGCTTCAAGAGCTGTGGAGCCGAAATGCGTTACGACAAGATCCGCGCCGGCCACCAGCTCATAAAACCTTGTTGAAAAGGGCAAGATTCTCCATTCAGGATGCTTCCTCTTATACGGCTCAGGGTCCACCTGCCCAGTCTGCAGGACCACGTTCTCCAATCCGCTTTCGGAGATGACATCGAATAGGAGCTTGTGTCCCAATGTGCCGCCTGTGACGAGAACGTAACCTCCATTCCAAGGTTTGACTTCAGGTTCAGGAAGCAAAGGCCCAACAACAACCCCTTTCTTCAACAGCCTCTTCTGTTCATCCCATTGCAAAGCAGTGACTGCTGAAAAAGGCCGCAGGATACGTGCAGTCTTAGATGCCTTTGTAAAGCGAACCGAACTCTCAATATTGATTATCGGAATCCCCTTAACCCGTGCCAACAAAGCTGGTGGGATACAAAAATTGCTGCCTGTGCTAACCATAACATCGCACTCACCGGGAACTCGATCGTAGGATTCCGCAAAAGCCTTCGCCAGCCTCGGAATGAATTCAAAAATCGGCGTCTTGGCTCCACGCGGCTTCAAAAGAAAGTCAACATTGCCAAATCTCCTCAGCCGCTCTTCGCTTAAAACATCCCCCTCAGGAACCAGAAAGCGCAGAGAAACCTTACCATAAAGCCTTTGAGCCAACGCATAACCGTATCCAGTATGTCCTCCACCGCCAGCCGATATCAAAACTTCCTTGGACAAGCCGACTACCCACGGGTCTTCAGTGAGATTCGACGTCTATTAAACCTACAACAACACGCGAAAAGGTTTTCTGTTGAACCTCCAAAATCGACAGCGCCTATGCCTGAAGTCGAACGGAAGACGTGTCGTCTGCGTACAACGCAAAGATGTTCATCTTCCTTATCTTGGTCATCAGCCAACTTGAAAATTCAAAGCGTCGTTGTGACCAGCGTTGGTAAGTAACAGTCTGCGTGCCTATTTTCTTTCGTAATGCGCGTGCAGCAAATTTTTAAATGCGGGTGGGTTCGATAGTGTTGAAGAACCGTTTGGATGGGATGGCATATCAAGAAAGCCCACTCAATCATCGTCTTGGGAGCTGTCGGAATCCTCTGCTTGGATCTGATTCTAGAGATCAAGCTGCTCCCCATGTTCTATGCAGGAATCCCCGTGCCTTTCAAAGCGAACAGCAATCCTATCGGAGGAGTAGTTCTTCCAGCCACCTTCCTCCACGTTCTGCTGATCGCAGCCAACATATTTGGCTTCGCATATATGCTTCAAAAACTCGGTCTCGACTTGGGTTTGACCCCAAAGACAAGAAACGATTGGCTGGAGGTTACAGTCCTCTTCACATTTCTGATATCTGGTATGGCTATGTGGTACCTCCCTTTCCTCTTCCTAGCTTTTCTGATCTCAGGCTTGTTACTGGTAACAGTTCAACTGTCATGACGATGTGCAACCGTTTAGGTGAGTTTGCGAGCAAGTTATGTGCGCCCCTTTTGCTGCCGTGGCTCAGTAGTGTTCTTTGGATAATGCTCGGTCTTCTCCATAGATGACCCCTAAAGTCTGCATCAATTTACTTGCTACTCTTTTCCAATCGTATTCCAAAGCTAATGAACGTGCCGCATTTCCCAACTCTCTTCTTAGGCGATCATCCGTCAATAGTTTTACTATGACCCGGCCTGTTGTTTCCGGTTCGGCCCATGGAACGTAGGCGATCGCATCTCTGAAGACTTCCCTTCTCTCCCCGCAATCTACCGCTACACATGGAACCCCGCATGAACACGCTTCCATCAAGCTGATTTCGAATCCGTAGTACGGTGCAGTCAGTTGGCAGTATACGTCCGCCATCTTCATAGCCTGCGGCACTTCGTGATCTTCAACCGCTCCGGTAAATATGACTTTGTCAGAAACGCCATATCTACTGGCAATCTCCTTCCAATATGATTTTGGAAACTGCGGGAACTCGCCAACTACTACCAAGACGATTTCCGGCAAGATTCTTGCGACTTTTGCTGTTGCGGCTATAAGATATTCAATGCCTTTGATTATGATTACTCTACCGCAAAAGACAATTTTCTTGGCATCATTTGGTATTTTGAACTTATCAACAAACGAGGCACAGTCAACGTTAGGACTGAACTTTTCAGTATCGACACCATTTGGTATTGGGTATACAGTTTTCGCCGCCCACTTCTCTCCAAGTTTAGCATGATATTTCGTGAACATAATTACGGCATCTGCGGACTGAACATTCTTTTTTTCGTTGTGCGTTATGAACCTAAGTACGAGACTCCAGAAAGGATTCCTTCTGTGCCACTGAAGTTTCTCAATCCCAGTGACAAAAGAGACTACTCCGTGTGGATGATGAACGTGCTTTATGTTCCTTCCTGAGATCTTCAATAACGAGGTGACTATCCTTCCGACGGTTCCGTCAACCCACTCATGCGAGTAGATCACATCGAATTGCCATTCCTTGTAGAGGTCTATTGTCGCAAAAGTTTTTCGTAATATCAGCCAGAACGCCCAAGAATATGGTACAAGCCTAAGGTTCATGCTCGTCACATATCTCACTCTTAGCCTTGAATCCTTTGTAGATTGAGAAAAATCTCTCAGCAACTTCCTTTCAGAGAAACGTTTAGCAGCTAGAACAACTACCTCATGGCTGCTCACTAAATAAGGAATAACGGACGTAAGATACTTCCTAACCCCTCCAACGCTATAACTATCATACCTTCCTCCTAAAACAAGGATTTTCAGTTTTCACACCAAGACTGCAATGGACTCTATATATCATTTAACTTTTTCTTGCAACTTCTTGACACGATACTCTGAGCGCTTTCTAAGGCACTGGTCATTGGACTCTCAATAAGAATTCTCTGAAGGCTTGATACTCGGTAGCTCCTCAGGATCTCATCGAATCAAAGCCAATACTGCGTCTTCTCAACCTCATGAGCAAATAGAGAGAACCGGTCGAGAGGATATCTTGAAGATATGCGATTGGCACCGATTTGAGCCAACGGAATTCTTCAACTCTTCCATCGCGTTTCACAGTCTATGCGATCGCAGGTAACAGGATATCCCGAGACAGAGTAGGTGGACAATTTCATCAGGCCGCAAACCCTGAAGGGCTCCAGACAGGTTTTTACAGCCTTGTTCCTACTGCTTCCAGGTCATTGCTTATCAAGGCTAGGAGTTTGTTGAAAATCTTGCCAAAGAAGAGGCCATGCGCATGCACGGACGAAGAGAAACCGCTATTTCTTAGCGATCGATGTAAGGAGCGATAACTGAACGAATGTTTATGTGTGGGATCGGTCCAGGCGTTGGGAGACAAAAAGTTTGGACACCAAATGTATATCTTTCCCCCAGAACGCAGCACTCTATGGCATTCTCTCAAGAACAAGGCTGAATTATTGAGGTGCTCGATTAGATGTGAAGCATAGAGCTCTTCAAAAACGAAGTTTTTAAACGGCAGATATTGTGCGTCAGCACGAACGTAATTCTCGATCGCCTTCAATGGCTTGCCAGCGTCGAGAAATACTACATCATCGCCACAAATCCTAGGACTGAACACATATTCTTGGAACCTTGTCTTGACAGTTTTCGAAAAGCCTACGCCAACCTCAAGCCTCATTCCTATTCTCCCAACAACTAGAGTTTAATTGACATGATCCTATTACTCGCACAATAGTATCATATCTTTTCTTGCAACAAATCTAAATATTATGGTGTCTAATTCCGCCATTCATGCAACACAGGATATCCGCCAATTCGCTCGTGTTTAAGTCATATTCAGCGGCTATAAAATGTGCCTTGTTTCTGGTCGGTCAACAATCAGGAAACTACAAGGGCACTGGCCCGCTCTACTAGATGCGCCCATCTCTTACCGACAAACGCGTTTACTAAATGAACATCATGCATCCTCACAGCTTTCAAGAATCTTAACATGATCAAGTAAATGACGCCTCCTACAAGGGCATACAAAGGAAGAAGATACTTGCTATAGAGAAGAAACTGGATACCAATAACTGCTACAGCCATTACTGAACTGGCAACCCAACTCTTCCGTAAAGCTTCATAGTCAAAACCAACTGCGAACAGTCTTATCCGCTTCAAAACCACCAGCATCAATACCAAACCGATGGCCATCGCGACACCTCTAAGAATAGCGGCTCCAAAAACTCCAGTTGAAGGCAGAAGAAGGAAACCGAGACAAATGCTAGTCGAGACAACGCTCAAATTCAATAAAGCGGATACCTTCGTTCTTTCAGTGATTGAGAATATGTCGCTCAAAGCAGCGCCGAGGCATGTAACTGCGCCGAACAGACTGAGTATAGCCAATGGAATTGCACCCGCCTCATAGGCTCTACCGGCGAACAAGGAGATCGTTGGACGAGCTGTGGAGGCCAAACCTACAGCCAACGGAACAACTATGTAACAGACGTACCGTGAAGCGGTCCTTACCGCTTTCTCTAGACTGCGCATCCCATCCCTACCTTGCAACTCAGAGTATTGAGGAAACAGAGCAGTCGAGATCGCTCCGGGAATAGAGGCCATCACAGCGAAAGCTGTGACTGCAACATTGTAGACGCCGACATCGGCAAGAGGAACATAAGCGAGGAGGAGAGCTCGATCAAACCAGTTGTAGCCGAAACTCACCCAAGAGGAAAGGTATATGGGCCAAGAGAAACCCAGTATACGCTTCAAGCCGAAACCGAAACGGGGCATCCCGAAGCTCCTTAATAGAAAACCAGAGAACAGCAAGAAGCCACAAAGGTCACCGACCAACCAGCCGAGCATAACGCCCCATAAACCAAGGTTAACAAGTAGGAAAGTGATGGAAAGAAGCTTTCTGATAATATATGCCGCAATATTCAACTCGGCCAGCTCTTTCATCTTCTGCAGTCCTATCGCGATACCGTTCAAGCTGGGAAGAACTCCTGCAAAGACCAGGTCTAAAGCCAGGATCTTGAAGACATCCAGATATTCGGTGGTTCTAGTCAACAAATAACAGATCTGGCTTGAAAACAGGAAGGCGAGAGATCCGATAAGGATTGACGCTAGGAAGGTGAAACGGAAGATTTGAAAAGCAACACCAGCCGCGGCCTTCTCGTCTTTCTTTCCCCTCAGTTCGGCGATGAACTTGACCGCTGCGCTTGGAAAAGCGAAGCTAGCGCCTATCTGTGCAAGAGCGAAGACTAGGCTTAAGCTAACATAGACTCCCATCTCCGTCTTCGTGATCAATCGAGCAATAATGCCGAAGCCGACAACCCCAACTATCGACGTGACAAGATTCTGAATGAAAAGGAAGGAAGCACCGCGCGCAACATGAACTGCCGGTCTCACATCCGTCAACCCAATTCCTCGATTTAATGGTTACAAGATTCTCAGTCACAGCATAACATTAGCCTATTAACGTGCCAAGAACAGTAATAAAATTGCTATGCGAAGAGCTTCCTAAGAGGCTTCATAATGAAAGACAAACTCTTCGGAAGAATCCTCTCAGCGATCAGTATATCAGTCGAGTCGACCAGCCTCAAGATCTTGAGGGTTATGGCGTAGACCCCGGCTCCAACCGCAAGATAGACGGGTATAAGCAGAACCGAAGCCTTCCAAAGCTGAATCGCAACAACGGGGAAAGTCATGACGATCGAGGCGAGAATCGCCTTCCAAGCGGCCTCAACATCAAATCTGGTTTTGAGGACGCGTTTGATCTCGAAGAGACCATAAACGAAGGATGTGGAGAAAAGGAGAGCGCGCCCCAAAGCGGCCCCGACGATACTCAAATTGGGGATCAACAGAATACTCGCCAAGACGTCGACTACAACCGCTATCAGTGTGATCCTGAAGACTCTAACAGTCTCGCCGGCAGTTGCTAAAGCGGCGCTCAACGGAGTGAAGAAGCCGAAAGCTAGAGACCCAACTGCTAGTATGGCCAATGGTAAAACAGCTTCTTGATAGACTTCTCCAGCCATAAGGTAGACAGCTGGTGTGGCGACAGAAGCCAAACCTATTGCGGCAGGCGAGTAGACCAAAGCCATATACCTCGAAGACTTGTAAAGAGCGTTCTCAACAGTCGCAAGGCCGCCGGCCCCATAGGATTGGGACATGGCAGGGAGCAATGTGGAATTTATCGACTGCAAGATACCTCCGGTCAACAGGGTCGAAGCCATTATCGTCACGTTATAGGCGCCGACCTCAGGTAAGCTCGCGTACAACATCGCTAGAAACATGTCTACCCAACCTGAAGCGAAGGTCACGAGGCTAGAGCCTAACATTGGGAGCGAGAACTTCAAGACCGGGCTGTATCTGTATCCGTTAACCCTGAAAGAAACGTGCCTTCGCAACAAGAAGAAAGAAAGAAGCGAAGCTCCAATTCCCAGCGCGATCCAGCCAGCGACAACAGCATACAGCCCGTGGCCCACCAACAGCAGCGGGAACGAGACAGCTATCTTCAATATCTGACCTAGAATCCTAACTATCGCAAGCCTACCGAACTCTTGAACGCCTTGAAGCAGACCGTCTAAAACTATCATAGGCACAACAGCTAGGACGACGAGCGAGCAAACTTGAAAAATCTCCAAATGCTCAAGTGACTTCGTAAGCCCAAAAGAAAGAAGCGGCGCTGAAATATAGAATATGAAAGTTAAAGCGATTCCAGATGCAACTGAGATCTCAATCAAACTCCTAGCGACGGCAGAAGCATCACGTCTATTGCCTTCTGCGAGAAACTTCGGCACAAACCTCGCTGCGGCAACATTCAATCCCAATGAACCGATTATCTGGAACAAAGAGTAGGACATAGTCAAAGCTGCGTAGACGCCCATCTCATCCTTCGAGATCATTCGTGCTAGAAAGATGAAGAAGATGAGGCCTAGGAATATGTTTGCTATTCCTTGAGCAACGAGCTCTACTGAGCCTCTAGCGGTCTTCACCGCACCAGAATCTGGCTCCAAGCAGTCACACCATCAAAGTTCCAAATTGCTTTCTAATAACTCTGCGACCTACATCTTATAGCCTTCGTTCAGAAAGCTTTAGAACGATCTAAGGAAACTTTAGCCCCAGCGCGCCGTTTGGGCAAGCCTCAACGCAGTCCAGACAGAAGATACACTCTTGATCGTTGAACTTCTCCCAAGGAAGCTCAAGAATCCTAACCTGCATAGGGCAGACTCTAACGCAGTCAGGGCACTTCTTGGTGCATTTCACAGGGTCGCGCTTCATGCCGAGGAAGCTGAACCTGCCGAAGATCCCTAGGAAGCCGCCGACAGGACAGAGATAACGGCACCAGAATAGAGGAATCATATAGGCTCCGTAGAAAGAGATAGCCAAGAGGATGAAACTTAAAACAAGGTTGCTGGGTACACTCCAGATCCATTTGACGAAAGCATCGTAACTCGAGAAAACCTCGGAGGCTTTCAAAATCAAACTTCCTCCATCCATCAGGAACATTGGGACAGTCCCGAAGAGCGCTCCATCTGGCGATACAGCTAAGAAAGGCCCTGCCGCAAAAACGCCGAGAGCCTCGCTGTAATCGCTGCCTATGCCGAACTCAAGTGCTAGGAAGAGAGAGCCGCTGATCAGCAGAGTCAAAGCCAGAATGAACAGCTTCAAAGACTTGAACTGGTCGTGAGTTTTAGGCGAAACTTGGACGTGACGGCTCCTAAATGTGGAGATGAGATACTGCAGGAACCCGAAAGGACACGCCCACCCGCAGAGGAGCCTTCCGAAGAGAGCGCCGATAATGAATATGGAAGCCAAAGCGAACCAAGGAAACTCGGATCTCGAAAGCATGAGTTGAACGATATCGAAAGAACCTGCCATGAAAGTGAATGGAGAATTCAGACTGGACAGGACGGGCCAACTATAGCTGGCGCGCTCCAGTCCGAGGTAGGGGTAGGCGAGCGTGAAGATTGAGGCGTTGAAGAGCAGAAAGAACAAGAATTGAACGATGAATCTGAAAGGCCAGATCTTCATTCTTCTCAAAGAGACACCTCAAGGGAAAGTGTATGTGAAGGAGGAGAGCAACTTCAGTATCAGTCTAAATTCGTCGAGATGGATGCTGATTGAGAGCATAGTTAAACCGAGCATCAAAGAGATCGAAGCATACACTCTCTTCATTCATGCACACCGGATGACGATCCACTATCTAGTGAAATAGGATAATTATATGTTTCACGGCTCAGAGCGATATCAGGCAACTAAACTTCATGCGTGAACCTGATGAATATTGAGGCTGGAAAGGAAAGAAATTATAACTACGTTATAACTAGTAAACCAAGCAGACCATTGAGAAGGAGGAAGCAACTGTGGCGTTTCAGAGAAGGGTCTACATGGATCACGCAGCCACAACCCCAGTCGACCCAGAAGTCGTAGAGGCGATTGTGCCTTGCTTAACAGAGGTCTACGGGAACGCATCCAGCCTTCACAGTTTCGGTAGAGAAGCTCACAACGCGATGGAAGAAGCACGAAGCCGAGTTGCAAGACTCATCAACGCAAGTCCTGAAGAGATAATCTTCACAGCTGGAGGAACAGAGTCAGACAACATAGCCATAAAGGGCGCAGCCTACGCGAACAGGAGCAAGGGAGACCACATAGTAACAAGCACCATAGAGCATCCAGCAGTCCTAGAAACATGCAGAAGCCTAGAAAAACAAGGGTTCAAAGTCTCATACGTCCCAGTCGACAAAGATGGCATAATAGAAATCGAGTCCTTACGGAAAGCGGTTACAGAGAGAACAATACTGATCACGATAATGCATGCGAACAACGAGATAGGAACTATAGAACCGATTGAGGAAATAGCGGAGATCGCCGAGACGAAGAACACAATCCTCCACTCAGATGCAGTACAGTCCGCGGGTAAGATCCCGATAGATTTGAAAGAAATAGGTATAGATCTCCTTTCAATCTCAGCCCACAAGATCTACGGACCGAAAGGGATAGGAGCTCTATACATAAGGAAAGGCACCCGCTTGGAGCCGATAATACACGGCGGAGGCCACGAGAGAGGCCTAAGATCAAGCACCGAGAATATTCCGGGAATCGTGGGCTTAGGCAAAGCAGCTGAACTGGCTAAGAGAAGAATGAGCGAAGATACTGCACATTT
>Ga0315306_10001371_pt1 | contig 11637 bp, 10 predicted proteins | sample TDP1_MG_FD_203803 | JGI IMG/M metagenome (GOLD analysis project Ga0315306, IMG submission 203803) | Freshwater sediment microbial communities from Lake Towuti, South Sulawesi, Indonesia - TDP1 | ecosystem: Environmental > Aquatic > Freshwater > Lake > Sediment | place: Indonesia: South Sulawesi... | reverse complement strand
CATCTAGATTTTGAGTTGCACAAACATATTGAACCGAAACGGCTTCGCGGCTCAACAAGTTGGAGTTTTGAATAGCCTGAGAATTTATTGGACGTAGGTTCTCATCGTAGATTGTCAGGTTGAATGAAACGCCGATTGGCAGTAAAATGTCGAGAGACCTCTTCATAGCTGTCCAGTTTTCTTGCAGGATTAAGTTTCCAAGCGTACCATTTGTGTCAAGCTTTATCAGAGCTTGCGTTCCGAGGTTCGCCAAAGACTTCTGCCTATCAAGGTTTGGGGAGGAAGGAAATGTTCCAGAAATCAGTAGCACTGAGAATATTACAGCAATTGCCAAAAAGGCTTCGATGATTCTGATTTGCCCTTTCTGATCGAACATTTAGCTTAGCCCTCCCCATTTTGCCACAACCTCGTAGAGTGCAAAATTTATAGTTACTATGTGGCTCAGCGAAACAACCTTCGACCCGGCAACACTTTCACTGAAGTCCACTCCTATCTGCAGAGGCAATTGGGGATAAGACACCCACTCTGCAAAGGATGTGGACCAATTATATCCGGTGAGCACCATTACCATCGGGCTTGGGTCCAAAAGCCGTGGGATTAAGTATTCTAGGGTTTGAGCTCCCTGTGCCTTCTCGGTTAAACTGAAATTGTAGTTGAACGTGAATATCTGCGACTTGATGATTTCTGTGGTCGAGTAGGCCAGAGACGCGTTCAAAACGTGGTTTAGTGGGCTGAGCCTTGTGAAAGTTCTGTTTGGAAGAGGCGATGTTGAATGGTGACCAAAAGCGTAGGTGTTGAAGGAAACCATTTGAGAGTTTGCTTGTGCCTTTGCAAAGACCAGCATGAGCGCTGTTCCATTCACTGAGTTTGGAACACCAACCGAAACTGAGCCAACACCGTTAGAGTCCGTGGAAGACGTCACTTTATCCACGAAATTTTCAACAATCACATAGCCGCTCAAGATAGCTGAAATCGGCATTCCAGATTTTCTTGTGGCAACTTCAAACTCGTAGACAGTTTCGTTACCCAGAGTTGAATTTGAAATCAAATTAAGCGAGAGTTCAAACAGAGTTTTAATTTCAATTTGAAAGGTGACATCCTTTACGCCAAGTGCTTCCCACAACTCCGAGTAGGTCAGAGAGTAAATGTTTTCGCTGTTTAAACGTGAAACTTTGTCAATGTCGAGTTCATAGGGCAAGGAAGACTCCTCTTTGGTCAAACCTAAACTGTTCGGTTTAGTGTCTCTCATTTGACCCCAGTTAGGCGGTGTTCCAGTGTTTAAGAGAAGGTGTGAAGCAAGTTGCTGGAAACGTTCAGCGTCGTCTCTGTGAGACAAATCGCTAAGATAAGGAGCCATCAGCTTAGATGTGCCTACCATGGCTGACAAGGCGAGAATAATCATAATCGAGCATGCGAGAAAAGTGTCGATAGAGGATGATGGCAATAGAAAATCCTCCTCAACCAGGCACGGTGGAAGCCAACGTGTACAGGCCGGCTAAGAAATGTTTAGACATTATCAATGAGACATAAGCTGTGGCTGCAAGCATTGCGGAGTATTTGAAGCCTGCAGCAAACGTGCCCTCATTGATCTTGCCTATGAAGAAGCCTGACATCCATGTTTGAAGGATTATGCCAATTGAAAAGAGGGTTATCTGCTGCTCCATAACATCAAATGACACCTTAGCCATGCCTGGCAGTGAAATCTGAGCCAGAACGTATATTGTCAGAGCCACAATCGTCGTTGTCAAAGCTATTAAGACACTCCAGATAAAGGCCAAAATAACGTAGGGCTTGAGCATAGACCGCTTATTCATCTCAATGTCCTTGTTCTTCTCAGAGTATTCAGCGAGTATTTCTAAAGCGTTGGAAGAGCCGCCTCCAATCTCTATTGTTTCAATGAGGATGAAAAAATGAACGAGCACAGGCCAGCTTTGAATTTTCTTTCGGATGTGTGCGAAGATTTTTTTCAGGGCAACACCCCATTCTATCTGGCTTCTGACAAGTTCCAGAAATCCAGAGAATCGTCCGTATCCTTTTCTTTTTGAAGCGTGAATGATGCTTTTTTCCGGAGACAATCCAATCTTCCTTGCCTCTGTAACATCCCGTAGAAAACTCGGCATAGATTCTTCAGCTGCAAAGTTCACAACTGCAACCCGGTGGTAAGCGATGCCTGAGGGCACTGAAGCAACTATTAGGCAGACTGTTACAATAGCTGGCAATCCAACGGTTTCGGTTACAAATCGTAATTGTGGCACAAATGTAACCAGCATGAAGAAGGCTGAGGCGCCCACTGCAGGAACAATCGCCTTGCGGTACACAGATGTAAGAGATATGAACGTGCTCTTGCGTGCTTTTTGTGCAACTACCATAAACAAGAACGAAATAGAGGGCATTAAAACGAATATTAGTAAATATACGAAGGGTGAAGGCGCACTCGACCTCACAGCACCTGAGCGCATAACTTCGAAAATCGAACTCGAAGACATCACTACGTAAAGGATGTAAGTGCAAAGAGTCACTATTAGCATAACAGCGTAAGCTTCAACGAGTGTGCCCAGCTTTTCAATTGAGCGCGTTGCGGCTGCGCTCTGAACCTCCAAAATTGAACGCAGCTTGCTTTTCAAGAAGCTGACGATGTTGCCTCCGCTTCTAACCGATGAAACAAAGCCAGCCAAGAAGTCCCGATACAGTTTCGAAGTGGTTTTTTCAGCCTTTTTATGCATTACAGTGAGCGGGTCGTATCCCAGAACTTCGACTTGCCGAACCATGTCTTCGGCGTCTTTCTGAATTTGAGGAAGGAGATGAGCATTACGCATTTTTTTCCAACTCTCATAGAGCGTTACACCGCTTGCAGCCAATGTAGTAAACATCATAACCGCGAAAGGCAATTCAGTGTCGATTTCATCAGATTTTCCTCCAGAAAATAGGCTGAGTATCCAGCCGAAGGCTCTGCTTATGCTTTGATTTTTCAGCAACGTGTACCACTATTTGAAGTTTCTGAATGACTCAGCCTGCAACACGTTTGGGTTATGGTAATATTTGCTCAGCATCTTGTTGACGCTTCGGTGATCCCTTATGTTGTGTTCAACCATGTCTTGCAGCATTTTTTTGCGGTATTCAAATTCGCTGATTAAACGCTCAAGGGGTATGTCCAGCTTTCTTGCTATGCGCTTGAGCAGAATGCTTTCCTCAGGTTTTTCTTGAAAGATATCCGATGAACTGTTCCATTCGAACGCGTTAACAAGAGTGCTAGCATCCTTTATTTCAGAGACCTGAACAAACTTTCTGCTTGACAGTTTTTTGCCCGACTCTAGAAAGACAGGTGTTTGAACGTGTCTCACAACAATTACACAGTTCATTAGCGTGATGATAGAGTTTGGAATGTTCATTGGTGGTTGAGTAAGCCTCTTGATAGCGGTTTCAACATCCTCAGCATGCATCGTGCAAAGTCCCCCGTGCCCCGTGGCCAAAGCCTGAAACAGAACATAAGCCTCTTCGCCTCGAATTTCACCTACGATTATGATGTCTGGGCGATGTCTAACAGCCGATTTGATGAGGTCATAGAGCGTTATCTCACCCTCTTTTTCCGCTCCAAAACCTGAACGTGCAATTGTTGAAGTCCAGTTTTCATGGGGGAGATTTATCTCAGCCACTTCTTCAACCGTGATTATCTTGTGGCTGGGGCGAATCAAACATGCAATGGCATTTAAGGCTGTGGTTTTGCCGGCTCCGGTGGCACCCACAATCATGATAGGCATTCTATTTTCCACAAGAAGCCAGAGATAGGCTGCAATAGACTCGTTTATGGTTTCGTTTTCGATCAAATCAACAATAGTGAACGGGTCTTCACGGAACTTCCTAATCGTGAAGCTTGTTCCCGAAGGAGTCGTCTCTCTCCCATAAGACACAGCCAAACGATGCTTGCCTGGCAGTGTTACGTCCACTATTGGAAAGGCGATGCTAACGTGTTTTCCAGCCTTGTGGACAATCTTCATTACAAAGTCGTTTAACTCTTCTTCGTCGCTGAAGAAAATGTTAGTTTTGATATTTTCGTAGACTCTGTGCCAAAGAAAAATGGGCTTGTTTATGCCGCCGCATCTTATGTCCTCAACATATGGGTCATGCATGAAAGGGTCAATCTTTCCATAGCCTATAATGCCTCTTTCCAAATAATACTCGATTTTTCTAGTCCCAATGGGCGATACTCCCAGGAGTGTCTTGGGGTGTTTTTCGAGTATGGTTGGTAGTTGTCGATGAAAAGATTCGCTCAGGCTCTCCTCCTCTTCTGGTGCCTTTAACTCGTATTCTAACACGTTTTTCATTCGGTCGAATGCTTCTTTCTCCTCTTTCTCCAGCGGAAGCTCATCAACTATGTATAGAAGTTCGGCGGTCGCTTCATTTTGAACTATTGAAGCATAAGAGAACGGTGGTTTGAGCGGATAGGTTTCTACCTCGGAGTATCCCTCCGGTGCTCCTTGACGTTTGAGACCTAAGTATCCGGCTAGGGTTTCTACTGGAGGTTCTTCAGATGTGTTTTCCTCTTGTTTTTGGTTTCCTTTTTTGTGGTTTGATTTAAGTTTCATTTGCGTTAGCCTCCTGAAGAAGCGAGATTAAGCTGGGGAGTTGAACCGTTCATGTAAGACTCTAGAACTGCCGAGCCGTATCCTCCAACAAAATAGCCTGAGGCAGATGTTCCTTCAGGCAAGAAAACCCGATTTGGCGCCTGGTTTTTTGTTATCTGACCTAGGGAGCCCTCTATCCATGTGCTTGAAGAATCGTTGCTGGCGCGTATCCAGTACTGTTGATAGCCTACGGCTGCCGGCAGTTGAAGGTAAACGCGTGTTGAAGAGTTTGTGGCAGCTACTATTGTTAAGAGTTCGCTTCCCTTAGCCGCAACTTGGTTAAGCAGATTGTTGAGCTGCTGTGTTTCCGATGTTGTTCTGAGAGTGGTTGTGTAAGAGTTGACTGTGGCAACTAAGAGGCTGCCTATGGCGGCCAAGGCAACCATGGTGTAGATGTGGCTTGGTATGGTTGATGGCAAACAATCACCAGCCTACGTCTTCAATCTTAACGCTGCAAGTTATCGTCTCCAAGTCCACTATGGCTCCTTGCACATTGCTTGAAATAGGCAGAGAAACCACGCCAATGGTTCCATCTAGATCTGCTTTTATCAAAAGAGACTTTAGAGAATGAGAGAAACTGTAGCTTCGCCAACTTGAAGTAACGTTTAAGCAGGATATTTTGAGACGGAAGGCCCCAAATCGTGTTATGGTTTTGGATGAATTGAGGCTAACTATGTAGACTCGCAAACTGTTCACGGGCTTTCCGCTACTCTCGCCGGTGACAGTTGACCCGGCTATGGGACGGTAGGAAAGCGTTATTTCATAGTTCTGGAAGCCTTGAGAAATGTAAATCTGAGTCATTGTGGATGAACTTTGATTCACAATGACGCGGTTGTCTCCCTTTAAGAAAACATTCTCTGGTGTCTCCGAGGGCGACAGTTCATAGGAAATTTTTCCAACAGAACTGTTAAAGAAGACATCGCTGAAAGAGGAATTGTCGGTTAGGTTCAGCATTAGCCTTTTTGCGGCTGGCGTAACTTTGAATTTGCCTCCGAAGTCCCCGAACTCGTAAATTTCGTAAGAGCCTGGAGACCATGTCACAAATTTTGCGACTCTTTCAAGTGAAAGCATTTCTTGCTCTGCGCCTGAAACCTTCAATTCTTGAGTTTTGGCGCTGATTCTGATTATCGAAAAATAGTATGTGGCTGAAATCAAGAGAACTAGAGAAACAAACAGCAACAAAAAGGTAACAGGGAGAGCTATTGCTCTTCTAGAATGCAGGAGACTTGGTGATTTTTTCTTATGCTTGTGCTTTCGCATGTCGCACACTACTCTAGTGTTGAGGATGGTTGATGGAACCGTCTACTTCTGATGGGATAATGGATATGATGATTTGTGTGTAACCCGTATTACACATCAGAATACAGCATACATACTCTAACGACAGCAATTTTTCAAAAATAAAAAACGGGGAAAAAGAAAAGGGGATTGGACTGCGCTTTTAAACGGATGCTTGCACGTTCGCTTCCTTGTAGTATTGAGCGTTCGCTGTGAAGATGGTTACGCCCACAGTTACACCAATGTCGCTAACCGATAAGCTGTCAGGGTTCGTTACGTAGACGATCATGCTCCAGGCAGATCTGAGGATCATGTCTTCTCCGGCAACTCCTGCAGTCAAGTCGTAAGTGGCTCCACTTAATGTAATATTTGTGCCCGTCAGTGTACCATCCGTGTTTGGTGCAATGAATGTCAGATCAGGCGAAATTGCATTCTGGGTCTTGTTGTAATAGATGGTGTCCCATTCGCTTTCTTGTCCTCGAACACATATTTTGTCAAGCACTAGGTCACGTCCGCCAGTGTTAACGATGAGGAAGGCTGCTTCTGAGAAGGTTGTACCATTGTGCCAGAAGTGGAGCTTTTTCACTTGGATGCTCTCTTCTTGAACCCTGGTCGTTGTAACGTTGACGGCGTAGAAAGTAACGACGGTTGCCAATAGCACTGAGACTACTAGGATGATCAGTGTTGTCACTACGGTGCTTAGTCCTTTCTTATTCTTCAATAATGTTTTCATTTTCTTATTCTCCGTACGTGCCGCCAAGGTTTACATCTTAAGAAATAAGATAATTTGTGCGTAGAACTGTACTACACATAGACAGACAGTGATGTTGAAAAGACGAGAAGAGGAGAAAAGGAAAAAAGGAAGGTTGTTTACACAGAGGCTCCAACATTGCATTCCTTGTAATATTGAGCGTTTGCAGTGAAGACGGTGAAGCCAACTGTGACCCCTATGTCATTAACCGATATGCTGTCGGGGTTCGTTATGTAGACAATCAAGCTCCAACCAGATTTCAGGATCAAGTCGTCGTCAGCTGGAACAAGAGTGTAATTCGTTAGACCCAAAGTAACGCTTTTTCCCAAGAGCGTGCCGTTTAGGTTTGGATCAATGTAGTACAGGTCGGGTGAGATGGCATTCGTAGTTTTATTGTAGTAAACTGTCGCCCATGGGCTTTCTTGACCTCGAACACAAATCTTGTCTATGACGAAGTCGCGACCGCCGCTATTGATTATTAGGAACGCGGCCTCTGCATAAGTTGTGCCATTGTGCCAAAGATGCTGTTTGTAAATCTTCATACTTTCCTCTTGAACTCTAGTAGTGACAACGTTGATAGCATAGAATGTCACAACTGTGGCTAGCAAAACAGCTACCACTAGAATTATCAGTGTGGTAACAACTGTGCTCAGTCCCTTCTTATTCTTTAAGAGCTGTTTCATGCAGTATTTCGCCTCAAAGCAGCTGTGTTTACAGAAAGATAGGGTGAAGTGAAGTAATAGGATTCGTCTGTAGTAGACTACTACGCATTTGAAAGATTTTAATCTAAGATTCAGAGTAAGACTTCAATTAAAATCCAAAAATTTCAAGATCTCATTCTAACTGTCAAGTCTTATTTCTTCAGGGGTCCACAATTCCGAGAAGAGTGCTCCCAAAGCTTTGATAAATGCCTCGTAATTTGTCCAAAGAGCCGCAAGTTTCTGTTTTTTCTCATCCATATCTTCGTTTTGCTCGCCATTTCTTTTGATTGAAAAAAGAAGTTCCTGCTGGTCTATTATAATAAAGCTTGGAAGCCCGTCAGGGCATATTGATAAGGATTTAACACCCTCTAACTTTAGTTTTTTAACGAAGAAACAGCTTTTCGGTGAATCGTTAGTCAAAAGTCGTACCGACAAACCCTTCTTGTCGATTCTCTCCAATTGGTCTAAGAGACCAGAATGGTAAAAACGAGAAATATCAGAATCTGACACGAAAACCCAAACCTCAGAGCTAGTTTTTGCCAAAATCTCTTCAGCCTTCAAATTAATCTGATCTTCGCCTTCCAGTATCTGAAAAACCTCTCTTTTTACAAATTCAACCGCCGGCTGCGGAAGTGAAAACCATAGGTCAACAAGGTCCTTCTTCTTCCTTTCAAGGAGTTCCAACCTAAGTTTCTTGCTTTTTATCAGGAGATCCAAAGTCTTTTCGAAGGGTGTGGCTACAAATTTCAGCGGTTTCTCGAAAACAGAGGATACCAAACCCATCTTTTCGAGGTCTCGCAAAATTCTGTATGTTTCAGTTCGGTGCAGCGAGATAACCTCAGAAACCTCACTGGCCTTAAGCATTCCTGACCTCGCAAGGTAAATGTAAACCCTGATCTCATTCTTGGAAAGTCCAAGTTTCTGAAGTGTGCTTTCAATTGCCTCTAGGGACTTGAGGGGACCCTTATCTTTCATTACAAATTTGTATAGTCCTGCCTTCTCATCGTACAGCTTAACGACGGTTTCAGGGGTCTTCGCGAGGGTTTCCATAAGCGTCAACATACTCACTTTGAATCGAGTTCCGACTAGACGTTGAAAGCTAATTTTCACCACCTGTATATTTTATACTTCTGAATTCAAAATTCATATTGATAGTCAAACTTGAGAAAACTGCTCAGTATGTAGCATAATGCTATATACAAATTCTCTTATGTTCTTGCCATCATTTGTAAGCAACGAAATAAGCCGTAGTCAAGTCTCTTGAGGGTTAGGTTATTGGAAAAAGCTGAAGTTGCAGAAAAAAGTAGTGAGGGCTCCCAGAAAGTGATTACAGGAGAGGCTACACCTCCCCCCTCCCCATCTTCAAGCGACCAAATACAAGAGTCGCTCAAGATTCTAAGCGAAGAAACCTTGCAATTAAGCGAGTTTCTTTGGCAGGAAGAAAAACTAATCAAGGAACTGTGTGTCCTACTCAAACTTGTTCTAAAGCAGATGAATCTTTCTTTCAACGTACCCGCAAATGTTCTCCCGCAAACAGACAAAATTCAACGCATAATTCTGAACGACGAAGCACATCTAATCTTAATAAACGACCAGAATGAAGTCAAATCCAAAGCATTAGAAGACTATCCTCCACCTGTCATATTCAATCTAGTTTCATTCGTTATCCCTGAACTAACCAAATCATTCACTTCATACAGAAAAAGAATCAGTGTGAGAATCAGCCTCTTTGACAGGATAAATCAGGAGCTTAGGAATATTCGGAACGTTTTTGCAAGTAGTTTAAAAAAGGCTGAAGATGGCAACCCAGTTAATGATGGGGTAAAGAATGCTCTGCAGGCTCAAAAGAACGAGTCAAGTGGAGAACAAGGAAACAAGGAGAGCACTTAATATTGCTGGAAAGTCTGGCCACTGAAATCCGCAGTTTCTATTCCTTACGCGATTTGCGGGAAAGCATTGAAAAAGAGATCGATCAGTACAAGGCTGTCGACGACGAGTACAGTCAATGGTTAGGGTCATTTCTCAGAGACATGGAAGCAACACACGGCGATGAAGAATGGTTTAAGATATTATCGGCTTCTCAAAAATCTGCGAAGTTGAAAGCCAAAAGAGAGAGTGAAAGGGAAAGCAGGAGCGAGAAGACAAGAAGGGCGGTTTCATCTACCGAGTGGGTTTCTTACAAAGGTGTCATGGTGAGCGCGAGTGAGCAGGGAGAAGCGGAAATCCTCTTTGATGCCATCGAGGAAATAAACAGAAAGATAGAGCAACTCAACAAGGTTAGAAGCACAATTGAGAACTTGGAAAAATCAGCCCTTGGAAAAGACATAATCTACATAGCCTTTTTTCACGATGGGGTGCCTGAAAAAATAGTTCTGCGTCATAAAAGAGACAAAGAATTCTCAGAAAAATTCAAGTTTATTGCCGACTTTTCCATGTTAAAAGAAGTCTATCCGTAACGAGATGCTAGGCGGTTGAACTGAACTCAAAGAATGCCTGGACAAACTTTTTCATCAATTCATAGGGATCGCTCACAATGCAGTTTATTCGGAAGTAATTTCTGACAGCCCTGCTCTTGACGCCTATTCCTATAACTCCCATTCCTGACTTTTCAATTTTCTTAACACAGTGGATCAGCGCTTCCTCGGCATCTATGTAGCCTGAGGGAAAGAAATCTGAAACAACAACTAGAAGTTTAATGTCTTCAGTCCGGTGTTTCAAGGCTTCTGCAGCCAATAACAGTGCGTCAGGTATGTAGCTCATGCCACCATGCTCTAACCCGCCGATTCTCGCGCGTATTCGATTAGTGTAGTTTTCGGAAAAGTCCTTGATTATGTAAAACTTGTCGTTAAAAGCGAACTCGCTCCAAGCATTCTGATTTGGAAACAGGTCTTTCGCAACTTCGCTTAAGCACAGGGCTATGCCGCGAACTTCTCCAGTGAAAAATTCTAGGCTGTGACTTGTGTCTATAAGTAACGCCCAAGCGTCCTCTCTTGTTTGGAGTTCATCGCGCACAAAAACGTCTGTTCTTTGGCTTTTGCTGGCTATAACCTGAATTGCTTCCTGCATGTCTAAGAGTCCAACTTCGTGTTTGAAATCCTCGCCTGTTTGATTCTTATAGAGCCGGAGTTTTTCAAGAACGCGTCTTATTGGACTTGAAAGAACATTCTTACCGTGAAGATACTCGGAAAAGTCTTCTCTGGGAAACTCAAAAGAACGAAAACGTGAATCACCCGCTAAAAGTCTATAACTTTCTAAGATCTTCTTTTGCGTGGCCTCTTTTGCCTCCCAAGCGGAAAAGATCTGAGCGACTTCGCTGTCAAGCGATTTTTCCATCAAGTTATTTTGAGTTTCATCTTCTTTTACTGCTACTTCAAGCATTTTTAGAGCGCTCTCTAAATTGTTCTTAACCTCGTTTTCTGAGGGCACTTCCTTTCCATAAAAGATGGAATTATCTCCATGGTGTTCGGCGTAAAGAAGAGCCGGCACCTCTGAAGTTTTGCCATATCCCTGCAATATTTGATATATAGAGTCAGCGAGTGCAATTTTATAATTAAAGGGCAAATCCAAAGAACTTTGCGAAAAGTCCTCTTTTTGTTCGGACTTCGTCATTTTAAGAATTTCTTTTTGCATTACACCTTCAATGTTATCAAGAGCTGAAACTATCTCGTTTGCGTCGGTTTTCAATTTGTCTGATGGTTGCCCTTTAATTCTTCCCATGGTGAAATCGGAAATCACAGAAGCCATGAGGCGAAGTGTTGGGTTAGAAATTAGGTGAACGGGTTTCATTTTAAGATATGACAAGGTGTTTGCGAGGGCAACGTCGTTTATGAACGGTGTCCAAAGCGTCTTTAAGCAGGCTCTTACCGTTGCATCTTCTATCATGCCTGCAATGTATGTAGCTAAATCGATGTTCTTGTCTTTAGACCATTCAGCGTACGCTTCAAAGTTTGACGCTGCAACATGCATGCTCAAGTGGAAAACAGATGCCTTGAATGCTTGCCAGAGAAACCTTTTGTGTATTTCATTACCTAGGTTGAAAAGCAAGCCAAGATAACTCACCAGTCCGTCGTCTCTTCTCTTTGGCTTTGCTAAGCATATGACGGGACCACGTTTATCTTTTCCGAGTACCGGTAACTTGACGTCATCTCGTAGGAGAATTTTGACTTCTTCATGGTTTTTCTTTGTGATTTGGAAGGAAGTTAGCCATGCATACTCGAGAAGATCCAAACGCACGACGCCCTGATCTATTTGCTGCCAAAAACAGCGTGAACAACTCTTCGAACCA
>Ga0315306_10001370_pt1 | contig 11642 bp, 12 predicted proteins | sample TDP1_MG_FD_203803 | JGI IMG/M metagenome (GOLD analysis project Ga0315306, IMG submission 203803) | Freshwater sediment microbial communities from Lake Towuti, South Sulawesi, Indonesia - TDP1 | ecosystem: Environmental > Aquatic > Freshwater > Lake > Sediment | place: Indonesia: South Sulawesi... | reverse complement strand
ATCAACCTCTATGTGCGAACTGAACTAGACATACCAATAACCATGAAGGAAGAGGTCCACAAGATACTGGAAGAGAAAAAGTGGAAGGAAAGCAGAATCCCAGACCCTACACTCTTGCCGAGAATGATTAGAAAGAGAAAGGAGGAAGCATGATGGCAACGGCTGAACCTTGGCAAAAAGCAGAAATCCCAGGACCCACCAAGGCTTTGGTCATAACCAAACCAGAGGTTGTCGTCGCCATGGTGAAGAAGGCGAAACGTCCAATTCTAATTGTTGGACACGAAGCCGCTGAAACTGATATAGACGGTAAGAAACTCATAGACTACGCAATTCGCATCTCAGAGGTTGGCAAAATTCCCGTGGTGGCTACGGCGCATGTCGTAGGCGAGTTTGTCAAGCGGGGCTTTCAACCTTCAGTGTTTATGCCAGCTGTTGACATAGCTAACAGACTGACGGATTCTGAATGGAAAGGGTTAGACGGCAACGGTCAATACGACTTGGCTATGTTTATGGGCATCACTTACTATATGGAGTGGGTTCTTTTCTCAGCGCTCAAAAACTTCGGCCAAAGCCTAAAAACTATTAGTTTAGACAGGTACTATCATCCACACGCTTCTTGGTCTTTTCCAAACCTTTCGGCTGAGGACTGGGCTCAAAATCTCCAAGTTATTGTTGACAAGTTAGGAGGAGAATGAGAAAATGTCGATGTTCGCGGACATTCCAGTCGATGTTGGCGTCATCTATGAAGGAGAACGAATAAGATACAAGGACACGCAGGTTGAGTTGGGCGGCGAACGCATCGACACCAAGTTCGAACTAGCCCGAGTCAAGGGCATAGACGAAATCGAAGACGGAAAAATAATAATCATAGGACCTGACATCAAGGACATGGAAGTCGGCAGTGCTCACCCCTTCGGCATTCTCGTTGAAGTCGCTGGGAAACAACTCGAAGAAGGATTAGAAAGCGTTGTTGAACGAAGAATCCACGCTTTCTGCAACTACATTGAAGGGTTCATGCACCTCAACCAACGCTACGACATTTGGCTACGCCTAAGCAAAAAGTCCTTCCAGAAAGGCTTCAACTCCTTCACATACGTTGGAAAAGTCCTCCAACGACTCTACAAGAACGAGTTGCCCATCATCGAGAAGATACAGGTCACGTTTATCACGGATCCCGCCAGAGTAAAAGAAATGTGTGCAGAAGCCTTGCAAATTTACGAGGCTCGGGACGCCAAGGCTAGAGGGTTGAAGGACGAAGAGGTTGACAAGTTCTACGGCTGCAGCCTCTGCCAGTCTTTTGCTCCAACACACGTCTGCGTGATAACACCTCAGAGGTACTCCAACTGTGGGTCAATCAGCTGGTTTGACGCGAGAGCCACGGCTAGAGTTGACCCTAAAGGTCCCGTTTATGAGATAGACAAGGGAGAGCTAATCGACCCTGTGAAAGGTGAGTATTCGGGTGTAAACGAAAATGTGAAGAAGAAGTCGCTGGGCGAAATCACTCGCGTTTGGCTTTACACTGGTTTTGGATATCCCCACACCTCGTGTGGCTGCTTCGAAGCTGTTGCTTTTTACATCCCAGAGGTTGAAGGGTTTGGAATAGTTCACAGGGGCTACAAGGAAGTAACCGTCAACGGCTTGCCCTTCTCCACAATTGCTGATTCTACAGCAGGAGGCAGACAAGTCGACGGGTTCCACGGCTTGTCAGTTGAGTACATGAGGTCGCCGAAGCTTCTACAAGCTGACGGTGGATGGAACCGCATCGTTTGGATGCCGCAGAGCATAAAGGAACGGGTCAAAGACTTCATACCCAAAGAACTGCTAGACAAAATCGCAACAGAAAATGAAGCCAAAACGATAGACGATTTAAAAGCATTCCTCGAAGCAAGAGCTCACCCAGTGATAGAAAGCTGGAAGGCAAAGCCAGTTGAGGCTATTGCCGAGGAGAAAGAGGTTCCAGAAGGCGCACCCGTTGTTGAATTGCCTACTCTGCCCATAACTGCAGGCGGCTTTAAAATTATTCTAAAAGACGCCAAGATTCACGCCAAGAAAGTTATTATTCGTGCCGAGAGGGCTGAAAGAGCCGAGAAGAGGTGACAAATGTGAGCGAGGGGGAGAAAGAGGAGAGGAAGGCATTCCTCAAGTTCAGCCCCAAACTGATTGAATTGTTGAGCAAGCTTCAAGAACTTGAACTCGAAGATGTTGACATCGACGTAGGCGACCTAGAGATCTGGTTGCAACCGTCGGCTGTTGCTGCTGCGCCGAGGGTTGTTGCGCCTCCAACTGGTTTTCCCAAGAAAGCAAAACCGTCTACAATTATTGAAGTGGACTTTGTTCCCCCGATTGAAACTTATTCGGGCAGAATTGTTGAGGTTCAGTTGGGCGCAACTAAGAGCGATGGTGGAACCCGTGGCAAATCTGTAATAGTTGGTGGAGAAAGGTCTCCTGCCTACTATCTCTTTGAGAATTCGACTCCTCATCCTCCAGTGGTTACGTTGGACGTTTTCGACATGAAGGTTCCATTAGCCAAAGCCGTCAAGATGCATGTTGAAGAGGTTGTAGGCGACCCCGTGGCTTGGGCTAAACTCGCAGTTGACAAGTTCGGTGCAGAAATGATTACACTGCATCTTGTCAGCATCGACCCCCTATTAAATGACACGCCACCCAAGGAAGCTGCGCTCACAGTTGAGAACGTGCTCCAAGCAGTGGACGTGCCAATAGTTGTAGGGGGCTGCGGAGACCCACAAAAAGACCTAAAAGTTTTCGAAAAGGTTGCAACCGTGGCTGAGGGCGAAAGAGTCCTCTTGAGCTCAATCACCCTAGACATGGACATTGAGAAGGCGGCAAACGCTGCAAAGAAACACGGACAAGTCGCCCTCGCCTTCACCTCAATGGATTTAAACCACGCTAGGGAGCTCAACCGCAGACTCTACGAGTTTCTCCCAAAGGAACAAATCATCATGGACACAACCACAGCTGCGCTCGGATACGGACTCGACTACGCCTTCACGGTCATGGAGCGTGCCCGTCTAGCTGGCTTGATGGGCGACCCCGAACTCCAACATCCATTGTCGTCTGGAACAACAAACGCTTGGGCTGCCAGAGAAGCGTGGATGAAGATGGCGCCCGAGTGGGGACCCCGTGAACTGCGAGGACCAATTTGGGAAGTAGTGACCGCGCTCACTCTGCTCTTAGCCGGCGTTGATGTATTCATGATGATGCATCCAGCAGCAGTCAAGACAGTCAAAGACGTCATCAACAAATTGACCAAGAGCGAAAGACGAGGCAAACCTGAGCAGATCAACGATTGGGTCACATTGAAAATCTGAGGACAGTGAAACAATTATGAGTGAAAAGTCTGGAGCCAAAGAACTCAGCCCGATTGACGTTTACATGCTGCTCCCCAAAACCAACTGCAAGAAGTGTGGCTTAGAGAACTGCATGGCTTTCGCAACTAAGCTGGTCAACCGAGAAATCGCGCTTGAGCTGTGCACACCACTCTTAGAGAAGCAGTTTCAGAAGGCTTATCAAAAACTGTGGGATATGCTGAAGCCCTCGGTCAAAGAGGTCACGGTAGGCACGGGCGACAGCGCTGTCAAGATCGGCGGAAAACTGGTTATGTATCGGCATGAACTGGCTTATTTCAACCCCACAGCAATAGCCATCGATGTCACAGACGAGATGCCTGAAGAAGAATTATTGATTAGAGTGAAGAAGACCGAAGGCTTCTCATACGTTTACATTGGTCGAGAGTTAAAACTCAACATGATAGCGATAAGGTCGACTTCAAACGACCCGGAAAAGTTCAAGTCAACCGTGAAGAAGGTTACAGAGAACACAAAGCTTCCTTTGATTCTGTGTTCATTCAAACTCGAAGTGGTTGAAGCCGGCTTGATGGTTGCCCCAAAAGCCAGACCGCTCATTTACGCTGCGACAAAGGACAACTGGAAAGACATGGCAGAACTGGCGCTCATGTACAACTGCCCGCTAGTGGTGTTCGCACCCAACGACCTTAAACTCTTAAGGTCTTTGGCGAAAACACTTGTAGAGTACGGTGTCCAAGACCTAGTGCTTGATCCGGGAACGTTTCCAAACGAGGAATTAACCGACACAGTAAGTAATCTGACTATGATTCGTCGGGCAGCGTGTAAGAGAGGCGACGAACTGCTTGGGTTTCCGATAATGGGCACTCCTATAACGGCTTGGACTGAGCGCTCAGACGTTCCCGAGGTCAACATGTGGAACGAGGCTTACATCGCCTCTGTGCTCATCAATCGTTACGCTGATGTCTTAATCATGCACAGCGCTGAGGGATGGGTGCTCCTGCCAACAACCATTCTGCGACAGAACATTTACACTGACCCTCGGAAGCCTGTTGCCGTTGAGCCTGGAATGAAAACTTTCGGTCAGCCAGATGAAAACTCGCCTGTTATGATGACCACGAACTTTGCACTCACCTACTACACTGTAGCCTCAGACATAGAGCAGTCTGGCATAAACTGCTACCTAATAATTGTTGACACCGAAGGGCTAGCGGTTGACAGTTCGGTGGCGGGCAGAAAACTAACGGCGGAGAAGGTAGCCGAAGCCATCAAGCAGGTGAAGGCTGAAGAAAAAGTGAAGCATCGAAAACTAATCATTCCGGGCAAAGCGGCTCGCTTAAGCGGAGAGATTCAGGAACTGAGCGGATGGGAAATTTTAGTAGGTCCAAGAGACTCATCTGAGATTCCCAAGTTTCTCCAAGAAAAATGGCAATAAGTCAAATTTACCTGCAAAACAATTTTTCTGAAGAACGCGACTACTAGGTTCGTTCAGCTCCTATTTATCTCTAAATTAGTTGCTCGGAAAGTTTAAAACTGTTAGAACATACTCAAACTCAATTATGAAGTGGTGAAATTTTGATTCCTAAAAGAAACATCGCCTTAGTAGCGCATGACAACAAGAAAGATGATTTGGTAGAGTGGGCTGATTTTAATAAAGGAACGTTGGCTCTTCATAACTTGTGCGCAACTGGAGATACTGGGAAAAGAATCATGGAGAAAACTGGCCTAAGGATTACATTGCTTAAAGGCGGGTCTTATGGTGGAGACATGGAGCTTGGCGCCTTGATTGCTAATGAGAAATTGGACTACTTGATTTTCTTCTGGGATCCATTACAATCTCTTCCCCACGATGTCGACGTTAAGGCACTTCTCAGAATAGCAGTCTTGTATAATGTGCCTACTGCTTGTAACAGGGCGACAGCGGATCTAATAATTTCTAGTCCACTTTTTCACAGTGCAGAATATGAGCCAGCAAAGGAACGAGCCAAAAAGTAATTGCGCGCGTAACAATAGCAATGAGTCGACGCTCTAGGCAACGACTCTGCCTCAGCGATTCTGTTTGTTAAGCAAAACTTCTATAAAACAGAAGATGTAAACAGAGAGGCTTCTGACTGAGGAGTGTGTTCAAATTGGGGAAGGTAGATGAGCAGATTGTTGCCTTGCTGAAAAATTCAGAAAGTCCCTTGACTCTCGTGGAAATCGCTGAAAAACTCGGCAAACCACCTAAGACAATTTTCAGAGCGTTGCAGAAACTGTTTTCAGAAGGAAAAGTAGACTGCGACGTCCGCACTCGTCGATACACGCTTGCAAAAGAATAAAACTCGTTGAGACTCAGCTCTTCTTTTCTTCTTCAGATTGGAACATGGGTCTTCGGTATCGTTTCATGTATGTTTCTTGGTCTGGAAACAGTGACTCAATGGTTTTCTTTCTGTTTCGTGCGCTAAGACGTTCCAGAAGTAAACAAACATGTATGGGGTTGCTAAACCTTTCATTCTCACCGTTGGGACGTTTTCTCTCAACTTGGATGCAGTTGTCCACCATGCAGTTTAGAACGCATGACGTGCAGTAGACACAGAGGTCTTCTGTGATGCCAATTTCGCCCGATTTCCAATAAAGTGCGCTTGTGGGGCACACTTGGATGCAGAACTTGCACTCCACACCCTTGCAGGTCTTCATGTTGACACTAATTTTGCCTTCTTCAAAGAACTCCTTTACTCCGATTGAATGAAGCAGTTCCGTCCTCTTTTCCCGCTTCTTTCGTTTGGAAGCCTCGAGGAGGAGCCCATAAATGTCCATGCTGGCTGTTTCGTCTTGTTTTTTGGGCATTTTTTTCTCTGTGCCTCCTCTGGCTTGTTTTCGGCTTTTCTTACCTCTTTTTATGTGCATAACAATGATGGATTGCATGTATTGATTTTGAAGCTAGAATAAGTTTGGTTTATGTCGCCATATAAAAAGGTTCAACGAAATGAGCAAGAGAAATCTGAATTCACACTTAACAAGTCTTTTATGAGTTTTTAAAATATACTCAGAAAAAAGGGATGCTCCTGTGAGCACTGTGTTGGTGGTTGCCGAACTAGTTTCGGCGTCTGTAGCCATTCTATTAGCGTTTCTAAGCCTGTTCTGCAGAAAAGCCCTTCGCGAACGAGGCATACACAGAAGCCTCTGGACCCCAGTGTTTGCGTCAAGCTACCTCTTCTTAGTCGGCTCCCTCGCAGCTCTATTATACACTTTCTCAGTCGATATGATGACCGAAATCAAAACACTTGAAATACTCTATCACGTTTCGTGGCTAGCCGGACTTGGCATTCTGGCGTACGGAGTCTACGACTACCTCCGAATGATAGAAAAATCATAAAACCAGCCAAAAACCAGAAAGCAGGCTTTTACCTTTTTCGCTCCTCAACCGCTTTCAAATGATAGATTTCATATTTGAAACCTATTTGACTCCAAACAGAGGGGCTAGGTCAACCGAGCACACACATAAACTCTAAGTCTAATTGTTACCCACATACTCTCTCCAAACAGGAGCATCCAATCATTTCATACTTCACCCTTAAACCTTAAATCAACACATTAAAAGTCAACAACTGCCCGAGAGAAGCAACTTGACAAAAGCCTACAAGTGCTTTGCGTTAGAAACAGGCTACTGGCGACCTGGCACAGACTATGTCCAAAAAATAATAGATAACGTGAGAGGAAAAATTGAGAACGGAGACTTTGTCACGATTTCTGAAAAAGCCATTTCCACCGCATCTGGCAACATCTTGGACGAAAGCAAAGTCAACCCTAGTAAACTAGCTCATTTTGTTGCGAAGTATTGGATGCGCTATGTTTGGGGTTACCTTTTAGGCGTGTTCTGCCACCTAAGAAAGAAGACGATTAAGCGTTTGCGTTGCTATCCCATAGTGGAGGGAGGCGCTCACAAGCAGGTAGCCCTGGAACACGCTGGTCTCTGGCAAACTCTAATGCACGGTTCGGAGGGTGCAATCGACGGGAGCAATCTGCCCTACTCCTACGTAAGTCTTCCCCTGAAAAATGCTCGAGACATAGCCGAAAGAATTCGTGAACGGTTAGCAGAAGAGTTGGGCACAACTGTTAACGTAATGATTCTTGATACCGACAAAACCTATTCCTTCAGAAATTTCCATTTCACGCCTCGACCCAAGCCCATTGAAGGAATTCACTCTTGCATGGGAGTCGCAGCCTACCTGACCGGACGATTTTTGAAACTGAAGCGGAGAGCCACGCCAATCGCCGTAGTTGGACGCAAGATAAGTGTGGAAGAGGCTCTGGAAATTGCTGAACTAGCCAACCGAGCAAGAGGATTCGGCGCTGGCAGAAACGTTTGGGACATGGCTGAGGCTTTTAATGTTTCTCTAACAAACGTGACATGGGACATGCTTGACCGAGTAGAACACAAACCCATAGTCATAGTGAGACCGATGGAAACCCTAACAAAACTAAAATAAGGTTTCGGTTTAGCTTAACTCAGCCTTGAAAGGTGAAAAGAAAATGGTGTCTGTTGTAGAGCAGATGAGAACTTTTTTCGAACCCCGTTCAGTCGCAGTGGTGGGCGCCTCCAAAAAGATTACCAAGGCTGGACACGTGATTTTCAAGAACTTCGTGGACAACAAGCGCAGGGGCGTTTTCAAAGGAGAACTCTACCCGGTTAACCCACACGAAGACTACATTCTAGCGTTCAAGTGTTACTCGTCGATTAAAGAAATCATTGGCAACATAGAACTCGTGGTCATTGTTGTTCCAGCTGAAAGCGTTCCGCAAGTGATGGAAGAAGCAGCTTCAAAAGGCGCGAGAGCGACAGTCATAGTCAGCGGCGGCTTCGGCGAGGTTGGAAACCACCAACTCGAACAAAAAGTGAAAACTATAGCGAAGGAGGCGGGCATCCGCGTCTTGGGACCCAACTGCCTAGGTGTCTACAACCCCAGCACAGGAGTCGACATGCTCTTCCTGCCCGAGACAAAGGTTCTCACCACGGGTGACGAGGTTGTTGCGACGCCTCGCCCCATGTCGGGACCAATTGCAATTGTGACACAGAGTGGCGCCTTCGGGGTGGCTGTTTTGGATTATATGGCGGGTGAGCAACTTGGACTCAGCAAGTTTGTGAGTTTTGGAAACAAAATCGACGTTGAAGAGCCAGAAATGCTCGAATACCTCTTGCACGACGAGGAAACACGTGTCGTTCTCTTGTACGCTGAGAGCATAGAGGCTGGGAGAGATTTTATGAAAGTCGCCAGAAAAGTGACTAGAGTAAAGCCCATAGTAGCCCTTAAGTCGGGCAAGACTGAGGCTGGAGCCAGGGCGGCTTTATCCCATACAGGTGCCATTGCTGGATCCGACAAGATTTACGACAGCGTCTTCGCACAGGTTGGCGTCCTAAGAACAAGGGAAATGGAAGAATTCTTAGACGTGGGCGAAGCATTGGCGTCTCAGCCTCCAGCCGCTGGCAACAATGTAGCTGTGATCACGAGTGCTGGCGGTCCCGCCATCCTTGCTGTGGACGAGTGTGAGTCCAGAGGAATCAATGTGGAAAAGTTTTCCGACGAGACCGTTCAGAAGTTTGAGGATTTGAAGAAGGCTGGTAAGATTCCCTCCTTTGCCGCGAATTTTAACCCTCTCGACTTGACAGGATCGGTTACGTCTGAGATGTTTGAGTTAGGCACCAAGATATTGCTTGAAGACCCAGAGATCCATGGCATCTTAGTGTTTGGGCTGCACCATTCCCCCGCTCTTCAAGAGGATTACGTAGACAAGATTGTTAATCTGTCGAAGAATTATCTCAAACCCATAGTGGCTTGTGACATCGGTGAGACAGAGATGGCCATGTACATTCGGTCTCGTTTTGACAAGTTGGGGATTCCAGCGTATTCCTCGCCTGAGGACGCTGCTAGATCCATGGCGGCTCTTGTCAATTATGGTCTTTATCTCAAAAAGAACGGTTACTTGCAAGAATACCTTAGCAATTGGGCAAAATACAAAGCAATCTAACTCTCTCTCCGTTTAAGAAAGAGTTTTAGCTCGTTCAAAATTTTTCTTAACTTAACAAGCCTATTCGTGTCAGTATTTGCTTTACCGCTGGTATTGCTGGGCTCTCAGACGATAGACTGAGCAATGGTTTTCCAGTTAGATTGTGTGCGAATATGTTGTCGTCGTTTGGGATTGTTCCAACAAATTCGAACCCTAACCTCTGGGCTTCATCTCGAAGCATAGACTCCATCTCAGGTTTGAACCTGTTTCCTATGAGATAGAACTTTTTGAAGTCTATGTGAACCTCTTTGGCAACTTCTTTTATCCGTTTAGCGGTCTGCAGCCCCATTGAACTCGGGTCGGTTACAACTATCATGATGTCGACGTCTCGGTCGGTTCTTCGGCTTAGATGTTCCAGTCCAGCTTCCATGTCCATTATGGTTAAATCGTAATTATTTGACAGTCGGTCAATGATGCGGGCGAGGAAAGCGTTAACCGGGCAGTAACAGCCTTCACCCTCGCCTCTTCCCATGACGAGCAGGTCAAATTTCGGTGTCTCTCGCAAGATTTCAAAGATTCGAGTTTCGAGTATGTCTTCCTTCGTCATTGTGGGCGGAATCTCCGACTTCTCCAAAGACTTGCGCAGATCATCCGTGACCATGCCGACTGTTCGAGAAACTGGTATACCCAAAACTTCAGGTAGGTTGGAGTCGGGGTTAGCGTCTATAACCAGCATGCTTCTTTCGGGACTGGCTTCGCTCAGAATCTTAACCATCAAAGCGGTTGTCGTGGTTTTGCCCACGCCACCCTTGCCTGAGACGGCGATAACTAAGCCCTTCTTTTGCATGTTGAACGCCATTCTTTGCAGAACAAATACCAAGAGTAGTCAGAGAATTAACCCTTTTCATCCTTTTGGCATTGTTCTAAAAGTTGGACTTATAAGTCTCGCATTTAAGACCTCTATTGGAGAAGAGTGTTATTTCTTTGGACGCAGAAGATGAAGCCAAGTTTGAATATGTGCTTCGTGGAAAAGCTTGGAAAGTTTATTGGCTTCTTCTGAAAAATGGTCGTCCAATGAGTGTTCGTGAAGTTCAGAGAGCCTTACATTTTAGCAGTCCAAGCGTGGCTAATCATCACCTTGAACAGTTGCGTGAACTAGGCCTAGTGCAGAAACAGCATTCAGATGGGAATTATTCTTTGATCAGCGAAGTTAAAATCGGGGTTCTTAGACACTTCGTCAAGTTGGGAAAACTTCTGTTTCCAAGATATTTCTTTTACGCAGTTTTCTCCACAACCTGTTATATGATTTATCTTTTACTTTTGCGCCCAGCCTTTGCACAGGAAAATTTGTTTATTCTTTTGTTTGGCGCAATCGTTTCAGCAATATTTTGGTATGAAGCTATCCGTGTATGGTCTTTGAAACCGTTCTAATTTCTGGATCAAACTGTTCTAATGATTAGGATAAAATACATTGAAAGCTTGATGTTTAGTAGGTGATAGCAACCTATGCAAAGAGAAATTAAAAAGCGTGCAACGGTTTATGGACTCGTCGCTGTTCTCTCAGCTATTATGTTAGGCGCATTTGTCTACAGCCTTCGAGTTTATCTACCAGAATCTCAGCCGCCAGTTGAATCACTGTTAAGAACGTTTTCATCCTACAATGAACTTAGAAGTTTCTTGCTGGCAAATTCCAAAACTCAGGGAGCATTTCCAATGTATGGACCTTGGGACCGAGCAATATTGACGCAAACATTTGCAGAGGGGGCTGCACCTGAATCTTTGATGAATGCACCAGAGCTAAAAATTGAATACTCAACCACAAACATTCAGGTTGCTGGCGTTGATGAAGCAGACATTGTGAAAACCGATGGAGAATACATCTATCTTGTTACTGGCAACAACGTCTCTATTGTCAAGGCTTATCCACCACAAGAAGCTGAAGTGCTTTCAAAAATAACTTTCAACGACACGTATCCCTTGGGCATTTTTGTGAGTCATGACAGATTAATCGTGCTGGGAAGCAAATACACTGTTCCTTCGCGGAGTTATTATCAACCCTTCGTCGTGGACATTAAAACTTTCGTGGACCTCTATGATATTTCAGATAAGACAAGCCCCGTGTTTTTGACAGATTTCACGATGAGTGGTAGCTATTTCAATTCTAGGATGATAGGGGATTATGTCTATTTCGTGGTGAGTCAACCAGCATACGTTATCTATGACACGGTTATTCTCCCCAAGATTTACTCAGAAGATGGAATTAAAGAGATAGATGCTTCTGAAATCCAGTATGCTAATGCCTCTGACAATTACTACATGTTTACAACGGTTGTT
>Ga0315306_10001369_pt1 | contig 11644 bp, 11 predicted proteins | sample TDP1_MG_FD_203803 | JGI IMG/M metagenome (GOLD analysis project Ga0315306, IMG submission 203803) | Freshwater sediment microbial communities from Lake Towuti, South Sulawesi, Indonesia - TDP1 | ecosystem: Environmental > Aquatic > Freshwater > Lake > Sediment | place: Indonesia: South Sulawesi... | reverse complement strand
CCCAGACAAATTTAAGGTAACCATCAAGAAAGTAGTTGAGAATACTAGTTTGCCCATTATCCTCTGCTCTTTCAACCCAGCAGTTATTGAAAGCGGTTTGATGATCGCACCGAAAAGTAGGTCACTTTTGTATGCGGCTACAAAAGACAACTGGAAAGAAATGGCTGAACTCGCATTAATGTACAATTGTCCATTAGCGGTTTTTGCACCAAACGACCTCAACCTTCTCAAGTCATTAACAAAAACTCTACTTGAATACGGTGTTCAAGACCTTGTTCTTGACCCTGGCACTTTCCCAGGTGAGGGGCTTACTGACACTATTAACAGTTTTACTATGATTCGTAGGGCAGCATCTAAGAAAGGCGATGAGTTACTTGGTTTTCCATTGATTGGTGCGCCAATTGTGGCTTGGGCTGAGAAAGCAGACGCCTCAGAAGTCAACGCTTGGAACGAAGCCTATGTCGCTTCAATGCTTATCGCAAGATACGCTGACCTTCTAATAATGCATAGCACTGATGGATGGGTTCTACTGCCCAATGTTGTTTTGAGGCAGAACATTTACACAGACCCAAGAAAACCCGTAGCAGTGGAGACAGGTTTGAAAATATTTGGGAAACCAGATGAGAACTCGCCAGTCATGTTCACAACAAACTTTGCTTTAACATACTATACCGTAGCCTCTGACATAGAATCTGCAAGCGTAAACTGCTATCTAATAGTCGTTGACACAGAAGGGATTGCAGTAGATAGTGCTGTCGCAGGCAGAAAACTAACAGCAGAAAAAGTGGCAGACGCAATTAAAGTTACTAAAGTGGAGGAGAAGGTTAAGCATAGAAAACTTATCATACCTGGCAAGGCAGCAAGACTAAGCGGAGAAATTGAAGAATTAAGCGGCTGGCAAGTACTTGTCGGACCAAGAGACTCGTCAGATATACCAAAGTTTCTACAAGAAAAATGGAGATAATTAGGTTTAGTTATTTTACGAATTTGTTTGGATTCCTCTTAAACCTCTTCTTACAATCTTCTGAGCAGAAGTAGTAGTTGTCTCCTTCAAACTTCATTTTGAATTTAGCTGTTTTGTCATCAAGTATAGCTCCGCAAACAGGGTCTCTGGGCAAATTCCTATCACATCGCCATTCCATATTCTAAGAAGCTGTAGTTAAAGTTAAGGGTTGCTCCATCCAGACGAACCTAATAGAAGAGACCATAAAACATGGAGTTCTAGAGGCAAGTGTATGGAACGAATATGCGTAGGAGGAAGGGTAGACAAATCCAGCAATCTGGGAGAAAGGGAAATGTCAGTTACGCATATTCGTCCACAAGGGTGTTAAGAACTGCAAAACACTTAAACTTATAGAATAAATTCTCATTCTGATGAGTAAAAATGATAAAAAATATTGTTCGAACTTTGACATTTTAGTCGTCAATGCTTTTGTAAAGTCTGTCTAGATAAATTAGCTGAAAGGCTGGTGTGAAAGATTTTAGTTAAAGTTAAAGGTTGTTTTATCGGATTATCTAATGGTCGAGGAGAATCTGGATGAGAAGGGTAACGTTGAAGGGCAACTATTATGACATGGGTCGACAGTACGGCGAAATAATGAAGCAAGAAGGATTCAACCTATCAGAGCCAAGCAATAGCAAACTTATTCTTGCACAAGAGAGCGAAGACGAGGTAAGAAAATATTTTCCAGAGATACTAGACGAAATGCACGGCTTCGCAGACGCTACAGGAGTCAAATACTATAAAATTATGACCCTCGTTCTAACAGTTGGAGTTGTACCTTCCTGCACATGCTTCGCTGCCATGGGACGCGCAACAAAGGATGGAAAATCAGTTTTTGGAAGAAACTACGACATGTTCTATTGGCTGAAGAAAAGCGCCGAAACATATACTACGTATCCGGAGGGAGCTAACGCGAGCATAGGAAACACGGACACACTCATTGGCAGAGAAGACGGAATAAACGACCATGGACTCGCAGTTGGCTTAGCAGCGGTTAATGCTGAGGGGAGGAAGCCAGGCTTCATATTCCCTCTAGTTGTCAGACTTTTATTAGACAAATGCGCAGACGTAGATGAAGCCATAAAACTTGCTACGAGAATACCGCATTTAAAATCTATGACCTATCTTCTAGCAGACAAGAGCGGAAGAATGGCAGTCTTGGAAGTGACAATAGACAAAATCCAAGTTAGGCAACCATCAAATGACTACATTATCATCACGAATCAGTTCCAAGACCCACAAATGCAAGAACTTGAAACACTAAACGAGAGACCGACAGACTCGCCACAACGATACAACGGAGTCAACCGACTACTAAGCTTGAACTTGGGCAGTATAGACCTTGAATTTGCCAAGGAAGTTCTAAGAAACCATGAAAACCTCATTTGCTCACACATAGAATTCATAAAACTAGGCACCTTATGGTCATTAGTTGCCTCTCTTGGAGACAAAACAGCTTGGATTGCAGATGGGCACCCATGCAAAACAGAGTATCAACTTTTTACCTTTTAGGCGTTAAATATGCGATTTGATAGAACAAAATACGAATTTCTAATGGCATGTGAAAAAGAAAAAGAAGAAAGACTAAGAGCATTGGAAAACATAGAATTCCCGAAAGATTTTCCAATTCTCCAAAACTCTGCTGTTGTCGTGTTTGGGTCGACGGCACATGGCTTATGCTTTCTAGAATCTGACATAGACATTTGCACGATATATGATGATAGAGGTGTTCAGCGTTCGGTTTTCCGTAAAGAACGCAAAGACTTTATGAAGAGAAGAAAGGAACTGGAAAAAATCGTTAGGGCGAAAAAGGACGTTGAAAGCATCTTCAAGTGTGGTCGACTTGGTTCGATTCTGCTGTCGAAAAGTGGGAAAAGAATTTCTCATGCTGTTTCCAATGGAATAAAGTTCCTGTATTCATATTGCATCAGCGGACAAAACAAGTTCGAAGAGTATAGAAGCATATTCTTCGATTCATGTAGAAAGACTACTAACTTGGACAAGATTTTTCTTATGCAAAGAGGAGTCAACAACTGCTTCACAGAACTTAAGAAAGACTATTCAAAGACTGTTTTGAAGCCGAAAATTTTGAGAAACTCAGTGCTCTTTCTGAGCCAAGCGTTAAAGGTTGAGCATCTGAAGGAAAAGGGAAGCCCATCCTTCGTTGACACTGTAGAAGATTTAGTGACTCTGGGAAAATTAGAGGAAAATGATGCACTTTTGTTCTGTGAAGCCATGGAAAGAAGTTTAAGTCTTCAAGAAGAAATTGGGTTGAAAGAGAAGCCTACCAAGATTGACAGTGCTGATAAAGCGCTGATTCAATGGGTTCTGGAATTTCATGAGGACACGGTTGAGCGCTGTTAAGAAACTTTTGGCTTGCCATATCGCTCGAGGTAAGCCTCGCTGTCTGTAAAGAGTAGCCCTATGGCTTCGATTCTTTTTTCGGAATTTATGTTATTTAATAGTATTAAAACATCTATGGGTTTGCTAAACTTCTCGATTCCACCATTTGGGCGTTTTCTACTTATCCGAATACAGTTGTCGACTATGCAGTTTGCAACGCATGCGGCGCAGAAGACGCATAATTCCTCTTCAATGCCGACTTCTCCATCTTTCCAGTAAAGAGCGTTTGTGGGACACGCCTTAATGCAGAGTTTGCATTCCACGCCTTTGCAAGTTTTTTTATCTATGCTTATGCTTCCTTCTTCAAAGAATTCCTTAACGTCCATCGACTGCAGAATCTGAGCCTTTTTCTCTCTTCTTTTCTTTTTAGAAGCCTCAGAGAGAAGCGTAAAAATGTCTGTGCTCTCTGTGTTGGCGGATTCTTTGGGCATGCTTCAGAGTCTCCTAGGCTTCCATTTTCTTATGATAAATTGTTAGAGCGCTATATTAATCGTAACAGTTCAAAGGAACAGCATAGGTAATAGATTCTGATTATTTCAAGCCAAATTTTCTATAATAGCAAAATTTAAAACCATTAATAACGAAAAAAGAGACTTCAAGGAGAGGTTTAGTATGCGTTCAACAGTAAAGAATATTGTAATATTTGTCATGGGCGCAGTGATTGCAGCCGCACTGATGTTTCTAGCCCTAAACATGCAGAAAGAACCAAGTCAAGGAACCAACTCGTTTGGAACCCCATCGCAAGGCATATCCCTTACGGCACCAGCAGCGCACGCCGTGGAGGCCACAGCAACTACACCACCGTTAAACACTAGTAGAATTAGTTTCATTGCTTATTATCAGCGGACGCTTGGGTGGACTTTAGCAGATACTGTGCCAGCTTTTGTGAGTTATTTTGACGGCGGAAATTACTATGACGGATTAGTACGAGTATGGGACAGTGGAAGCATCGGCACAGTTGGAAGCGGCACATACTTAGATGTCAAAGTTAGAGTCAGGGCAGACGGATGGATTCTAGCTTGGTTTGATCGCTTCGAAGATGATCCAGGAGCAATAGTATATTGGGGACATCAACTACACCAAACAGGTGCACCACCATCTTATTCAACAACTTTGTCAAGGGCAATTGAAATAGTGTTTAGCGTTACAGGAATTGGCTTTCCAGGTCACAATATGATTGGAATGTACGACTATTCAGAACCCAGTGCAACGAGGTTGCTAGTATTTGGTCACTCTATATATGCAACAACGGCGACCTATTATTATACTATTCCTGCCAATTCGACTATGGTGCCTATCAAATTACTCATCAGAGCTGGTGGATACAGCTACTACGGCTATGCCAACACGCTTCGGGTAGACGATGGACTTGTATACCAAAAAACGGACACATATTGGGGCTGGTCGACTTTTGAAACAGACGCTTGGACAAAGGGAATTCAACACGTGGTTGCTCAATCCTCAGGTAGCTATTGCTGCAGTAGTGTGGCTTTTATTATGTGGACTGGTTAAGATGGTTAAAGGCTTTGCCTTCGTTCTTCTTTTCTTTCTAGCTGCATTAGCTCTGCCATTTCTACGCCCGACATTATATGCTTCATCAGTTTCTACTAATGATTATGTTATGGGGGTTCAAGGTGCTCTTTTTGCGTTCGGTTGGTCTGCAATCGGTGGCGAGAAGTGGCTTGTTAAAGGAGAACTCACAATACTGAATACTAAAGCTTTAGTTGCCCCACCTTCAGTGCCGATAGAAAGCGACGCTGGACCACATCAAACAAATCCGAGTATCATCTACATGAATAATATTGGATTTAACTATGGATGGAGCACTAATACAAGTGAAAGATATAGGCCATCAACCTCAATGAGTGTAGGTGCAGCACAAGCATTTAACAACAAAGGAATTTTGGAGCCTCCGCACACACCAATCTATGAAAATGCCGGCCCCAAACAAACAAACCCATCTATCATATACTTTAACAGCATAGGTTTCCATAATTCTTGGAGCTCGAACGCGACAGAGCGATATAGACCATCCAACTCAATGACTGTTGGTCCTCTCACAGCCTTCAACTCTAAAGGTCCTATGCCTCCACCAACAGCACCAATAAGCGAAGATGCGGGACCATCTCAGACAGACCCGTCCTTCATCTACCTAAATAACATAGGATTCCACTTCGCATGGAGCCCACAAGATCAAGACAAGTATAGACCATCGACCTCACTGACTACTGGCCCTCTAACAAGTCTTAACAATAAAAGTCCAGTGAACCCTCCAAACACACCACTCTATGAAGATGCTGGTCCAACTCAGACAAACCCCTCTGTCATATACTTAAATAACATAGGGTTCCATTTTGGTTGGAGCCCAAACAGCGAGGACAAATATCGTCCATCATCTTCTATGAGTATAGGTTCGCTAACCACCCTGAACACAAAGGCTTTAGTGATTCCACCTGACGACGCTGTGGACCACACACCTCCAATGATAGATATTCCGATACGAGAACCTGCGGGTGACCCAACACCACAACAAAACGTAACCATATCAGTGAATGTGACAGACTATGGAAGCGGAGTAAAACAAGTCATTCTCTCATACAACATAAACAACACTTCAACATGGACGAACATCACGATGACCCCTGTGACAGAAAACCTCTATCAAGCAGAGATTCATGGACAACCATACTGCACAAATATCACATACAAAATAATAGCCTACGACCACCAAGGAAACTTCGCCATCAAAAGCGACGAACCATACGAAATCTTCCACTACCACGTAGTCTCAGAATTCTCATTAACAATGGTTCTAACATTGTCGCTAATCATAACTACAATTGCTGTGCTTGGTGCAAAAAGAAAAATACTCATCAGAAAGTAGCAATCCCAAGTTCATTGCCAGCTTTATTTTATCCTAAATTTCTAGCGAATAACTTTATTCATTCCAAAAGCAAACTTCTGAGAATAGCCAGAGATTCAGAGTGGATTAAATGCTCCAAAAACAATCAATTGTGACGCTGACAGTGAAATATTGGAGACCCGGAGAAAATTATCTTCAGCAGATAATTGACTCCATCAAAGACAAGGTAGAAGAAGATGATTTTGTAACAATTTCCGAAAAAGCCATATCCACCTCATTAGGCAATCTGGTAGACGAAAGCAAAATCCAATCGGGTTGGCTTGCACGTTTTCTTGCAAAATATTGGATGCGTTTTTTCTGGGGTTACATTCTCGGACAATTATGCCACCTAAAAAGGAAAACTATTCAACATTTTAAAGCCTATCCAGTCGAGGAGGGCAGTGCCCATAAGCAAGTTGCCCTTCACCATGCGGGCTTCTTGCAAGCACTTATGCATGGGTCAGAAGGCGGAATCGACGGAAGCAACCTACCCTACTCATACGTAAGCCTTCCATTAAAGAATACACAGCATATTGCCCAAAAAATCAGAAATCACATAAAAGCGAAGCTAAAAAAGAATGTCACTGTCCTAATAGTAGACACTGACAAAACATTTTCCTTCAGAAATTTTCATTTTACTCCTCGCCCAAAACCAGTCGAGAATATACATTCGTTTGGAGGCGTATTCGCTTACGTGGTTGGCAGATTTTTCAAGATAAAGCGCAGAGCCACCCCAATAGCCATGGCTGGCACCCAAATACATGTTGAAGAAGCACTTGAAATCGCAGAGACTGCAAACAGGTCAAGAGGTTTCGGGGCTGGAAGAACAGTTTGGGATATGGCAGACACTTTCAAGGTAGCATTAACTGACGTAACATGGGATATGCTGGACAAAGTGGAGCACAAGCCAATAGTCATTATAAAACCTCATCGTGTTAGGGCAAGACAAGGATAAAACTTGAATAAGCGAAACAGAAGATATTCTGCAAACTTGCAGACATGGAAGGTGGAAGCAACATGGAAGCACTCATAGAACAGATGAACTCATTTTTCAATCCTAAATCAGTTGTGGTTGTGGGCGCCTCTCGCAAAATTATGAAGGCTGGGCATGTAATCTTCAAGAACTTTGTAGACAACAAGAGAAGAGGCCTATTCAAGGGAGAGTTGTATCCAGTTAACCCGCATGAAGAATATGTTCTCGGCTTCAAATGCAACCCGACAATCACAGAAATTGACAATCAAGTAGAATTAGTTGTCATTGTCATTCCAGCGGAAGCGGTTCCAAAGGTCATGACAGAAGCTGCATTGAAAGGTGCAAAAGCAGCAGTCATCATCAGCGGCGGCTTCAGCGAAATTGGAAAACGCGAACTTGAAGAAGAAGTGAAGTCAATTGCAAAAAAGGCTGGAATCAGGGTGCTTGGTCCCAACTGTCTCGGCATCTACGACTCTAGAACAGGTGTTGACACACTTTTTCTTCCAGAAACAAAGGTTCTTACCACAGGCGATGAAGTTGTTGCGACTCCACGCCCCATGGCTGGCAACATAGCTATGGTTACTCAAAGTGGAGCCTTCGGCGTCTCAGCCTTAGACTATTTGGCTGGTAGACAGATGGGTGTAAGTAAGTTTGTGAGTTTCGGAAACAAGTGTGATGTCAGTGAATCAGAAATGCTTCGTTACTTGCTGCACGATGAAGAGACACGAGTCATCCTCCTATACGCAGAAAGCATCGAGGCTGGAAGAGAGTTCATGGAAATCGCAAAAGAGGTGACAAGGCGAAAGCCCATAGTTGCCCTAAAAACTGGAAGAACTAAGGCAGGGGCAAGAGCAGCCATGTCGCATACTGGTGCCATTGCAGGCGCAGACAAAATCTACGACAGTGTTTTCATGCAAGTTGGAGCCATAAGAGTAAGAGACATGGAAGAATTCTTCGACGTCGGCAAAGCCTTGTCCTTCCAATCACCAGCAGCGGGAAAGGATGTGGCAATAATAACAGATGCTGGAGGACCAGGAATAATGGCAGTCGATGAATGCGAATCCAGAGGACTCAATATCAAGAAGTTTTCAGATGAAACAATTCAGAAATTCGAAAATCTGAAGAAAGAAGGAAAAATTCCCACTTTTGCAACGAACTTGAATCCACTTGACCTTTCAGGCTCCGTCACCTCAGTGATGCTTGAATACGGCGCAAAAATACTTCTCGATGACCCAGAGATTCATGGAATTATTTTGATGGGGCTCCATCATGTTCCAGGCTTGCAAGAAGACTATATCGATAGAGTAGCCAATCTGGCAAAGAATTACACGAAACCTATTGTGGCTGTTGACATAGGCGAAACTGAGATGGCGCTTTTCATTCGCTCCAAATTTGACAAGCTTAAGATTCCTGTCTATTCTTCGCCTGAGGACGCTGCAAGAGCTATGGCTGCACTTGTGAATTACGGTCTTTATCTCAAGAAAAATGGATACTTCAAAGAGTATTTGGAAGAGTTTCAAAAACGTTTCAAAGCAGTCGGCTAGCTAGGATATTTTGGCTCCATTTTCTTTTAGCCATTCAGCTGCCTTTGAGAACAGAGGGCTTGTGGACATGTCGATAACTGGGACAATTATTTTTTCTTTCGTCTCTATAAGCTGGCTGTATTTGGGCATCAACGCATAAATCACAAACGTCCAGTAAACTTTCTTTTCTTCCAGAATAGCCCTCGCTACCACATCAGTTGTAGCAGGTAACGGGAAGTAGATAAAAGCGACTCCTCTTGCCCAATAGATTCCCGTAGGCTTGCCGCCAGCTGCTACATTGGCAAATCTTGCAAGATCATCTGGGGTGCTGAATCTTGTGCATTCCATTATGATGACTTCTTTGAATGGTTCATAATGAAAGCCTTCTTCCTTCATTTTTGCCATTCTCCAAAACGACTCTTATATGAACAAGATTCTACACTCTTAACTATTATGGTTTCTTACTTTGCTCTGCCAACTAATCATTCGTTTTCTAGGAAAATTAAATAAGAATTAGGCTACTATGCCTTAGACAAGTCTAAACCAATTGAGGACTTAACATGCCAGAGATTCGAGTCGCCATCGCTGGAGTAGGAAACTGCGCCTCCGCCCTGATACAGGGTGTCGAATACTACAAAAACGTGACCGAAAAAACGAAAGTTCCAGGTTTAATGCATGTCAATTTCGGAGGCTATCACATTAGGGATATAAGATTTGTAGCAGCCTTCGAGGTGAATAAGCAGAAGATTGGCAAAGACCTCGGAGACGCCATTTTCACTGAACCCAACTGCTGTGCAGTTTTTACTAAGGTTCCTAGGCTTGGGGTCAAGGTTTTGCCTGGTCCAATTCTAGACAGTGTTGCGCCGCATATGCGTGAGTCGTTTCGGGTTTATGATAAGCGTGAAATGGAATCCGCAAATGTGGCTGATGCGCTTAAGGAGGCTGATGCAGATATGCTAATCAATTATCTTCCTGTGGGCAGTTTTGAGGCAACACGTGTGTATGCGCAAGCGGCTTTAGATGCCAAATGTGCCTTCATAAATTGCATACCCGAATTCATCGCCTCTGACAACGAGTGGAGCGAAAAATTCAGAGCGAAAAGACTGCCAGTCGCTGGAGACGACATAAAGAGTCAGTTGGGCGCCACTATTCTGCATCGGAACTTGGTTAAATTATGTGTTGATAGAGGCGTTGAGGTTGAAGAGACGTATCAGTTGAATTTGGGTGGAGATACAGATTTTGAGAACATGACTGTTGAAGAACGTTTGAAAACTAAGCGAATTAGCAAGACAGAGGCTGTGACAAGTCTAGTACCCTACAAAATTCCTGCACGCATTGGCCCTTCAGACTATGTCCCTTTTTTGGGCGATAAGAAGATTTGCTATGTTTTTATTAAGGGTCGAAAATTTGGAGACCGTCCAGTTGTTGTCACGGCAAAACTCGATGTAGAAGATTCACCTAACAGTGCGGGAGTTGTCATCGACGTAACTAGAGCAGTCAAACTAGCGTTAGATAGGAAAATAGGCGGCTCACTAATTAGTATTTCATCATATGCGTTTAAGCATCCGCCAGTTCAGGTGCCAGATGACATCGCAAGACAGTGGGTGGAAGAATACATAGCAAAGAAAAGAGAAAACTAAGGCTTGGTTTCAGGTTCTTCGACTTTCTTAGCTTTTGCTGGAAACACCTGAACCAGACCTTCAGAGACGTATGTGGACGCAAAAAACATGACTGCGGCAACCCATGTAAGAAAATATCCAGGCAATGGTCCCCGACTTCCATTCGCATCAGAATAGAACAGTAGCCCATCTGGATAATACCAGCCAAGCCAGAAATGAATGTAAAAGATGTTTGCCAAAACAGCAATTCCACCTAGGAGGCTTATTATTGCCATCCACTTTCTCTGACTCTTTTCAGCTAATCTCATACTGATAAGCGGAAACAGAATAGAAAGCAAAGCAAAAATCACCGAGAAATAGGCGGTCAGTAAGTCGAAGTATAGGGGATTTAGTTGCTGTTCTCCACTTTTTTCTAAGAAGTCTACGAGTGACCCGCCTATGGCGCTCATTTCATAGTATTTTCCGTCAGAAGTGAAGGACTGGTAGTACCAAGGCATGAGAAGTCCAATAATTAGTATAAATCCGCCCATTAACATAAGTTTTGCATGTAAAGGCTTCAAAGCGTACACGGATGGAAGTCTCCAATTTGACAGTAAACACTGGAATATTAAGGGTTACTTCTCTAATGCTGAAAAATGATGGAAGTTTAGGATGATAGCATGTGACCTTTGGTTCAAGAATCGGGTCCTAGTCCTTTGAAGCATAGTAGGAATAGGGCTAGGTCTTTTCCATCCACTTTTCCATCGCATTGATAGAATTCTGGTGGTACACCGCTTCCAAGGTCGCCTAGGTACATAGCGTCGAGGGGAGATATTCCCTTAAAGCACATTAGGAACAAGGCTAAGTCTTTGCCGTCTACTTTGCCGTCGCATTCGAAGAATTGTGGTGGTAAACCTCCGCCTAGGTCGCCTACCTTTGTTACTAGTATCCGGCCGTCGGTGCAATTGTTGTCTGCTGTATATGTTTCGCCTAGAACTGGCCAAGCATTGGCGCTTATGGTGTAGTTGCCCTTGGCAAAGCCTGTAGTGTTCCACATGAAGGTAAAGGTTGTAGAGTTTAAGCTTGTTAGAGTTATTTCCTTCGTTTCGATCAAAGGATCTATGGGAATGAGTGAGCAGAAGACACCTAGGTTAAACGTTTCAGTATAATCGCCTTGGTTTTCAACGGTCACGTTTATACCTACGCTATAACCTTGGCCAACCACAGTTTTGGATAACATGA
>Ga0315306_10001368_pt1 | contig 11645 bp, 14 predicted proteins | sample TDP1_MG_FD_203803 | JGI IMG/M metagenome (GOLD analysis project Ga0315306, IMG submission 203803) | Freshwater sediment microbial communities from Lake Towuti, South Sulawesi, Indonesia - TDP1 | ecosystem: Environmental > Aquatic > Freshwater > Lake > Sediment | place: Indonesia: South Sulawesi... | reverse complement strand
ATCCGATGTCATCTATCGGATTGGATACGTTGACTATTTCGGGCACCTGCTCCAAAAGTGGAATTGCCTGTTTCTCTACTGCGCGTCCAGTTTTCTTAATGCCCTCTATGAAAGACAATTGTCCCTCTAACGGACCTAAGCCTTCACGAACCGCCAAAGCACGCATCTTCTCAATAGCCTTTCTTGGAATATCAATTTCTTTCGGGCAAACTTCCTTGCATGTGCCACATGTGGTGCAATCGTATAAGCCTTCATGGAATGCCATTTTCACCCTGTCTTCAACATCTCTCTTATCAAACTCTAATCGGGCTAGTTGACGGTGACTAAGCGGACCAGAAAACTCTTGCCATGCTTCGCCTACTACAGGACAGGCTGAGACACATGCCCAGCATTCAATGCATTCCCGAATCTCTTTCACATGCTCAATGTCTTCTTTCTTGATGATTTCTGGCCTCAAGGGTTTCCTTGACCTTTCTACATAAGGTCGTATCCTATTGATTCGGCGCAATCCCCTATCCAAGTTGACTACCAAATCTTTTACAACTGGAAACTGCAACAGAGGCGCTATCGTGAGCTGCTTGCCTCTTTCCACAGTTTTTCTACATGATATGCTTGGCTTGCCATTGATTATTGTGGCGCATGAGCCGCACTGTCCTGCCCTGCATGCCCAACGGTAAGTGAATGTGCCGTCAAGATGCTCATAAATATAATTCAGAACGTCTAGAACGACCATTCCTTCCACGTACGGAACTTCATATGTCTCGTAGCGTGGTGCATTGTCCCTATCTGGGTCATATCTGAAAACTTTCACTTCAATTGTTTCTGCCATATTTTATGCCCCCGGTCTCAAAGAAGTCACGATCACAGGAACCTTTTCGAAGGTCATTTTGCCTCCATCCTGCCTTATCACGATGTTTACAAACCAGTTTTGATTATCCGTCTTTGGAAAATCTCTTCTATAATGTGCTCCTCGGCTTTCTTCTCGCATTAAGGCAGCTTTGGCTACCATCTCTGCTATTGTTAGCATGTTTTCGATTTCTAATGCGGCTATCCACTCTTTGTTGTATCTTGCACCTTTACCTGTGACATACAATCTTGGAATGTCTTTTGTTTTTATCTGCTCTATTTCCTGAATAGCCTCTTTCATTTGTTGTCCAGTTCTGAAGATGCCAACCTTGTCCCACATTAACGATTGAAGCCTATTCTTGATTTCAGAGGGTTTTACGCCTTCTCTTCTTTTGAGAAAACTTTGAACGCGATTAAATTCCTCTTTGATTTTCTTTCTATCTAAAATTGGCTTGTTTTGCTTTGATGCGTGTTTTGCTGCGTTTTCTCCTGCTCTCTTGCCGAATACTTGTGTATCTGCTAGAGCGTTTCCGCCTAGTCTGTTGCCACCGTGCACGCCGCCTGTGACTTCGCCAGCTGCCCACAAGCCTTTCAAGTCTGTTTCTGCGTCTTCGTTTATTCTCACTCCGCCCATGAAGTGATGTGCTGTGGGCGCGACTTCCATAGGCTCTTTCCTAATATCTACGTTGACGTCTGAGAATTGTCTCAGCATGCTTGGTAGACGCTCTTCGATTATTTTAGGCTGCAAGTGTGATACGTCTAGGTGGACGCCTGCATGTTTTGTTCCCCTTCCCTCCAGGATTTCTGTGGCTATCGACCTTGCAACTACGTCTCTTCCGGCTAGTTCCATGAGTTTCGGGTCATAACGTTGCATGAATCGTTCGCCCTGAATATTTCTTAGGATTCCGCCTTCTCCTCTGACAGCCTCTGTTACTAGTTGTCCACGATGCGATTCTGGATAGACCATGCCTGTTGGGTGGAATTGGACCATTTCCATGTCCACTATGCTTGTGCCTGCTTGATAAGCAGCGGCTATTCCGTCGCCTGTGTCTTGCTGTGCGTTTGTTGTTATTTTGTAGATGCGTCCTGCTCCGCCGCTAGCTAATACTGTTGCGTTTGCTCTGAAGGCGATTAGGTCTCCTGTTTTTATGTCTACTGCTGTGGCGCCAACTACTGCATTATTCTTTGTAAGCAGTCTTGTCACAAATATTTCGTCTAGGATTGTGATGTCTTGGCGCCTTACTTCTTCGGTTAGCGTTGCCATTAGTTCGTGTCCTGTTCTGTCTGAGGCGTAGCATGTGCGTCGGTAGGTTTGTTTGCCGAAAGGTCGTTGCATGATTTTGCCTTCTGGTGTTCTGTCAAAAATGGCACCGTATTCTTCGAGGTCGAGTATACGATCTGTTGCCTCTTTGACTAAGATTTCTGCGAGTTTTTGGTTGTTTATCCATGCGCCGCCTGTGATTGTGTCTCTGAAGTGGATTTCCCAGTTGTCTGCTGTGTCTATGTTTGCTAGTGCTGCGTTGTAGCCGCCTTCAGCCATGCACGTATGTGCTTTGCCGAGCAGTTCTTTGCTTAATAACGTAACGTTTAGGTTGTATTTTGCCGCTTCTATGGCGGCTCTGGCTCCTGCTCCGCCTGCGCCTATGACTAAAACGTCTGTGTCGACGGTTTCGTATGGCAAGATTGAGTTTCACTTCCATTTATTGTTTGACGATGAAGACTCGATTAAGTAATAGGCATTTGATAAATCTTCTGTTAAAGTCGTGAACTAGGATAAATATGCTCTATAGGTCATCGTACAATAAGGTACTGCATTTCTCACTTACCGCATGAATTTCAGAGCTCGTAAACTTGTTGATTAGTTACGGCGAAAACTAGGCTCGCGCGAATAGTCTACCAGCCCCCTTATATATAGGTGGTTTAATGTGTGAGTTCTGTGTGTATGAAGGGGGGAGGTTTTGGGTTGAATTTATTGAGATGTATTCAGAGTGTTTAGAGGGTGATTATTTTAGTATTTTTTCGTAGATTTTTTGTTTGTTTTCTTCTACTTTTTTGGCTATGTTTTCGAATAAGTTGTTTCCATGTGCATCTATGGCAACTGTTAATGGTCCGAATTCTTCGACTTCGAATATCCATAAAGCCTCTGGCATGCCTAGGTCGAGCCATTCTACGTTTTTTACGTTTTTTACTGCTTTTGCTGCTAGTACGGCTGCTCCTCCTGTGAATGCGCCGTATATGGCTCCGTGTTGTTTCATGGCGTCTGTGGTTTTTTTGCCCATTCCGCCTTTGCCTATGACTACTCTTACGCCAAAATTCTTGATGAATTCGTCTTCGAATAGGTCCATGCGTGTGCTTGTTGTTGGTCCTGCGGCTACGGCTATCCATTTGTCTCCTTCTTTTTTGACTATGGGTCCGCAGTGGAATACGGCTAGTCCTGTCATGTCGATGGGTGGTTTTTTGCCTTCTTTTGCTAATTCTAGTGCTCTTCTGTGTGCTTGGTCTCTTGCTGTGAATATTATGCCGCTGATGTAGACTACGTCGTTTACTTTGAGTTTTCTGATGTCTGCTTCGGATAAGGGGGTTTGGAGTTTGTATGTTGCCATGTTATTTCGCCACCTTGTGGGTTAAGTATTCTACGTGTCCGTCTGGGTGAATAAGTGCTGTTGCTCTTCTTGCTGCCCAGCATTGGAATGCGACGGCGACTGGGTATGAGGCTGGATGCCTAAATGCATAGTCTATGTTTACGCCTAGTATTGTGGTTTTGCCGCCTAGTCCCATTGGTCCTATTCCTGTCATGTTTGCGGCTTCGAGGAGTTCTTTTTCTAGTTTGGCCAGTTCGGGGTTAGGATTAGGCTTGTCTATTGGGTTTAGTAGGGCTTTTTTGGCTAGTTTCATGGCTATGTCTGCTCCTCCGCCTGCTGCTACGCCAAGTATGTTAGGTGGGCATGGTTGAGCGCCTGATTTGACTAGTGTGTCTATGACGAATTTTTTTAAGCCTTTTACTCCTTCGCCTGGTGGTATCATGCCTAATGCGCAGACGTTTTCTGAGCCTCCGCCTTTTGGCATTACGGTTATATCTATCTTGTCTCCTGGGACGATTTCCCAATGAATAAAAGGAATATGGTTGCCTGTGTTGTCTCCGCTGTTTTTTTGTGTGAATGGGTCGACTGCGTTTGGTCTTAATGGGACTTCTTTAGTCGCCCGTATAGTAGCTTTCTTTAGTGCGGGTTCGATTTTGTCTAATCCTTTAACGTCTGCTCCTGCTTTGACGTAGAATATTATCATTCCTGTGTCTTGGCATACGGGTGTACGTGTTTTTTCTGCTAGTTCTATGTTTTGTAGTATGGCTTCTAGCTGGGTTTTTCCTGCTTCTGATGTTTCTTCTTTGTAGGCTTGTTTTAAGGCGTCTTTGACGTCTTTGGGTAGTTCTATTACGGCTAATTGTAGGAGTTTGAAGGCTGTGTCTTCAACAATATTCTCGATATTCAATTTGTTATCGTTTCCTCCGAGTTATGTGAAGAAGGATAGAGGTTTAGATAAGTATCTCTTATAGCTTTTGTATCACTTTAAAATATCGAAAAAATCAGAATTCTTGTCTAACTTTTCAATGCGTGTGCTAATCAGTTTTTCCCTTTATGAGTTTAACGGTTACTGAATCGCTAAGACTAAGAGTCTCTGCAGGTAAAGTCAAATCTACTACATTCGGAACGTTGTCTATCGTGTCAGGATGTTGGATTAAATTGACAAGATATTCTTTGGCTTTTTGCATCTTATTTTCTGGTAATGATTTTAGAGTTACCAGCAGATTGTTGTATCCACCTGCTTTGAGAATGGATTTCCAATTCTGAATCAAATCCTCTATGAATAATACTACTGCTTCTTCATTGCTTCTGGCATAGAATTTTACTTTCTCTACATTATTTCCATTACGGTCAATAACGTCTCGATGAAAGAATTTGTGCCTGATATCATAGCGAACAGGGGTTAGATGTTTGTTACCCTCAACAACCTCTAATTGGACAACGAAATCTTGTATTTTGCTGAGTCCAAGTAACTGAAATTCATTTCTGAACAATACTCTTTCTCCCTCAAGCCGAATTTGAAAACTTTTGACCTTCTTCATCTCGTATTCTCCGTAGGTTTTTCAACCAAGTTGCTAGAATCAGTAACGCAATCTGATTATCTGTATTCCCCTCTTCCTAGCGTAATTCCTAACTTCTTGTGAAACTTCTGTTCGTGGTGATATTACAAGATGTAGATGTTTCGGAAAGAATGGGTACCTATATTTCTCGCAAACCTCATCAATGATGGACTTCGTAAGCACAGCAACATTCTTACATTCTGCGACTATCTCATGACCCATGGCATTCACTTCTTCTTTTTCTTGACAGTTATGTCTGCAACGTATCCTGTACTGGTTGATTTCTTATGCAATTCAACGTTATTAGCTCCATACTTGCGTTTGTAATATCTTAGGGCATGTTCTTCATGTTCTATACCTTCTTCCTTAGCTTTGCTCAAAGCATAAGATTCATCGCTAGTAAGATAACGCCCAATGACCTTCAGTTTTCTCCTCAGACTCTTTGGCATATCTGCACCTGTTTGAAATATATGCATAACAAATCTTAATAAGTTTTACTTGAATTGATTTTCAGACTCAATTCTATAGTTTTTATGAAGTGCCTAGAATGTTTTGCGCTGAACGTAAATGTCTACTATCGGGTAAGGATTAAACATGTTTAGGTTTTTGTGTGGAAGAATATTTTTGCATTATCTAGCGTGAAACATGAGCGCATCTGAATTGAATTTTGACCTAAAAAGCGTGTTCAGTGTAATATTAGTTTCATCTAGCTCTCACTGAATTTTTTATCTGCTTTCTAGTGCATGTATGGTAGAAAATGATTTAAGGTGTGTTGAGTATGCTGTAGTTGTATGTTGGTGGCTGAAATATGGAGTCCGCTGTTGTGGTTCTTTCTCGTTACGAGGATAATGTCCGGTGGCTTAGCACACACTATGACAGGTTGAAGATGAAGTATAAGGACGAATGGGTTGCTGTCCTGAATAAAGTTGTGATTGATCATGACCGCGAATTAGCTAGGCTTGTCGAAAGGTTGCGGAAGAAGTATCCTAACGCTTACAGTGAGATTGCTGTAGAATATGTTACTACTAGAGAGATAGAGTTAATATTGTGAGCTGGGCGATTTTTTGAGGATTCCATGCTTTTTTAAGGCTGGACCTTTTGAGGCAGCTTACGTTGTGGCTGTTTTGGAATCCGATTTTCTTCGTATAAGTGAAACCATAGAGTTTTTGGTTGATACAGGTGCTTCAAGGACTACAATCTGTGACAAGGATGCAATAAAGCTAGGCATAGACTACAACCGTTTAGAAAGATTCAGTGACGGCATGCTTGGAGTAGGTGGTCTTGTCGACGCTTACATTTTAAGGGATGTCAGACTCATTTTTCGCAGGGAAGATGAAAGAAGTCATGTCGAAAGTTTTGAAAGGATCTACGTTTTGAAGCATGCTGTTTTGGATGAGAGAATTATGAGACTTCCAAGCATTCTGGGAAGAGACATGCTTAACAAATATTCGTTCGTATATGACAAAAGACGCGAAAATGCCTTCATGACGGACGAAACACTTACACACTAGCTAGCTAAGTCATAAGTATTGTTATGGTGTCTATGAATAGGCTCAGCTAATTTGGCAATTCTGTAACGCTACTTCTGTTACTCCAAGGTTGAATAAAAACCAACTTTTCATATTAGGCCCCTATTTGAAACATATACAAAACCAGAGACTAACACTGTGCGCATACGTAAAAGCCTCATCCTAATAAATGACATATTAGTTTCGGTTAGCTCTCTCAGAATTTTTTATCTGTTTCCTCACTTAATTTAAATACACGTATCTTAATCTCTTTGAATGTGCAGTTTTAGAAGGGTCACATAAGTATGTCTGAGGAAGAAGAAGTAGAAGAGACTGAGTCAACACCGCAATCGTCTAAGAAGAAGTATCAGTTTATTGATGACTTGCCAGGCGTCGGTTCAACAACAGCCCAGAAGCTAAGCGAACTAGGCTTCCACACAGTAGAATCCCTAGCCCTAGCAACAGCAAAAGAACTAGAACTAGCAGGCATAGGAGAAAAACGGGCACTAGAACTCATCCAAGAAGCACGCTCATCACTATCAGTCACATTCATCAGAGCAGACGAACTACTCAAAATGAGACAAAACGTCTTGAGGCTAACAAGCGGAAGCAAAGCACTAGACCAACTACTAGGCGGAGGAATAGAGACCCAAACAATCACCGAATTCTACGGAGAATACGGAAGCGGCAAAAGCCAAATGTGCCACCAACTATGCGTCAACGTGCAGCTGCCACCAGAAAGAGGCGGCTTAGACGGCGGAGCACTATACATAGACACAGAAAACACATTCCGCACAGAACGCATAATCAAAATGGCTGAACATGTAGACTTGGACCCAGAAAAAGTCACAAAAAACATAATCTTCGCAGAAGCATACACTTCGGACCATCAAGCATTCCTCGTAGAGAACGCAGACGAAATCATAAAAGAAAATAACATACGCCTCATCATAGTAGACTCACTAGTCTCACACTTCAGAAGCGAATACCTAGGCAGAGAAATGCTAGCCGAAAGACAACAAAAACTCAACAAACACATGCACAAACTAATCCGCCTAGCAAGAGCTTTCAACGCAGTCGCAATCGTCACAAACCAAGTAATGGCAAAACCAGACGTATTCTTCGGAGAAGCAGTACATCCAGTCGGCGGACACATAGTAGCACACACAAGCCACACGCGAGTCTTTCTAAGAAAATCTGCACGCGGACCCGTAAGAATAGCCCGCCTAGTCTCAAGCCCATACCTACCCGAAGGCGAAACAATATTTAAGATCACAGAAAACGGAATAGAAGACACAACAGAAGAAGACAAACCCAAACGAGGACACTAAATGCCCATCCCAAGAATACTAGCCACACAATACTTCCAACTAGTCGCAAAAAGACAATTCGCAGAAGCAGAAAGAATCCTCGAAAGAATAAAACTAAAAGCCGAAAAAACCGAAAGAAACAGAGGATACATACAAGCATTACACGGTATTCTACTGTCAAACAAATCAAACAACGACGAATACGCATTCCTACCAAACATAAGCCTAAACGACAAACCCGCCATAGAAAAGCATAGACGCGAATTCCTGAAGCACACTCGCAATAGCCTTCATGCAGAATATGACCGAGGTTTCTTTACAGCATGGGCAGACTTCACCCGCATACTGCTAAAACTAGAAAACATACCTGAATCCCCTGCAATGAACGTTGAAACGCAAACTAACTCATCCAAGGAATCCGTAGAAGAAGAACACGTTAAACCCTTAAAAACCGTGCAAACAAGTTTAGACAGAAGCATGAATTCAGACTATTAAAAAGAACATTTGAGCAGACTCGTCTTGGACAGCTAAGTTGTTACTGTAACAACGCGACTAAACGGTGAGCTCACTAATCCATATTCATCTGTCACATACAGCGTGACTATGTAATCACCCGCCACTGTGTACGTGTGATTTATAACACGGTTGCTAGTTACATTGCCAAGGGTATTGTCTCCAAAAATCCACGAATAGATTACCTTTCTAACGAAATAACTCCCTGTCGCATCAAATTCTACAGGATTGTTCATTGTTGGATTCACTGTTAAAACTGTAAAATAGGCTCTAGGCACCGTAGGCGAAAGCACTAGCGTTAATATTAGAGTCCATGAGACAATCCATGTTAGGAAGTAGGCTCCAATTCCCATCGTGACTATCTTGGTTGGCTTTTCCACTTTAGTGATGAATTTACTCTTCAGAATATAGTATGTGATTATATAGAAAATTAGGGCAAATGAGACTCCTTGAATGACGCTTCCAAACAAACTGCCAGTTAATGCCCATCCTACCACACAGACTATGCCTGCAATTGCCCCAAAGCCTACTCTGCACCAATAGATGAAATTCAATGTCTCCATTAAGGCTTCACCATAGAAGCATTATGCCTCACTTTTCTGCACATAGCCTATATATTAAAGCTTTGGAAACATCATTAAACAAAAAGCTTGATAACATGAAACATTAAAGAAGCGTTAAGAGACGAAATTAAAAGGAAGGTTGAAAAACTAATTAAAGAAATTACCTAGCTGTTGAAAGGTGAAAAAGTTGGCTACTCTTCAGCCTTTTGATTCCAAAGAATTTTACAGCAGGCAAGTGGTTCTTTCCGAACTGGGCGCAAGAGGTCAAACAAAACTGAAACGTTCTAAAGTAGCCGTAGTCGGATTAGGCGGACTTGGCAGCGCCTCATCCCTCTATCTTGCTTTAGCCGGAGTAGGCTACTTGCGTTTAGTCGACCAAGACACGGTGGAAATGAACAATTTGCATAGACAGGTTCTATTTGATTTAAGTGACTTGAGATACCCAAAGGTTGAGGCTGCAGCTAAACAGATTCAGCAAAGGAACCCCGAAGTAAAAGTGGAATCAATTCCTGAGAACGTGAGAGAAAGCAACGTCGAAGAATTCATTAAAGGCATGGACTGCGTCGTAGACGGACTAGACAATATGAGGACACGCTATCTAGTGAATCGTGCCTGCGTTAAGCATAAGATTCCTTATGTTTTTGGAGGAGCCATAGGAATTGAAGGAAACATTTCGGTTTTTCATTCGCCTGAGACTCCGTGTTTGGAATGCATTTTGCCTAATCTTGACGACAGATACCTACCCAGATGCGACGTAAGAGGAGTGTTAGGCACCACAGCAGGAATCATCGGAACAATGCAAGCCATGGAAACAATAAAAATACTGTCAGGAATAGGTGAACCTCTCAAAGGAAAACTGATGGTATGCGATTTCAGAGACATGTATTTCGCTGTCATAGACATTTTCAAAAAAGCAGACTGCCCAGTCTGCCAAGGCGAAATCAAACCCATTGAAGAAAAAGAAAGATTAGCATGGTTATGTGGACGCAACACTGTCAATGTCAATCCGCAGAAACCTATTTTCATGAATATTAACCAAGTCTATGAAACTCTAAAACGTCATTTCAAGATAATCGTCAAATCATCCTTGGTAATCGTATTTAGGTATGATAGTGATGTTGAGGTCAGTCTTTTCAATCATGGAAGAATGCTAATAAAAAACGTAGAAGATGAAAACACTGCATTGAAAGTATACAATGATGTCTTGGCAAAACTTGGATTGAAGACTTCTATGGGCTAATGTGCTGTGATGGCTGTCATGGGAATTCGCAAATAGACTTAGGTTATAACAAACTTTCTAGATATATCTTATAACTTCTGGAGCTACCGAACTCTTAGTATCTTCTCACAAGTTTACTCATGCTATACGCTACAAGTGGAGCGATTGCTAAGAAAGAGACAGTGTGCAGTATAAGGAATACCCATGCTATGCTGCCATTATTTGATAACGATGCCATTGACAGCGATGCTTGTTCAAATCTATAAGTCACATAGGCTGAGGGACCTAGTAGTAAAGATGTTCCTATGGCAAAAATTGTTGAGTGAATAACATTTGTCTTTATGTTCTTTGAGAAATAGTGTCCATCATAGAAGGCAAATAGAATGGCGCCTAAAATCATTCCAGAAAGTCCAACTAAACACAAACCAACCATCTCTCCTAATGAAAACTTTGTTGAAACCAAGTTTTGGACTGATACATATATATCAACGCTGAGTGGAGCCATTAGAGTAACACCTATAATAAGGAAAAGAGAAACGATTTGGCTGATCGACTTTTCAACTTCCTTACGAACCGCTGTACTTGTCCTTTGTTTCTCCTGCTCAACTTTTCGAAAAAGTGCTATACTTGTTTGTCCTATTTCCGAGAGGCGATACTTTCCTCTTGAAGATTGCTCAACTAAAGGTGCTAGTTCTCTTAAATGATAACTCATCAAACCTGTGTCGCTTATGCCTGCAGCGTTTTGAATGTCTGTAAATGATGCTTCACCTTTCTGCTCAAGGAGAAGTAGAATTTGGCGACGCACTGGATGCTTTAAGGCAGCGAATATCACATTGTATTCATCTGTTTCCGTCAAAGCGGTCCCTTAATTCTTCTTTCGTGAGATATAATAAAAATGTTTTCGTGAAGAAATACTGGAATAGTGAAGTCAAAGATTTGCATGATTATTAAGGAATCAATAAATTACAAGGAAATCCTTTAATCCTATAACAAAGTTATAATATTCTTGGAGTGTCAAATATTTGCGCCCACCATGCGAACTCATCGTGCGATATGTCTTGCCTGCGTTTCGTTCTTTAGTGGCTAAAGAACTGGTTGGCAAATATGATTTTTCTCAGATAGCCGCAGCAGAAAAACTTGGAACTACTCAGGCTACTATAAGTTACTATCTTGACTCCAAACGTGGCGACAAAAGACTAAGGCAGCTTGAGGCTATTCCTTCTATTCAGTCTGCTGCTAGCGAAATTGCTCAGGGCATAGCCAGCAATAAACTGTCTTCGCTTGACCCTATGCTGACGTTCTGCAAACTCTGCACAGTTCTGAGGAACAAAGACGTCGTTTGTGACTTGCATCGAACAGATGTGTCCTCATTGCCAAAAGACTGTGACATATGCGAGCACATCACTGAAAAGACATAAATCCCAATCGCTGATAGTTGGTCGAAACTTGCGTTCTCAAAATAAGGCAGTTTGTCTTGTCTCAGGTGGAATAGATTCTCCAGTAGCCGCATGGCTAATCATAGAGAAGGGTTGTACACCCATTTTC
>Ga0315306_10001367_pt1 | contig 11646 bp, 14 predicted proteins | sample TDP1_MG_FD_203803 | JGI IMG/M metagenome (GOLD analysis project Ga0315306, IMG submission 203803) | Freshwater sediment microbial communities from Lake Towuti, South Sulawesi, Indonesia - TDP1 | ecosystem: Environmental > Aquatic > Freshwater > Lake > Sediment | place: Indonesia: South Sulawesi... | reverse complement strand
GCAGCTAAACAAGCCTATGATATGGCTGAGGTTAAGCCTGAACAGATTGATGTGGCTGAGGTACACGACTGCTTCACCATCGCCGAAATTATCGCCTACGAAGACCTAGGCTTCTGTAAGCCTGGTGAAGGCGGAAAAATAGTTGAGGAAGGCGTTACCACGCTTGGCGGTAGGCTTCCTATTAACACAAGTGGTGGTTTGAAGTCGAAGGGTCATCCAGTAGGCGCAACTGGAACGGCGCAGGCTTATGAATTGTTTTTGCAACTGACTGGGCAGGCGGAGAAAAGACAAGTGAATGATGCGGAAATTGGTTTAGCGCATAATGTGGGCGGTTCAGGTGCCACCGCAACAGTGCACATTTTCAGGAGGGAATAAAAATGACTGAGGCTCAACCAGTTTTTGGAATTGAGAGTTTCTACAAGTTTGTGGGCGAAGGTAAGCTAATGGGTGCTAAGTGTAACAAGTGCGGCGAGGTCATGTTGCCTCCTAGACCAGTTTGCATCAAGTGTTTTAGTAAGGATTTACGGTGGATTGAATTGAAAGGAAGTGGCAAGTTGTTGACTTACACCGTGATTCACGTAGCACCCAAACAGTTTGAAACGTTGGCGCCCTATCCAGTTGGAATTGTGAAGCTAGACGAAGGACCCCAACTGTTAGGCATGATTCGAGGCGTCGAACTTGACAAAATAAAGGTGGGCATGAGCCTAACTGTAGACTTTGAAAAACTTTCGAGCACACAAACACAATGGCCAACATGGCCAAGATACTATTTCAAGCCACAATGACCACATGAGCAAAGCGCGCGTAGGTAAGATTATGGTTGTTTGTTGGTTGTCATGTCATGTGGGTATATGTGCACTGTGTTTTTACGGAGACACTTGCTCAACAGTTGAAGGCGTAACCTTCACTATGGGTCGCCCATCCCTATACGCACATTGAATCCCATACTTTCTAGCGCACTCAACACACAGAGAAGGGTCGCACAAAGCCGTGCTTAAGTATTTCTCGCCACCGTCCGGAGCAATAACAACCATGACGCCTTTTTCAATTTCGCTTGCCTTCTTCATGGCAATGTTGAGGATGGCACCAGAACTAGACCCAACAAATATTCCTTCCTGCAACATTAGCAACCTCGCTGTCTCCTCTGCTGCCTTGGGATTTATATAATGAATTTCATCAACGAGTTCACGCCTCCAAATAGCTGGAACATACTGCGTCTGCAAATCCTTCAAACCCTGAATTGCCGTGCCTGGCTCAGGCTGAACCGCAATTATTTTGATGTCTGGGTTGTACTCTTTAAGACGCTTTGAAACACCCATCAAGGTGCCACCTGTGCCAATTCCAGCCACAAAATGGGTTATTCGCCCGCCTGTGTCTCTCCACACTTCTTCAGCTGTGGTTTCATAATGAGCCAAAACATTAGCTGGATTAGCAAACTGATTCGGCATAAAATACTTGTCAGAATTTCGATTAACAATCTCACGCGCCAAGTCTTCTGCACCGTTCATTCCCTTCGACCCTTCGCTCAACAAGATTTTGGCGCCCAACGAAATGAGAATCTGACGCCTCTCTAAGGTCATGGTTTCTGGCATAACTAAAACTAGGTTGTAACCTTTCACGCGGCAGACTAGGGCTAGTCCAATGCCTGTGTTTCCACTTGTCGGTTCAATAACAGTTTTCTCCTTTGACAGTTGCCCAGATTTCTCAGCTTGCTCAATCATGTACTTGGCTATTCTATCTTTAACCGACCCGCCGGGATTGTACTTCTCCAATTTTACATACATTTCAAGCTTAGAATTGGTGTTTAAATGTCGTATCTCAACCATGGGAGTGTTCCCGATAAGGCTGAGAACGTTCTTCGCAATCATAGATAGGATACCTCCATAGATTCGCTATAACAATGCTATAAACTTTGTGTGGACAAACCCCCTCCATTAAGGTTAAAGGTTTTTAGCCCTTCTCTCCGTATTAGTAGGAGGGAGAAAACAGTTTGCAAGCCTATGTGTTAGTTAACACTGAACCAGGTAAGTTGTGGGAAATCGCAGATGAGGCGCTCAAGATTGAAGGCATCAAAATGGCTCACGCTGTAACAGGGCAATTTGACGTTGTAGCCTACGCCGAATTCACCAAGATGGACGAACTTGGAAAAATTATTGAAAAGCTCCAACGTGTTCAGGGAGTCAGACGAACCCAAACAGCGATAGTCATACCACCAACCATTCGAAAATAACATACCAAAACAGCCACACTATCGCTAGGTTCAGCGTCACACCTTGTTTAGCAGGAAAAAGACTTTTAACAATCCTTTTTCTCTTGTGAAAGCCACAATAGAGAGAACCTCAAATGAAAACCAGCCTAATTCAATTCCTATCCAGCCTAGCCTTATCGGCTTCCCTATTATTCATTCCAAACTTGGCTAAAGACCTACGCGCCAACGACGCACAAGTTGGAATAGTAGTCGCGGTCTACGCCTTCGCCATGTTCATAGCCTCATACATCTTCGGTCGAGCCAGCGACGTCTACGGCAGAAGATTATTCATACGCCTCGGCTTAGGACTCTGCACCGTAACGTTTCTTCTACAAATCTTTGCTGACCCCTATTTCGCGGCACCTCTTCTGGCTAGTCCATGGCTTTTGGCACTAGTTCGTGGTTTGTCTGGATTTTCTCTAGGAATCTTTCCAGCCGCGCTCACAGTATATGTCTACGATTCGGCAGAGCCGCTAGGCAGATTCAGCTCCTTCGGCGCTTTAGGATGGGCTGTGGGCACTTTTGTCGCTGGCTTAATAGCGCTTTACTACCGCGTATTCATACTGTCTTCACTTTGCTTCCTCGTGGCCTTCCTATTGTCCCTCAGAATGAAAGAAGTAGAAAGTCCAAGTCTGAGGGTTCCCTTTTTTCCAAAAGATTTGTTGAAGAAAAACTGGCGCGTCTATGTTCCCTTTATGCTTAGGCACACTGGCGCTAACGCCATCTGGGTTATTTATCCCCTATACATCGCGAGTCTTGGAGGCGATAAATTTTGGATTGGCGTGATATACACTGTGAATACTGCTACTCAGTTTTTTGTGATGCGTTTTCTCGACCGCTTTAAAGGTGAACAACTGATAAGGATTGGATTGTTGCTTGCAATAATGACCTTTCTCTCTTTCACCTTTGCCCAGAGTTTTCTGCATCTCTTACCCGTGCAGGTTTTGCTCGCTTGTTCTTGGTCCAGCATGTACATTGGTTCTCTGCTTTATCTTATGAAACACAACGTTGAAAGGGCAACATCGTCTGGAATATTAAGCTCTGTAATGAGTATTTCGCAGGTGTTCGGAGCCCTCCTAGGCGGAGCAATCTCACTGCTTTTCAATAATTTCAGAGCCCCAATGTATCTAGCAGCCATTCTAACAGTTTTTGGATTTGGCTTCTTCACAGCAGGCAACAGACAACAGAAAGTGACTAAGCTTTAAACCACTTGAAAATTAAGTATTGTATGGTTTCTGTTTCGGGCTCTGGCACTGCGATTATGAAGCGCTTCCGCACCGTGGTTGCAAGCCTTCCAGCCTTAACGATTTCGGTTGCCGTCACTTCGTCCTTTGTCTTCTTCACCGAGACCATGTAAGGCGCATGTTCAACGCCTGGACCATGCTTGTAAACGGCGAAGTCACAACCGTATTTTATGCCAGGAGTGACTATGAGTCCATGGTCGCGCAGGTCTCTGTAAACCGCATATTTTAGGTCGAATTCATCGTAGAGTTTGCGGGCGCGTTTCCTCAGTTTTTCAAGGCTCACCCTTTTCTTCTTGGTTCCTTCGCGCACTGTTATCAATTTTTTTTCAACCAGGTACAAGCCTTCCATGAGGTCGAGAATGAGGGGCACATTGAAGTCCAAAATCTTGGGTTTAGGAATACCAATAGGCTTGCCATAGTAACCTCGCTTGTATAATTCTGAGCCTTGAGCTGAGTCCCAGACCACCAAAAAGTTCTCGATGAATTCGGTTTCGATTTTTTTTGGCATTTCTTGAAAATCGTCCTCGAGTTTACATGGCGAATGCCAAGATGCGGGCAGCGTCCGAAGCGTCTTCAGCCTTGTCGGCGGTGTCTTCCATGAGTTGAAGCACGTCTCTGAGAAGGAGCAACGCTGGAATCTCGATGTTGCTTTTGAGAACCTTGACTTCTAAGTCTCGGTAAAGGTCGTCTACAACCCGCTCTGCCACTTCAACTTCTCGAGATTTCTCTGATGCCTTCGATGCACCGTAGTTCAGCGTCATGGCGGTTTCCCGCAGTTTGGACACTGTGTCAAACATGGCGTCTGAGAGCTTAGCCAAATCCTTCTTTATCAGTGGCGGCACCTTCCAGCCTCGTTCCATGATTTCTAACAGACGAAAGGCTATGCCTTCGCAGAAATCAGCTATCTCGCTTGCGAGGTTGGTGAAGCGTAAGAAGTCTTCTCGGCTGATGAGGATGGCGCCGATTTCAGCCAGTTCCTGCGCCACGGTCCGTCTAGCGATGTCTACTTCCTCTTCCGCCTTCCTTATCTCAGCGTGCAACTGTTTAACCGTGGCTTTGTCTCCCTTCACGAAGCCGTCAACTAATTGGGGCACTTTTCGAGTGATTTCTACCACCTTGCGCAAATGATCTTGACAGATGGAGAGAGCCCTGCGTTTCACGCGTTCCTCGGTTTCAACGGGAAAGACCACGGAGACTCTGCACCTCACTAAACGTTCAGTTAATCTTTGAAACTTAGAATGCGGTGAAGCCTTATTAACGTTTAAGGAAGTATCCACTAGACTAAATTTTCATTTGCATGGTCTCAAGGTGTTTTGTGCTTTAGAAGTTGAGATAATTTTAGCCTTTAACCAGTTGCCCTAAATCTTCAAATGTTTTCTCAAATCGGAAGTAAGCGCGAAGCAGTTCTGGCAGCAGTTTTATCTCGGTTCTCACCTGCTTCCATGAATCTCGGTCGCGTATAGTAACTGTTTCATCCTTTAATGTATCATAGTCGATGGTTACTCCCAACGGAGTGCCAGCTTCATCGGCTCTAGCGTATCGTCTACCTATTGAGCCAGATTCGTCGTATTCGGCTGTAAACCCTTTGCTGACCAACATCTGAAACACTTCTTTGGCTTTTTCTGGCAAACCATCCTTGCTAACTAATGGATAAACGCCTACCTGTATAGGCGCCAAATCTCGAGGAAAATTCAGCACTGTTCGTTTGTCTCTTGTTTGATAAGCGTATTCAACAGTAATGTAAACCAGTCGGTCCGAACCGAAACTGGGCTCAACAACATGGGGAATGAACCTTCGGCCTTCCTTGAAGACTTGCATGTCGACGCCGCTGAACTCCATGTGATGCTTTAGGTCGTAATCTGTGCGATAGGCGTGCCCAGAGACTTCTTCCCATCCCCAGCGGTCTAAGTAAATCTCTTGGTCAAAGCTCTGCGTGGAGTAATGCGCTCTTTCCCATTCGAGCTTTTCAATGAAACGTTGCTTATCTTCGGGTACACCTATCTCTTTCAGAAAGAGTTTGGCTAAAACCATGAAGTATGCTTGCCACTCTGTCTTTATGTAGCCTTTACCTAAAGCTTCTTTCACACTAACCTCTATGGCTTCTTTTTCACCTCTAAGTTTCGCTTCAGCGAGCAGAAGTCTCAGCTTCTCATTTTCCACCTCTTTTAACTTCGTGCAATCTGGCTCTTCTGGGTCGAAAAAGAATTCGAGATCCATTATGGTGAATTCTCTCTGCCTTAAGAGACCCTGCCTTGGCGAAATCTCGTTCCTCAGTGCGTGACCAGTCTGGACAACGCCGAAAGGAAGCCTTTCTCTAGCGGATTCCCAGAGACGTTTGAACTCAACAAATATTCCCTGCGCCGCTTCTGGGCGACCGTAACCTATTGAGTCGGAATAAGGTCCAATAGTGGTAGGGAACATGGTTCTGAAGTATTCTGGGTTTCCAAGGTTTCCGCCACACTCTTGACAGTGAACGCCTCGCTTTTGGATTTCATTCATCAATTCTTGCAGGTTGAGTTTCTCTGTTTCCACATCGCTCATCCCCGCCTGTTCTTGAAGCACGTGGTCCGCTCGAAACCTGCGCTTGCATTTCTCACATTCTACCATAGGCTCTTTGAAGTGGTCTAAGTGTCCCGAGGCTTCAAAAACCTTGGCAGGCATTATTACAGAAGACTCGATTTCAAGTATGCCAAGTGGACGAATGTAGAAGGCTCGAAACTTGTCTTCGATTCTTCTCTTTAAGGTAGCGCCTAGGGGACCATACGTGAAAAAGCCGCTTACACCACCGTAAATTTCGTAGGAAGGCCAGAAGAAGCCTCGGCGCCTAGCCAACTCGCTTATTATTTCGTACTTGTCGGAGCGCTGCAAAGCATGGCACCCTCAACATGGTTTTACTCTCTTAGAGCATTACTCCATAATAAATAAAGCGTTGCTTTGATAGAAGCGAAAAGAAAAAAATTATCATGCAAACAAGGCATGTCTTCAAGAAAATTCTATCTAGTAAAACGTGTTTTAGAGAACTGTTGAGGTAGCGTGTTCCAGTGAAGAAATTGAGTGCTGAAAACTTGGTGGACCTTGTAGATGGCGCCGCAATCTTTTCAGCTGGAGGCGGCGGCGACCCCTTAGTTGGGCATAACATGGTGGAGATGCTCACAGAGAAGCGCTTTCCTGTGTATCTTATTGACCCTGTTGAGGTCTCAGACGATGAAATAGTGATAAATTTTGCGTGTGTTGGAGCCACTGCTTCAGTGGCGTATCATGGTGACGCTGCCTTAAAGACATTCACGACGCTTGAGGAATTTCTGGGCAAAAAAGCCTCCGCTGTTATTCCAGCAGAAATGGGCGGCTTTAACACTTTGGCAGCAGTGGATGTCGCAGCTCGTCGGGGAATACCGATCGTAGACGCTGATGGGGCTGGAAGGGTGGTTTCTGAAGTGCATCTAAAAGTCTACACTTTAGACGACGTTCCTTTGAGTCCAATGACCATAGCTGACATCGACGCTCAAAACGTGGTTCTCATCAAACAAACTCTGGATTCTATGGCGGCTGAAAGAATGACTAGAACGCGGGCAGCAGAATGGGGGCAAACCACCTATATTGCGCACAGAGTCTTAACAGGTATGCAGATGAAGACTTCTGCTCTCTTGGGCACGCTCTCAAACGCCATGAGAATCGGTATGCTGCTTAGAAAGGCTGTTGACCCCTTGAACGCTGTTTTGAAAGAAACACACGGCTTCAAACTCTTCGAGGGCGTTGTGAACACCGTGGAACGCGAGACCAAGGCTGGTTTCACATGGACAACCGCAACCCTGAATGGAACACACGAGAATGAAGGGTCAAAGTTTGAGTTTAAGGCTAAAAACGAGGTTTTGATAGGCTACAAGGATGAAAAACTCGCCGCTATAGCGCCTGACATCATCACTCCAGTTCACGCCGAAACATGCAAATGCGCCCCAGCTGAGAAAATTAAGAAAGACGACAAACTGGTTGTAATAGGGATTCCAGCACCCGAAAAATGGAGAACTCCTAAAGGATTAGAACTGTGGAAGGATGTTCTGCAGCGGGCAAACATAAGTGAAAAATACGTTGAGTTAGAGCAATTAAACGCCTAATCATTCATGATGTCTTTTTCTCTTTGAGAGTGACAAGTGTCTCGCAACCTCAGCTTCTTGGACCTTTCCTTCATCATTTATTTTTAAGCTGAGCATAATGCGGTCAGTGGCGCTTTTCTTTGTGTTGAACGTTGTGTGGCAGGTTCCGCATTCGATGTCGGCGCCTATTTCGACGACATACCATGAGGCGTCTGCGTAGTAGCGTCCACAATTGGGACACTGAATAACAGAAATGTCAAGCCAAGCCTTCTCGCTCATATTTTTTCGCCTCTTTCATAAATGTGAAAAATGCCGTTATTAAGCAGTTGTGAAACGGCAAGTTTTTGAACCACAACCGCAGAAATACGTGCATATCGCGCTCTGTGTGGTGTGTTATGATGCCAAAGATTCGTGTTGCGTTAATTGGTGTTGGAAACTGCGCCTCTGCGCTTGTTCAAGGTGTGCACTGTTATAAGAATGCTCAAAAAGAGGATGACGCCTTAGGGCTCAGACGCCTCTTTCTCGGCGGCTACCATCCAAACGATGTTGAGTTTGTCTGCGCCTTCGACATAGAAGCCAGAAAAGTTGGCAAAGACCTATCTGAGGCTGTTTTCTCGCCTCCCAACAACACACTAAAATTTGCCGACATCCCAAAAACGGGCGTTCCAGTTTTGAAGGGCCCAGTCTTAGACGGAGTTGGAGAACTCTTAAAAAACGTGGTCAAAGTGAGTGAAAAACCCGAAGTTGACGTTACCAAGAGGCTCAAGGAAAACAAGGCAGAGATAGTTGTCAATCTTCTACCGAGTGGAGCCTCTAAAGCTACAGAATGGTATGCAGAACAAGCGTTAAAGGCTGGCTGCGCCTTTGTCAACGCCGCACCCGTTTTTATCGCCAGTCGCACCGAATGGGCGAAGCGATTCGAGAAAGCTGGTCTGCCAGTTGTAGGCGACGATTTAGCAGATCAAGTGGGTTCAACTGCGGTTCACAAGACTCTTCTTAAATTACTTTCTGAGCGGGGAGTGCGCATATACGAAACCTATCAGTTGGACGTTGGCGGTGGAACCGAATCATTAGATACGCTAGATCGAACGCGAGAGTTGAAGCGCACGGTGAAAACTCAATCGGTTGAGTCGGTTTTGCCATACAAGGCTTCGGTTGTAGCTGGCTCAACTGATTATGTTGATTTCCTTGAAAACAGACGCGACAGCTTCTTCTGGATTAAAGGCTTCTACTTTGGAAAAGTGCCCATGTTACTCGATTTGAGGCTGAGCACTGTGGACGCGCCGAACGCTGGCTCCGTTCTGTTCGACGTGATTAGGGCTGTAAAAATTGCGCTCGATAGGAAAATTGCTGGACCCCTCTTCAGTGTTTCAGCCGCTGCTTTCAAGCACCCACCAAAAACTATGCCTATAGAAACAGCGGAAAAACAATTTGAAGAGTTTGTATTGGGAAGGAGAGAACGCTAGGAAAATAGTCTTAACAAAATTTAGAAGTGCAGTTATTATAAGAGTCTAGGGCGAAGCTATTGGAAACATTTGGTGCAATTTCTCTGCCATTGAAGCGAAGCAACAAACTCTCTGTGGCAATTCCAGCTTCTTTTGTCTCAGATGTTCCTCACCTGCGTGAGAAAACCTTCAGAATCGGCTTGGTTGGACGAGCCTTGGCTATCTTTCGCGTAGACGAGGTGATAGTTTATCCCGACTTTCCTCAAACAGACCAGAGACGAGACATCAACCTAATCGCAACTGTTCTAGCCTATATGGAGACGCCTCAATACCTCCGCAAACGACTTTTCAAGATTCAGCCCGAGTTAAAATACGCTGGTGTATTGCCGCCTCTGCGCACGCCTCATCATCCACTGGCAAACCGAACAGAAGACCTTAAGGTTGATGAGTTTCGAGAAGGCGTGGTCATATCATATTCCAAAGAAGGTTCACAGGTCGATGTTGGGGTTGAGCAGCCAGCGTTGGTTGCAAACATCAAATTGAAGCCAAACATGAGGGTCACCGTGAAAATAACAGAATTAGGAAAACACTTGAAGGCTGTCTTAGCTAATCCACGAGAAATTAAAGCTTACTGGGGCTTCAAAGTTACTGTTTCAAAGTTTCCCTTTGGACTACTTGTAAAGAATGGACTGTTCAACCTTGTTGTGGCAACTTCTAGGAAGGGAAGACCCATTGAGGCTGTTGTTGATGAATTGACCGAGAGTTGGAAACAATCCAGCAAAACGTTAGTGGCTTTCGGCGCGCCCACACAAGGCTTGTATGAAATTGCGGCACATGAACGTCTCAGACTTGAAGATTTGGCGCATTTTGTCGTTAACACAATTCCGAAGCAGGGGACAGAAACCGTTCGAACTGAAGAGGCGTTGTACGCTTCCTTAGCCTTACTTAACACGCTTGAACAATGAACCTCATTTGATGTAGAGAACTTGTTCTTCAGAAGAGTCATTTGTAGGAGACCACAAATTTCTTATGGTTTCGAAACTTTCCAAGAGTTTTAAGCCCTTTGGAGTCGTCTTGAAAACCCTCTTGTAGTCTTTTCTGCGTTTGATTTTTAGGTTTTCTAAGAAACCATTTTCAACGAGTTGTGGCAAATACTCGCTGAGTTGAGCGTAACTAAGCCTTGCCTTGTACATTATGTGGGTCTTGACTTTGCCGTTTATAGCCGTCTTCAGTATTTCAACAATAATGTCGTGGCGGTCTCTTCTTCTTGCGCCGTCTTCCTCGGTGCTGGTAATCATTTCCTATACTCTCTTCAGAAAAACTCTTAGAGAAGATAATAAGGGTTCACATCATCAGTTACCAATGTTGAGGACGAGTTGACAAAAACATTTAAAAGTTTTTGAATCAATAATTCAAACTATGTCTCAAGACAGAATGATTCTGCTTTTGCACGAATTGATTAAAAATTCTAAGAGAAGCGACCGAGACTTAGCTAAAATTTTGGATGTTTCTCAGCCAACCTTGACTAGGATGAGGAAGAGGCTGGAGAGAGACGGCTACATACTTGATTACACTGCCATACCAAATATGACAAAACTTGGGTTTGAAATAATAGCTTTCACGTTTATGAACATCGATAGATATGACCCGAAGACAGGTGAGTTAGACAAAGCGCTTGGCGAACGCGCTCATAAGTGGGTTGCTCACAACGCCAAAATCATATTTGGCGCTGGTGGCGAAGGACTCGAGGGAAAAAACTGCATGATGATATCTGCTCATCGAGACTTCACAGATTTCACGGATTTCATCTCCGATTTTCGGGCTCAGTGGGCTGCACGCATCAAAAACATGGACACTTTCCTAGTCTCGCTGAAGGGCAAAATGCCTAAGCCCTTTTCATTCAGAAATCTGGAAATAATCCCTTGAAACACTGTAGATTCGGCGCAATTCTTTGACTGGGTCTTGGTGTGCGTCTACTCTTAGGTCGAGAACTGGGCGAGTTTCACTTATCCATTGCTCGCCTGCAACAAGCAGCGCCGCTGACATACGTCCCCTTTTGTCGCCTCCAGCCTCTTGCCCTGCCTCTAACGCTTTTAGTAAGCGTTCTGCCAGTTTTCCCTTTGTCGTCTCAAAAGTTTCTACCATGGCTTTAATCACATGGCTTCCAGCGAGCATGTTACCAGCTGCGACACAGTCTTTTCCAACTATGTAACCCTTCCACTCAACGTTTTCCCTGCCTGTGAAAGCAGCTGTTCTGCCTTGCGCGTCTATGATAATGACCTGCCTCTTCTCTCTGTCAATGTCCCTTTGCAACATAGTTTCTAAGGCGGCTTGAGGAGGCAAACCCTTTTTTAAGAGTTTTAAGCCCTCTATTCCATACAAAATGTTGGTCTGTGCCTGAGTTGCAATTGCGCCAACGCCAGCCTCAACGTGTGGAACAACGCTTCCAACCGCTGGAACAGCCGTGGAGACAGCGACGCCTAAGGCTAATGTCTTTGGGCAGCGAGCGACAATTGAGAACGTCATAAACAGTTGCCTCTCATGCAACGCTAAGATTTTTCTGTTTGCTTTTCTCGTTTGTCCGGAATGATGAATGACAGTGCAAGTGCTATTACTGC
>Ga0315306_10001366_pt1 | contig 11647 bp, 8 predicted proteins | sample TDP1_MG_FD_203803 | JGI IMG/M metagenome (GOLD analysis project Ga0315306, IMG submission 203803) | Freshwater sediment microbial communities from Lake Towuti, South Sulawesi, Indonesia - TDP1 | ecosystem: Environmental > Aquatic > Freshwater > Lake > Sediment | place: Indonesia: South Sulawesi... | reverse complement strand
TTCCTAAAGCGGAGAGGCCGTTGCCGAAGCCTCTCGATGAAAGCGAGATCCTTTCAATGATTAAGGTTGGAGAGAAACCTTACGAGAAGGCGCTTGTCGCGGTCCTCTATGAGGGCGGGCTCAGGCTGGGAGAACTAAGAAACATCAAGATCGGAGATGTCGCCGTCGACCAGTATGGCGCCAAGGTGACGGTGAACGGAAAGAGCGGCGAGCGCCCTATACGACTGATCCACTCGACCCCTTTCCTGCAGGCCTTCCTTGAGCATCATCCATTCCGAGAGGATTTGGAGGCATACCTGTTCTTTGGTCGTGTGAGTGTCGACGGAGAATACAAGCCCGACGCCAAGGGTTCAATTACGCATACCGGTGTAGCTCACATATTGAAGCGACTAGCAGCGAAAGCCGGCGTAAACGGCAAGCGAATCTATCCGCATCTGCTCCGACATTCCAGAGCTACAGTCCTATCCAAGAACATGACGGACCGAGAGCTCATGACAGTTTTCGGATGGCGGACCCCAAGCATGGTAGGCGTCTACAGCCACCTAAGCATGAAGGACGTCGAGGACAAGCTACTAAGCATCGCCGGCGTGAAAGCCAAAGCAGAACAGGAACAGAGCCCCCTAGCACCGAAAACCTGCCCGCGCTGCAAGTTCGTGAACCCCGCCACGTCACGATTCTGCAGCCAATGCTCAATGATCTTGGATTTGAATACTGCTATGCAACTTGAGGAAGCAAGAGCCAGAGCCGATAGCGTAATGTCGAAACTGCTAGAGGACCTTGAGACACAGCGATTCCTAGCATCAAAGATCAAGCAACTGCACATATCCAAATAGTCTACTCCGAGAAACTCAAAATCAAAGAAAACTAGCCGTAGCCGAAGCGTTGCTCATACTCTGAGTGACTTATCGCTTCAATGATCCAGACGACTATTGGCTCGTCGCCAGGCTTCAGGATCGAATAGATCATTCTCCATCCGCCGTCTAGCGGATAACAATAAAGACAAGGCTTGCCACGGTACTTTGCGATATTCCGCCATAACTCCTTTCGTATGTGATTGCCTGCCGTCGGGCGTTCTTCCAAAATGTCTATCGCCTTGTCTATATAGGCGGCCAATACCTGATCTTCGTGGACCTTTGACTTCCTGAGTCTGTCTAGGTATTCTCTGAACTCCGGCGTGCCCGTGACCTTATAGCAGGGCTTTCTTTGAGAAGTTGGAGGAACTTGGGGTTGTCCGTGAAAACCCAAACTATAGAACCGTCCTCGCTGAGGAACACCTTATTCGATGCCTCCAGATATTTGAGTATTGTAACTAGCGTGGGCGGCTCTGTCTGTCGGGGAAGAGCACGCAACAAGGCACGTTTAGATTGAAAGCTTCCGTGCTCTCTGATGCAACGCTCAACCATGAGTTGTGTCTCTAGGGTTGGGCTATGTCTCGGTTCATGGAGTACACTTTCACAATGATGTCTTTGTTGCGTGGTCGTCATAGTCAACCTCTGCGTATATTCGTATACACGCTTCTGTCATGGGACAGAATAGTACTTAAAGATAGCGGACCGCTACGCTTGGATAGCAGAGTCTCAAGTAACTGGATGTCAATCCCGCCACATCCACATTCTGCAGCCAATGCAGCATGATCCTAGACTTGGATACAGCTATGCAACTGGAGGAAGCAAGAGCCAAAGCAGATGATATGATGTCGAAACTCCTAGAGGACCCCGAAACACAGCGATTCCTAGCATCAAAGATCAAGCAACTGCAGACATCTAAACAGTCTATTCGGAGGAACTCCAAAATCAAGGAAAGCTAGGGACTAGGAGGGAGGCGTGTGGCTTCTTCTTTGGTGAGTTGTCTGATGAGTGAATACGGGTCTCAGCCTCTGCCAATATTTGACGCAGCCCGACCTTGATGCTCTAGCGCCTCTCGATTGAGAACTACTTCTGTCTCCGAAAGCGATTGATTGCAAGCATGAACGCAGCCATCATTAGACCCAGAACAATCACTTCGATTGGAAAACTTGGAATCGTCGACTGTGCCGAGGTTGATGAAGTTGACAACGGAATCGAGACTGTACTTGTCGTGACGGACGGCAACGCCGGAAGGTTGGAGGCCATCAGGTTCACCTCGTAAACGCCTTCCTTGATTTCAAGGGCTTTCCAACCCAACCCTCCGGAAGGGTTTGGATGCGCGAAGACGACAATCCTAGTCATCCTTTGGGCAAGCAAATCATCGACGTTCAGCTGAAATTCGTATCGGCCTTGTGTGTCGCAAGTCGTCTCGCTAATCTTATGGCCCGTAGGCGGCAGGTGGGGCATCTCTGGGGGCGGTTCTTGGTACGAATACACGGTAACCGGCCATCCCGCGGTGCTGCTAAGGGTGGAGTCAGGTCTCACGGTCCCCTTCACGACCATTACCTTGGCACCCGAAGCTGCCGAGAGCCATGTCATAAGAATGACCAGAGCACACACGGCTTCCAGAACATGTCGGGGAGACCTGTTCAGTATCGACAAGGTTCGATCGCCCCGCAAATCTTGACTCAACCTAGGGATATGCCGCCGAAACTGTTATAGGCATTGCTCTTGCGAAACTACGCACCCAAGAGCAACAATCCGGAATCATACTCGAAACTTATATAGATTACTCTTGCGTAAGTTTTGAACAGGATGTCGCATACTTGCTTTTCCTCTGGACCTGCGGCAAGACTCGGGTTGGAATTTCGCTTTCTCTTGTGATGCTGCTGTCTATCTGTGGGTATGCGATCGCCCATGCAAGCTTGCAGACCAACGTCGTTGTCGTAGTCAGGGTTGAGAATCATGTTACTTTCACGATCCAGAACGCGAAAGTCTGGGTAGAAGAAAACTTGATGCCCAAGGCCGCTGGACAGCAGGTATCCGTCGTGCAGCAGCCAGTAGATGTGGCAACCTCGATCGAGCCTGGGAAGGCCGCTGAAGGCATTCTTTCGATTGCTATGGGAGAGACTATCAGTTCCCTTGACCTCCCCGTTACGCTGGGATGGAAGACCAGCAGGGACGGAGACTATCCATTCTATCTTACAAAGCGTGTTACCGTGGGCCCTTCTGTAGTGGGGCCGCGAGTGAGTTTCCACATTGACGAGACAAGTTGCACGCGGAGGCTAGAGAGCGCGGGCCCACTCCTCAGGGGCCCTCCGAGCTATGAGATACACCCCGGAACAGTGAGTATTCAAGGTTCAGGAATTGCCGTCGCAGCCCCGGCTGCGAGTCTTGTGTATGTGTTGGTGATGAGTTCAATCTGGTCATCAATCAGCGACAGAGTTTGGAGATATGCTAACGACTTAAGTGTGACCTATTCGGTTAGTGTCTGGACTTACTCAGGCAACTCCAAGATTGTCGTAAGGAACTGGCTTTCCTCGGAACGTGCTCAACATTCGAATCTGGTTGGCTGCCTGTTCGTAGGCGACGTACCTGAAGCCTGGTATGAGATACCTGCTCATTCAGGCTGGGGGGCAGAGACGTTCCCCATCGATCTGTACTACATGGACCTCGACGGTATCTGGAGTGATGCTGACGGCGACGGAGTATTCGACTCGCACATCGGCAATAGAGCCCCTGAAATCTGGATTGGTAGACTCAAGGCGTCTAACATTGGGAACGAGGTACTGCTGATCAGCCGATATTTCGACAAGGATCATGCATACAGGATAGGCCAACTCTCGGTACCGTATCGCGCCTTATCATATGTAGACGACGATTGGAAGGACTGCTACGACAGGGCGGCAGTTGGCGAAGTGTATCGTGACACAACACTCGTGAACGACATCGCGACAACCACTGCTGCCGACTATAGAAACCGCCTCGCACAAGGCTATGAATGGGTGCACTTGATGTGCCACGGGTGGCCGGGAGGACACACGTTCAAGATTGGGTCAGATTGGACTGGGGGCACGGTTTACTCATCGGAGTATTTCAGCTCGGACTGGCCTGTCTTGTTCTTCAATTTCTTCGTCTGTTCCGGTGCCCGCTACACAGACTCTGGGTACCTCGCAGGCTCTGCGGTATTCCCTACCAATCATGGCCTGCTTGGCATAGGGTCGACGAAGACAGGAAGCATGACTAACTTCTTCGAATTCTATCGACCCCTTTCGAACAAAATGAGCGTGGGCGCTGCACTAATGGCTTGGTGGAAGACGTACATGGACGCAGACTGGTTTGTTGATTGGTCGTACGGTTTAACCATTATCGGAGACCCAACCCTTACTATTCAAAAGCCCTGGGCTAGTATTATTTCACCTTCTGGTTGGTTGCGTGGCACTGTCACTCTCACGGCGACGGCGGGCGACCCTGACGGCTATGTGGTCCGTGTCCGCTTCATATGGACTCCAGACAAGGCAAGTGGCCCGTTCTACGTGATTGGTGATGACACAAATGGGGCTGATGGTTGGAGCATCGTTTGGGATTGCGGTGGCCCAAGCAACAATGATGCTTCCGTTTGGGTTGCGGCTGTAGCCCTAGACAATTCGGGTTTCGAGTCTGACTGGTCTTGGTCGAATCAGTTCGGCGTGGATCATACGGCTCCGACGGGGGGCATCTCAATCAATAGCGGAGCTACTTATGCGACCTCCATGTCAGTCACGCTGACATTGTCCGCAACCGACGGGAGCGGTAGCGGAGTGGGCTACATGCGCTTCAGCAATGACGGCTCCTCTTGGAGCAGCTGGTATTCTTACGGGACTTCTATGTCGTGGAGCCTGATGTCAGGTGACGGAACCAAGACAGTTTACGCTCAGTTCAAGGACAACGTTGGACTGATATCATCTACCTACTCTGATACGATCGTTCTGGATACGACTCCTCCTGCGGGCTCCATCACGATCAATGCTGGAGCAACATATGCAACCTCAGCGTCTGTGACTCTGACGTTATCTGCAAGCGATACTAACGGTGTTGCTCAGATGCGCTTCAGCAATGATGGATCGACATGGAGTAGCTGGTATTCTTATGGCACTTCAGCGTCATGGACTTTGGCGTCTGGAGATGGAACCAAAACAGTCTACGTGCAATTCAAGGATAACGCTGGGTTAGTGTCACCCTCTTACTCCGATACGATCATCTTGGATACGACTGCTCCGACAGGTTCAATCTCGATAAATGCTGGAGCAACATATGCAACCTCAGCGTCTGTGACTCTGACGTTATCTGCAAGCGATACTAACGGTGTTGCTCAGATGCGCTTCAGCAATGATGGATCGACATGGAGTAGCTGGTATTCTTACGGGACTTCTATGTCGTGGAGCCTGATGTCAGGTGACGGAACCAAGACAGTTTACGCTCAGTTCAAGGACAACGTTGGACTGATATCATCTACCTACTCTGATACGATCGTTCTGGACACGACTCCTCCGGTAGGCTCGATATCGATCAATGGCGGCGCAGCCTATACCAAATCAACATCGGTAAGTTTGACATTGACATACACGGATGCCACTTCCGGTGTGAGCCAAGTTAGATACAGTAACGACGGCGTGTGGGACACAGAGCCATGGGAGAACCCATCAGGAACGAAATCATGGACATTGACAACAGGTGAGGGGCCAAAGACCGTTTACTACCAAATTAAAGACAATGCCGGGTTGACGTCAACATTCTCTGCCACGATAACCCTTGATACGTTGGCTCCGTCAGCTCCAACACTTCTTTCACCTTCGAATGGAACAGTCATAAACAGTCTTGTTCCTACTTTCAGTTGGCAACCTTCCGCTGACGCTACAAGCGGAGTGTTATCATACACGCTTCAGATTGACACTTCAGCCGACTTCACCTCAACCAACCTTAGAACGATCACCGGAATCACGTCAACCAGCTACCCCTTTACAACTCCTCTAACGTATGCAACTTGGTACTGGCGTGTGAAAGCTTTTGACAAGGCTGGGAACGAGGGAGCTTTCTCGGCCTACTGGAGCATCATAATCGACAGGGTCAGAGTTACCGCAACCATTTCGACCTCAACCACAACTTCGACAACCGGCACCAGCTATACTTCTACAAGCGTACTCACAACTCAGAGATCTACCACAAACACAACCGTTGCGACTTCCTCATGCACAACATCCTATACGACCACAACCACTCTATATTCAGGATCAACCTCAACTACTTATACGGTGACGACGACTTTCTTCTCAACCTCAACCTCCGTGCGAACGAACACTTCGGCTTCCACCACAGATTCTGTAGGCATCGTTACACGAACCTCCAAGACTGGAACAGCCACAGTCATTCAGACCTACTCAACATCCACGACATCTGTGGACACAATCTATGTACGGATCACAGTCCACAGCACATTCATCGAACAATTTCTTGAAACAGTCACCTCAACACTCACCCGCTTAATCAGTGAACTCATACAATTCGTCCACAACATCTTTGTGACGAAAAACATCTGGGATACAACTGTCATAGTGGAGCCTGAGAGAGGCACCTGCTGGCTTGTGTTAGATGCTTCGCCCAAGCCTGGCTACGTGAACAAGCCCGTGACTATCTCAGGCGTGATGTATGGTTCTTGGCGCTGCATTAGAGATGGCATGGTTGTAGGGAAGCCTGTTACGATAACGGCAGATTGGGGATTCAATACTGTAGTTAGTACAGACTATTATGGCAGGTTCTCTGTCACAACAAACTGCCCAGCGACAGCAGGTACATACCCGATCACAGCCACCTTCTATGAAGACCAAGATCTCCGAGGAAACTCAACATCAATACTATACGAGGTTACAGCGAAGATCCCCACCTCAATAACGATAAGCTACATAGGCAACAGAGAGTTCGGAGGCTACCTCAGGCGCCAAGACACAGGCGGATACCTTGCATACATGCCGGTCAGGTTGACGGTCACCTATCTTTCCGGAACGACGTGGCAGACAAGCACCTACGACCTACAGACAAGGCAGGATGGATACTGGAACCTAGAGTTCCTGTTCTACTGGAACAAGGCAACAATCATGTTCGAGGGTGACGAAACATACGCATCCTGCTCTGCCACCCTTTCGCGGGGAGGTGGAAGTTCGTCTGGCATGTCCAGTTTGGTGAGCATGGCTGCGAATGGTATCGTGAGGGCAGAGATCAAGGCTTCTGCTATTCGCAGCGAAGCTACGTCTCGGATTGTGTTGGATGCTTCGCCTAAGCCTGGCTACATCAACAAGCCCGTAAACATCTCAGGCGTCATGTACGGTTCATGGCGTTGCATCAGGGACGGTATGGTTGTCGGTAAGCCGGTTGAGGTAGTGACAGGATGGGGCTTCAGTACAGTTCTTACTACGGACTACTACGGCAAGTTCTCCGTCGCAACTGACTGCCCAGCGGCAGGAGGCACATACCCTATCACTGCCACCTTCTATGAGGATCAGGACCTCACGGGTAGCTCAACAACGATAAGCTATGATGTTATCGCGAAGATCCCGACCACGCTAACAATTAGCTATGTGGGGAACAGGGAATTTGGAGGCTATCTGAGACGCGTGGATACGGGTGCATATTTGGCGTACAAGCCGGTTAAGTTGACGGTTACGTACCTTTCTGGAACGACATGGAGGACAGATAGCTTCGACCTGCAAACGAGACAGGACGGCTACTACAGCCTAGAATTCCTATTCTACTGGAACTCAGCGACAATCAGCTTCGAAGGAGACGAAACATACGCACCAAGCTCCGCCACGATAACACGGTAAGGGCCCTACTCAGAAAATCAGCTTCTCAGGAAGGCGGCCCTCTTGGTCGTTTTTGTGTGTGAGAGAGTGAGTGAGAGAATTCTGGGTAGTTAGTGGCACCATAACTGGTTCCTTGATTACTGTGAACCTCCACCTTGAATGTTCCAATTTGACGTCTTGGAAAAAATCTCTGTAGGCTCTGGCTAGAGCATATTGCTTCCAGATCGGTATGCCTATCTGGACCTCAACCTCCCCCAGAGAGCATTCTCCTCTCTGCCTCACATACTCGACCAGCATATTCATCAGCCCCATATTACTGGTCTTCACTTTCTCACTCTCTCAAGATCCGGCAGGGTTCCCCTGGTCCCACCACTGAGGGTGAGGCCGTTCCGTGGTCCTGTCTGGAAGTAGGACTAGAGGCCAGAGGGGGCAGGTATCGCAAGGGAAGGTGCACCCATCATGAAGGATCCTCAGGTTCGCTCAAATCACTTTGAACAGGCGTGGATGTAGATACTTTCCGCCCTGGCCCACAAGCACGTCGCCTCGCCCCACATCTAGGACCTTGGATCCGGCTAGGGCGACCTTCTCGTCGACCTCTTGGTCGTCGAAGGCTCCGGACATGATTCTGATTCTTTCGCGTTGTCGAGACGTCAGCTTTTCAAGGCGCTTCTGGTCGCGCCGGTCTCGGCTAGGACTGGAATGTTTCTCGGGTTCTCGATAGAGCCAGGGGGTCCAGATAGGAAGCTTCGGTTCATGGGTTGAAAATGCCCAGAATCGGGGTTTTGCCATCGGGCCCGGCTCTTATCCGATTTGACACACATAAAGTATTAAGATGCATGTCAGACGGAAGATTGCACAGACCCATATGTTTGATCTGTCGCGCCAGGAGAGGCTTAGTGAAACCCTCACAGTTCGCATTACGAAGAGGGACCTAGCCATGCTTGAGAAGATCGCGTCCATGAGGAGAGAAGACGCTAGCACTTTCATAAGACGGGCGATGCTTAAGGAATTCGCTGAGTTGGGCTTCTTGAGCGAGGAAGAGAGGCAGGCGCTGGGCATCGGAGTCGACGGATCTAGAGGGGGAGAGGAAAAATAGCAGGATAGCAGGGCCCTTCTCGTAATTGTGCACTAGTCTCGAGGTTGAGAATAGTACCGGTACTTCAATCTCCTACTTGACCTGAATGCTGTCGAGGTATGTGTCAAGGGGGAGGGGAACCTTGGAACTAGTTTGTTTCTGTTCTTGTGGGTGTGGCGGATCCTGTGTCAGAAACCTGCGGATGGCGTACCGGGCCAAGGCAGTTATTGGGGTGCCGGTCTGTGTGCTCTTGAGCTTGAGAAGCGCTAGGGTCCGGGGTTCCAGGCGGACCAGCAGTTCGGTGGAATAGATCTTAGGTTTCGCCAGTGTTTCCTTTCCTCCATTTCCAGCAGGAGAGCGACATACGGATGGGCGGAAAGCATGGTGAATGGCGTGTCTCTTTCAATCCTCCTTTCGCCTACTTCTACTCTCACTCTCTTACGTGGTTCATCATTCTGAAAGTTGCATCTTCGCTCTGAGTGGTGTTTGTGTGGATCCACGGAGCGATGTCGCTTTATGCGACTGTAGGCTCAGGGCTTTATCGGGCAGTCCAACAGGGTTGGGGGAGACATCGGAGCGAGGCTTCGCACGATACCCCGTAGGCGGCCCCGCCTATGGTTCAGGGGCTTCCTACCGAAGCCTCCTCACCCACTGCCCGAAAGGCTGTGAGTCTTGCCTTTCTTTCTTCCAGTTCACACTCGCAACGGTGTGATCGTCATCGAAGTCACCTGGGGTTGGTGTAGGTCCAGGGTTGCCTGTTACCAGTGTCACTCGGTTTGCGGTTCAGGCGGCCTGTACGTCCACTCGCGCCAGGGTCGTTCCACTATCCACAATGAGAATGGTCGCTTCTCCCTGTACGGATTGAGAAACTTCGGTATGTCACTCTCCTGGCAGAATTGTAAGCGTGGATAGGTTGGAGGAACTCCGGTCAAGCTGGAATGGCGGTAGCCCAGGGAAGTTAATTCCTTCTCCAGGTTCTTCAGTTTTTCAAAGTCCTTTCTGAGCTTTTCGCCAATCGCGTCGATATCCTCCATGACAACTCTGACCGTTGACCATTTCTCAGTGATTTCTTTCCGGACTTCCTGCGCCTTCGGTTCGTTCGCCAGGAGAACTGAAAGTTTGGCCTGCGCCGACTGAACCTTGACTTCTACGATCTCTAACTTCACAGGAATCGATTCTAGTTCCTTCTTCACTTGCAGGGCGCCGTCCGCATCTCCCTGCGCAATCAACTCCGGATAGGTAGTTCGCAGGGTTTCGACGCGTGTTTCCAGATCCTTCTTCTCGCGTTCAAGGGAACCTATGTATGCCTCTAAGCCTTTCCTGTCTGATGGAATTTTCGAACTCAAAGGTTCACCTCCTGGATTCTGTTGTCTCGGCTTCTTCCAGGCGCCGCTCTATTTCCTCCATCTTCGCCTGTAGCTCATCTATCTCCCGCTGTTCAAGGTATTTTCCAGCCAGCCGCAAAGCGCGAACTCCATGCGCGATCCACATGCGCTTCTGCTTCGGGTCCATAGCTTTCTGAGCCTCCTCCAAGCATAGAGCTGCAAGAGACCGTGTCAACTCCCAGAGCTCCCGGTAGTTCTCTGCGGATAGGTCAGGCCATTGGCTTGTATCCAGCTTCCGCTTTGCTTCACTAGCAATCCGAAACAGCAGCTTCCGCGCATTGACGAGAGATGAAAAAGAATTCTTTTTCTGTTTCAAAGCTCGCGCCTCACCAGGTCTGATAGCCAGCCTTGAACTTGCTGTCTGAGATCTCGGTAGAACGACTCTTTCTTCTCGAGAGTTGCCAGTAACTTGACTAGCTGCCTGCAGCAATCCCGGACGGCGCCTTCAACTTTGATTGGGGGAGGGAAAGAAGGGACCCTCTCCTTGGCGTTCTTCTTGCGCTGTTTCCGTTGCCGAGTCATGGGTCATGTCGCCTGCGAGGAACCTACTTTGATTTCTCATCCAATGTTTCGACGGTCACCTTGTCATCGAACCTCTCTCTCATGGCTAGCCTCCTTCTCGGCTGGCTCTAAAAGTCGCAGTAACGTCGAAGCCCAGGGAGGCAACCGGTCCAGAATCTCATGGTCAATTGGCCGCTGCATCCGAGTCCTCCGTCCTCGTCTTGGGCACTTTGATTGTCAGATCCTCGTTCAGCACAAGCTCAACTGTGTCGTGAGGCTTCAGGCCCCTTGCGTCAGCCCAAATCTTAGGAAGTACCACCAACAAGGACCCGCCTACGCTGTGGACTCTTCTTTGGACGCTGAGCATGTGCTTCACTGTATCGTTCTGCTTCAGTCTGCTACACGGAAAGAGTTAAAGCCATGTTATAAGTATATCTTTTCGGTACAGCTTGATACAGATAGATGTAAAGACTCTCGAGATCTTAAAGGCTATTGAAGCAGAGAAAGAGATCCACTTCCGCGGCTTGATAAGAGCCACGGGCACGGGTCAAAACGCGCTGAATCCACGTATCAACAACCTCAAGCAGGCTGGACGAGTCAAAGAGAGACGAGTCGGCCAGCGAAGACAGTTCTTTCTGACCGCGAAAGGCTATCAAGCTCTGAAAGACCACTACGCATCTCGAGGCGCAGACCTCATAGCGTTCCTCCAAATGACCAAGGAAGGGAAGGAGTTACTGGAGAGAATAAGTGAAAACCAGAAGCGCCAAGAGGCTGAGATTACGATGTTGAAAGCTCAGCTGACAGAGAAGATCTCTGAGAAACTGGGAGAACGCATAAAGAAGCTTGAGGCCGACTTCGAAGAGCTGAAGCGCAAGTTCCAGCCATGAAGCTGAGAGTCTACACTACCCGTACTGAAGACGCAAGAAGGCAGCCGCCCTCTACCCGCCCAAGAAATAGCATGAACAGCCCCGCCTTCTACACAGATTTCGTGAAACAGTAGAAGTT
>Ga0315306_10001365_pt1 | contig 11655 bp, 14 predicted proteins | sample TDP1_MG_FD_203803 | JGI IMG/M metagenome (GOLD analysis project Ga0315306, IMG submission 203803) | Freshwater sediment microbial communities from Lake Towuti, South Sulawesi, Indonesia - TDP1 | ecosystem: Environmental > Aquatic > Freshwater > Lake > Sediment | place: Indonesia: South Sulawesi... | reverse complement strand
TCATGATTTCCAAAATTCAGTTCAAGCCCATCCAAATCGTTTTTATGAAATAAGCCTTTCTCATAGCATTCCATTGCCCAAGCAATTACGCCGCCTGTGCTAATAGTATCCATACCATAGTGATCACATAATTCGGCTGCCTTGATGATGGCTGGAAAATAATCGATATAACAGTCAGGTCCAAGAGCGTAGAGGGACTCGTAATCAATCGGAGCCACAGAACCAGCGTATGAACCCTCTTTTACAGTGCATATATGCTCACAGGCAATCGGACACGATGAGCAAGCTGAAATCCTAGATACATAGTGCTCGAGCATGTATTCGCCGCTAACTTTCTCCGCTGCCTCGAAAGTGGCTTGTTGCCAATTCTTGGTTGGTAAAGCAGCTAGTCGGTTCAAGACGAGAACATTTGAAGGAGTGCCAAGTATTCTGTATTTCTCTGTAGCTGTTCCTTGACATTTTTCATAGAGATCGAGGCAAAGCTCCATAACTTCGTCAAGCTTAGCCACTTGAACTGCTTTCGTCCCACGTACAGCAACTGCCTTCAAGTTTTTAGAGCCCATGACCGCGCCTAAGCCGGTTCTCCCCGCCTGCCTAGTACGATCATTCGTAATACATGCAAAGCGAACGAGGGTTTCGCCAGCTAGTCCAATACACGACACGCTTGTAGTTTCGTCTCCGATTTCCTCTTTGACTAAGTTGTCTGTCTCTAAGCAGCCTTTACCCCAGAGGTGTTTCGCATCCCTAAATTGAACAATGTTGTCGTCGATGAATAGGTAGGTGGGTTTTTCAGCTCTTCCCTTTATCGCAACGGCGTCGTAACCTGCTCGCCTTAACGCTTGCGACCAGAAACTGGATGCCAGCGAATCGCCGATAAATCCTGTCAAAGGCGATTTAGCCGCAATTCCGTGTTTACTGCCAGTGGGAACCACAGTCCCTGCGAATGCTCCCAGAGCAAAAACCAACGTGTTATCAGGACTTAGCGGATCTACATTTGGTGGATTCAAATCGTAGAGCAAACGGGTGGCAAGGCCAACTCCACCAAGATATTTCTTGCAGAGCTCTTCACTTGTGTGCTCAACTTTACTTTTCCCAACGGTCAAATCAACATAAAGCACATTACCCGTATATCCAAACATTTTCATCCCCCCACAGCAGTAAACAATAGCAAAATACGGTCATCCTCATTCACTTTCATGCTCAGATCTCGCACAACATACTGGCCATTTATGTTTAATGAATATGGCTCAATAAGCTCCATTCTCTTTCCGTCAATAACTTGGCCTATCAATTCCTTAGTTTGCGAAGCTAAACGCGCCACAACGTCTCGTAGAGTAGCATCTTCTGGTAAGTCGAGCCTTATTTCCTTCCTTCCAACCAGATAACGCGCTAACCCGAAGAGCTCAATTACGACCTTCAAATCGCGTTCCCACACATGAAGGATGGGTATTTGGTCATCAAATTATGCTTCAAACTTTTAAGCTGTACTCTTAAATCTGAAACCCTAATAAACCATGAATAAACTTTCAAACTCATTGAATGTAAAATTCTTAAATTACCTAAAACTCCATAACCAAAATCACTATGAAGATCTAAATAAGGGAAAATCCATTGAAACGCGGAACCATAATCAAGCAAGAAACTGAAGACACACTAATTCTCGAAAGAAAATTAATGACCCAACATTATCTTCTTTCACTCATCCGCAAATATTGCACTGGATGCGGCATCTGCGTCGATGCCTGCCCAAAAGAGGCAATTAATCTCACTAAGGCAGTATTAAAAGATGGAAAACTTAGCCAGAAACCAACAGTTGACCTAAACGCTGACAAGTGCAACCTCTGCGGCATCTGTGCGGTTATCTGTCCAACAAACGCCTTCCAAATGACCATTAACAAAGAGCCAAAAATTCCAGTAGTTGAAACCCAATCCTTTCCAAATCTAATCAAAAAAATTCAAGTCGCAATTGAAAAATGTACCCCAACCTGCAAACTCGCTTGCCAAGAAGCATGCCCCTGCGACGCACTCGAAGTAATTGTTCAAAAGAATGAAGCTGGAGAGATTACAAAAATACTTGAGGTCAAAATTAACTTGGAAAAATGTATCTACTGTAAACGATGTGAACCAGCTTGCCCCGAGGCAGCCATAACAGTCACGAAACCATATTTCGGCGCAATCTGGCTAAATACAGCCCTTTGCCCTAAAGAATGCCAAGCATGCGTCGACATCTGCCCAAGCCAAGCATTAAAAATTGAAAACGGAAAAATCACAGCTTACGATAAGTTCTGCATCTACTGCGGTGCATGTCAAAAGGTCTGCCCAAAAGAAGCAATTATGATCCAACGGAGCGGTATTCTCCATACAGAGGTTAAATCTGGAGCTTGGATCACCGCTCTTGAAAAACTCACTTCTCCGGAAACAATGGTTAAGGAAATCGAGGCAAAATCCAGACATAAACTCCGTAAAATCGTTAAGGAAATTAGCTAGTTTGCCGACTACGAAGTTTCTTATCTGCTACCCCCGCAAGTTTTAACGCCAAACGATTAAGCTCCTCTGGAGGCGCTTCTTCCAACTTCTTCTTCATGAGATTTTTCGGGATTAAACGCGTCGCGCAAACGAAGTCGCTTGGATTGACCTTGAGCAAAGTTTTAAGTAAAACCGAAACGCATCGCCTTTCACACCCTGCAACCTCGAATATTATCTTTGCATCACGGAAGCGTTCAACCTGCCCCTCCATCCCTGCGCAGAGAGAGGTGAAGCACAACGACTTATAGCCCTTCGCCGAGAGGAATTTGTAAGCGCATCTTCGAGCTACTTCACCCTTCACACTTAACCCAGAGCATGCTAAGATAATCACATCCGCCATAAGCTCGTATCCCCATGCGTATATGCGTAACAACTCGTATTTGAGAATAAAAATTAAACTGCTAAACTTTTTTGACAAAAAGTAAGAGGATAACCGTTGCAGGCAACACCAAAACCGCACTTAACAGAAATGGAAAAACTGCCCCGAAAACATCCCATAAAGTTCCTCCAGCCAAAATTCCAATCGACCCAACGACTCCAGTTATCGACGAGAACATTCCAATCGCTCGCCCCCGCAGTTTTGAAGGAGATAGTTTCATTACCAAAGCTTGGGTTGGGACATATTGCAATGTGTACATAACTCCATTAACTCCATACCACACAATTGCCAGTAAGGCATTATTTGAGTAAAGCCACGCAATAGTCGTTACCGCCCAGATAAGCCAACCAAGAATAATGCAAGTTTTTTCGCCAATCCTATCCGAAAGCTTACCGAACAAAGATCCGAAAATACCAATAATCGACCCAGCAAAAAGCATCACTCCAATCTCAGGATTCGAAAGACCTAACACCAGTTTTGCGTAGACAGGACTGAATTGAAACATGCACCAAGATCCAAAAGTCCACAAACACCCAGCGATCATTAAAACGAATAGAAAACCTCGGAAAAGAAAACTGAAATCCTCTTTGATAGGTGCAAACTGCCTCTGCAAAGTTTCACGAAGCAGTAACCATCTCAGCACACTACAGAAAATCAGAATACCCGCCGACCAAAAAAACAGAGGACGATATTCGCTCACAACATTGTGTGGAACAAGGAAACCCCCAATTAAAGGTGCTAACGCCGTTGGCAAAGAGCCAAATGCATATAACGTCCCAAATGCCGTTCCTCGCCGTGCTTCTGATACTGAATCCGCGATCATCGCGTTCATTGCAGGAAAATACAAGGCATACACTAAGTTTGAAACTACAAGAATTGGGAAAAATGCCAACCAGTTAGTTGCGATACCCATAAAAAACCAAGTAACAGCCGTTATCAAACCACATACAACAATTATCGGTTTTCTTCTAAACCTATCTGCTAGAACACCGCCCGGAAGCTGCATTGCATAGACTACAAAGGTGCTAACCGTCAGTACGATTCCAAGTTGGACCATGTCAGCCCCAAGTAACTGAATATAAAGGGGAAGAAAAGCAAGCCAAGACCAGGAAACCAAGGTAGCGAGAAATCCAGTTAATCCAAGGACCAAGACATTTCTCTCTAACGCGAAAAAATCTTTGAAGGTTTTAACCCATTTTAACATCATAAATCCTACATCAAAACTAGCTAACTAATTCCAGCTGTTTAAAATCATTTCTAACTATAAGCGGAACTAGAAGAACGGATGATAACACATTAAGATACCATCAAAGTTAATAACCGAAAGCTCGCCATGCAACACATTAACTCATAACCGTGCTCGTGCAATCACCATGCTTGACCTACTTACTACAGGCTTTCTCATCGGCCTAGGAATAGCCGTAACCCCAGGTCCTATACTACTCTTAATAATTTCCGAAACTTTGCGCCGAGGCTATAGGGCTGGACTTCTTGTTATAATGTCCCCGATCACGGTTGACCTCTGCTTTATGGTTCCCCTCGCGTTAACCATTCAAACCCTACTTACTTCAAAACCCTTTCAAATCGTAATCGGACTAGCAGGCGGAGCCTATCTCACGTGGCTAGGTTACACAACCCTTCGAACTGCTATAACCAAAAATAGAGCCAACTTAAATCAAATTAAGATGGACACCAAAAGCTTTCGATCAACCTTCGATTCTTATAAAAAAGGTGTAGCCGTCCACTTCCTTAATCCCTTCGCTTACGCATTCTGGATCACCATCGGTGGGTTAATGCTTACTCGCGGGTTCCAATATGGCATCCTAGGCCCAATGGCATTCTTAGTTGGAATGTACTTTGGAATTATCATAATTGAACTCGCGTGGGTCTATTTCAGTAGCAAAGGCAAATTGATCTTCAATCAAACTGCCTACAAGATTCTTCTGGCTATAAGCGGACTAATCCTCATCGGATTCGGTGCATACTTCGCCATTAAAGCAGTTATATAGGCTTCACTAAGAGGTTGAAGATAACCCTAGAACCCTAACTATGTGCAACTCTTACAACGCAATCGCCAAATGACAAAATTTGCTGCTCATTCTCTTTGATAGGAAGCCCAACCACGATGTTTACACCCAACTTTTTGAGAAGCGTGATTCGTTCCGCAACCGCATCTGCATCTCCATAAATAGTTAACACACGCGCAGCTGATTTAAGGAATGAGCTTAATTTTTCAGTCATCAGGTCGGATGTCAGCGGCCGCTTTTCCTGACCAATAGCCCGAATTTTGGGATGCATTGGATCGTAGCCGAGTTTCTTAAGTTCCTCTTGCACCCATTTTCGCCTCAAAATATATCCAGCTAACCTGTACAAGACATCGTTTAACAATCTAGGGTAATTCTTTGAAATTAGAAATGGAACATAAACCGCGATGTCTCTTTTCCCAACTATGTCTTTTACAATGGTGAGGTTCTCTTCAAGATTTTTATCTAATAAGAGAAAGGGAATCAAGTTGTATTCTACTGCAAGTTCAGCAGCTGTTTTGACCAATCCCTCAGTCCCGATGAAAACTTCACCATCAAAGCAACGCCGGACAAACTTTATGGAATCTACTAGTGTCATCTTAGGAGGTCTCCTGACCTCCCTCCAGTCAAGAAAAGCTTTGTTGCCAGCAACTAAATTCAACCCAAAGTTCTCGCGGTTGGTAAGCGCGTTCACAGTGCGATCAAGTAACCGGAGGACGCCATGATGCCTTGAGGAAAAAGTTAGAACTGTAAGCAAACCCTTAGAACTGTTAACTAACTTCTCAACTTCATACGGCATAAGGTAATGCCATTTCCACTCTGAGTCAATTATATGATAATTTAGACCAGCCTTAACACAAAACTCCCCTGATCTTAGCGTACCTTCACTTTGGCTCTTCCAAACTCTTCCAAACCTGGTTCGTTTGGTTGCCTTACCACCTTTGAAGCCAATTTGCGTAGTCACCGATAAACCCAACTTTACCTTTGAAATGTGTTGAATATAATAAAAGAGTTACAAAAAACTTGACCCCGGGCAAGACGCAAGGCCAAAGCTATTCGAATTCAATTGTCGCTGGGGGCTTATCCGTAATGTCGTAGAGGACCCGGGCAACCGAAGGCAACCTTTCAAAAATTCTCTTTCTAATCCTTTTCAGGACATCCCATGGAATATCGATTGCTTGCGCTGTTAGCGCATCCACTGAATTAACTACTCTGATAACAACGATTTCCCCGTATTTTCTTTGCCCGTTTTCAGTTACTCCAGTGGCTTTATCGGTAAGTAAAACAGCAAATGCCTGGAAACAAGGGATTATCCTCGTTTCTTCCTCCACAATTTTCGTTGCTTTCCTCACTAGTTCAACTCGCTTAGGGGTTACCTCGCCAATAACTCTCACTGCTAAGCCTGGTCCAGGGAATGGTCTTCTTTCTGAAACTTCAGGGGGCAAGCCTAACGCCTTAGCCACCATTCGGACTTCATGCTTATACAGGTCGACTAAGGGTTCAACCACCTTGTAGCCATATTGCTCTTCAGGGCTTATCCCAATTTGCTCTAAAACGTTGTGCTGGGTCTTAACCCCCTTCTTTGTCTCCACCACATCTGCAGCAATCGTGCCTTGCAGTAGGCATTCTGCGCCCAACTCTGTTACAACTCTACCGAGCACCCGATAAAACGTCTCCCGAAAGGCTTTTCGCTTCTCTTCTGAATCAGCTAAACCTTTGAGAGCTCGGAAAAACTCGCTTTTAACATCATAGAGCTTAATATTCATTCCCCGGCGCTTGAAAAGTTCAACTACTGCCTCCGGCTCCCCCTCCCTCATCAGACCATCGTCTAGGAAGATTACAGTTAACCGATCGCCGAGAGCTAGGTGTCCCAGCATCGCTGTAGTTGTACTGTCCACGCCGCCGGAAACGGCAGCGATTACCTTTCGGTCTCCTATTTCGTTCCTTATCCAAGCAACTTTCTCATTAATGAACTTCTTGGGGTCAAGCATAGAAATACATCCTTTTGAACCGTAATGACTACTTATTCGGTCAATTAAGGTTTTCATTGTTACGCCACCTCATAGGTGAAAAACTGTCATGTACCGAAACAGTTACAAAAACTCATGGACAAAATCATTTGGGGAAAAAATTGGCTCGAGCCTATACGTTAATCAACGTAAAGCCAGGCAAGGATAAAGAGATTTGTGATGAAATCAGAAAAATCAAAAACGTTATAGAGGCGCACGCCGTTGCGGGAGTATACGACATAGTCGCGGTCTTGGAAGTAAAAGACTTCGATGAACTTGGTCAGATCGTAATTGGGCAGATCCGCCCAATCGAGAACGTAGAGAAGACAGCCACGCTAGTGCAGTACTACTAAACCAATGTGCGTCTGAGCATTTCTTCGCTAATCAAAGATCATTCGCACCGTTGGGAATATGCTATGCTTTGGCTAGCATATTCTTTAACAGTTCCTGCGTCTGCGAAGGAGGCTGGGCAGTATTCACAAAGTAAACAGAAGTGCGTTTAAACAGTTCAGAAAAGAAACTTCGACGTAACTTCGCTTTTCGCTCATTCCTCACGAGCAAGTGCGGGTTAAAATACCCCTTCGCCTCCAAATAATCAACTGCCTCTTCCGCGCTAAGTTCTTGGCAGGCCGTCTTATCGCCGGGCTCCCGCCTCAAGAAGAAGACATTTTTGAGAGTGGTCAACGGGACGATACGACCCTTACCAATTATCCACCTTATATCCACGATCGCCCTTCCATCCTGGTCGAACTCGGCCTTATCAACAACCCACTTAAACTCCTCCCAAACCGTGGCCAGATCTGCTCTGATATAGAAGTTCTTCTCAGAGCCAAACGCCAGCGCGTCATCTCCGTAAAGCCTCACAAAAAACCAGTCGTCTGAAACCACTCGCATGTTGGTTAGCCGAAGTAAACCATAGGCGTTAGTCGTCTTTCCAGCTCCTCCAGCCCCCATCAGACAGAAACCCTTTCCACCCATGTCAAGGCACGCACCATGAACAGAAAAAATTCCATGCTCATCTTCAAGGACATCACCAGCCACGCTTAATGCAATCGATTTAACCCAGCCATAATACCCAACGTTCAAAAGGAAAGCAGTCTTAGATAAGGGATCATACAAAACCCTTAAGCCCTCACCTTCTTCCTCGGTGACCAAAAGACGTCCATGAGAACGAATGTTTGCCGACATTGCAAAGAAGTTCTCACCCCACCGCTCTTTAACCGACTTCAAATCGGTGAGAAGTTTGATGCAACACCCGTAGATGTCCGCCTTCTCTTCGTAGAGAACCCGCCCCTTATACTTCTCAAACAATGCATGCTTCTCATCAATTGAAATCAATTCAACTTGGTATCCTGAAGAAGCCATGAGAAACTCAACCGTTGGAAATTTTATCCTTCAATCATCGTTAGTGTGGATCTAATCCCGTTAGTTACACGTATATGCCGGTCAACAATTTCTTTCAACTGAGCCATATTCTTCGCTTCTATCTTTACAATTATATCATACACTCCGTAGACTGGGTAAACTTCCTTGACATATTCGCTCTTCTTAAGCTCATGAATAATCTGATCCTCACTAGCTTTAATCTCGGTTACAATCAAAACGAAGGCAACAACCATTTTCTTCCCCAAAACAACTTAAGCAAACTAACTGAAAACCCTTCCCTTGAAAAATGAAGGGAAATATGATTTTAACTTGGAAAATGCGCCTTCAAGCCATAACCTTCATAATGCACAATTTCATCCAGCGGTTTTCTAGGTCTCGGATTAGGAATTTCTGTTGGATACCCCAGAGAGAGTAAAGCAATAATTTTCAGTCTATCTGGAATTTCTAATAGCTTCTTAATTGCTTTCTCATTAAACGAGCCAATCCAGCATGTCCCAAGCCCCTCCGCTGTCGCAGCTAAAACCATGTGCTCAAGGGCTATCGTTGTGTCAATAATATGATAACGCGGAGAAATTACGCTGTCTCCACACGCCACTATAACTACCGGGCTATCAGCAAGAAACCAACCATAAGGACATAATGTGCTAATCTTTTTTCGGTTCTCAGAATTAGTCACAATGATGAACTGCCAAGGTTGAACATTAGCTGCGGATGGTGCTAATCTTGCAGCTTCAAGAACAGTAAGCAATTTCTCTTTAGGAACTGAATCATGTTTATACCTTCTGATGCTCCGGCGACTGCGAATAGCTTCCATAACTTCCAACTTACGTTTCCTCCTCAACCATATGAAATATCGCCAAACATAGTCCAGTGCGCAATATAACTATTACTTTGAAAGATAACGTTAAACCTAGAAACAAAACTATGGTAGGCAAGAGAGTATAAGGTTTAAATCCCAAAATAGGTCGGCGAGCATCGATGTTAAAAACGAGGTTTGACAAATCGAAGGCGGAGTTACGCCACAATGGGACCGTTTACGCCCTCCAAACATTTAGCCGAGAAGAGACTTCATCAGATTTGAGCAACGGTTGGGCTTTTCTCAAAAAGGGAATGAAAATTGAACCCCATTGCCATCCAGAAAAGGAAATTTACGTCTTCATTAGCGGCAGAGGCTACATGTGGATTGAAAAAGAAAAGCCAACGTGAAAAAGGGGGATGCAATTTACGTTCCCCAAAACCTCGTTCACACGGCGGGGAACGAGGAGGATAAAGACTTAGAGTTTATCTGGATTAAATTCCACTAACCCCATAAATCCCAAGACCCAAATTACCTCATAGTTTGGAAGAATAAATCATGAGTAAGCCTGTCTATAAAAGACAAGCAAAACGCCCACTAAGCCCTGAACGCTGGGTTTTCGCAACGCTATGGCCGACCACCGAAGGCGATGAACTTGTAGTCAGAATGAGGGAAAAACGAGGAGACCAATGGATTACTACTGGGAAATTTAGAACACTTGCTAACCAAGCTCCTGAAGTGATTAACACGATGGCAGATGCTCTAGGACTTATGGTCACCATACAGCCAGACCCGATCGAAGAAACTGCGACAAAAATTCTCGAAAAATGGAATATAAACGAGGAAAAACCACACACAACTCTGATATCGCAATTCGGACTCGAAGCAACAAGTAAAGCTATCGAACGCCTCATCAAACACCGTCGACTGGAACTATCAAAAACTGAGTGGAAGCCTGAAGGACCAATTGTGTACCTAAAACGAATAAAATAGAAGCTTTCATTAAATCTTGGCTAAGCTGGGTTAAGTAGTCCTTTATTTTGTTAATGTAATTACGACGTCCATTAACTTCATCAACTCTTGCATCCGTTCCCTTTCGTTTCTTGAGATTCCTGTTCCCAAGTCTTCAGCTAACTTGTCGCCGAAGTAACCGTTAGCAATGAAAGTTTTCGTAACGCCAATAATGTAACCGAGTTTTTTTAGATCGCCCCTTTGCAAATAGAGTGAAATATCGTTAATGAAGAGAGTTGGAGTCTGATTCGCTAAGAAGACATCAAGCGCTCGGTCTATCTCTTGCCTATTAGAGTCAGCGAGCTTCAGTACTTCTTGCGGGCTCTTTCCCATCACTCTAGGCGCCTTAACCTCCCTGGGTCGTAAATACCGAACTTCTTTGATGATACTGGTAGCCTTCTCCATGGTCCCACCGATTCTAATCCCTTGCACGACCATCGAGGGCGGGGCCATATCGACTACCGTGATTTCATGGCTGTGCTGCATACTAACAGCCTCCTCGAGGAGACTTGCCGTGAGCGCGGTCTTTCCAGTACCGGCATCACCGACGATTAGAACTTTCCTTCCTAACAGTTGTTGGAATGAGTATCCGATCGGCAAACCCCGTCCTCCGCAAAGCTTTGACGACCAGGAAACCCAAGATGGAACCTGGCACGCAACTAAATAACCAGTAGATAACAAAGAGCGTGGCCTGACTAGTAATTCCAAATATTGGTGGCATTGCCCTTGGAAAGAATTGAACAATGAATAATGCGCTGATAACTGCGCCGATGGAAGTCCCAATTGGCTCTGTAAATGCTGAATAGTCAGTCTTACGAACGTACCAGTAGAAAAAGCCGACTATTAATGCACCAGGGATTCCACCCGGAAAAGCGAAAATTGTTCCGGTCCCCAAACTAATCCGAATTGCACCTATTGCCGTTGCAATTAACACAGCGTACCAAGGCCCCAGCAAAATCCCAGTGACAGCGTTAATCATGTGTTGAAATGGGAACGCTTTTGTCGGTCCCATAGGGATATTCACTGGAGACAGAATAACTCCTAATGCAACAAGGATGATTGACATAGAAATCTTTCTTGTGGAAACCATACTGAAAGCCTTTGAAAAGTGTTCACTCGCTATATTTCTAATTCAATGCAATAAAAGAAAAACGTTATTGAAACTCTAGGGAGGGATGACAGTTTATTAAAGTGAAGGCTGAGTAAACATCTAAGTTATGTAAAAAATTATGTGAAATTCTTATAGAAATATCTCAAAAAATGAAAGAAACCTTATATATTGCGGTTTTCCCGTAAACTCCACACCAAGGGTGGCTGGCAGGCAGATTTTTTCCTCCTCCTCTCCCTGATTCTCCCTGCCTACCACCTTAGGTTCTTGCCTGGTTTCTATCGGCAAGAACTGACTATTCAAAATGGCTGTAATCAACACTTTTTTAGTTAACTTAAGTGATATATACTGCCTAGGTGCCGATTTTCTATTAGTTGATACAAAATGTCAGAAGAATATCCATACTTATTGGATTT
>Ga0315306_10001363_pt1 | contig 11666 bp, 11 predicted proteins | sample TDP1_MG_FD_203803 | JGI IMG/M metagenome (GOLD analysis project Ga0315306, IMG submission 203803) | Freshwater sediment microbial communities from Lake Towuti, South Sulawesi, Indonesia - TDP1 | ecosystem: Environmental > Aquatic > Freshwater > Lake > Sediment | place: Indonesia: South Sulawesi... | reverse complement strand
GCGACCACGCTTGGAAGCCTGAAACCATATGCGTTGTCGCCGAAGACAAGCATCGAGAAGGCTATTATCAGTTTAGCTAGAGGTGGATGCTCATGGTTTGGGTCGACTCCCAACACGGCGTCAGGATATACGTCAGGGTCATGAGGTCGCCCAAGAATTATCCTAGCCACATTGACGTAGTACGCCTCATCGAAGATTAGTGAGCCGGGCGGACGATCTAGCCAAGCTATTCTGAGTATAAGACTCAGCGTCAGCAGGTAGAGAAAGGCTCTATCGCAACTATTGGTTCTTGGAGCGAACTCTAAGTCGGCAAACAGCTTTTTGAGATTCACGCGGCTTCCCTCATTTTTCGATGCGTTTGAACAAGGTCTTGGCTAAGCTAATGATCTGTATCTTGTAGAGGCAGTAGATGAACATGCCAAGCCAGATCAATTGTCTGCTCGCTGCGATGTATTGTATTGGACTGTTAGGTGAGAGCGGATCTCCGATGACAGCTGAGCTGGTGAACCAGAGAACTATGATCAGCGCGTTTAGAACATCAGCAATGTAGGCTGGGAGAAGCGGGATCGTCTGGATCAAAGTGTAGAAGGGCAGGAGCATAAGCGCCATCTGCGGTGTTGCCTCATAGGAGCCGAAGAGCCAAGCTACGCTCATCAACCAGCATCTTTCTATCAGTCTCTCAGCTTGAGATTCATACAGCTTCTTGCTCGTTTGAATCAATCCTTTATAGACTAGGTAGAGTAAAACCGCCAAACCGAAATAATGAGCAAACGGGTCCATTTGCTTGAAGAAGTAGATCAACCAAGAGTCTTCGATGCCCCATTCCATATGGTATGTCCATGTGCTAAGCCATATTTCGAAGTTTAAGATGATGAAAGGCGCGTTCAGTAGCGCGAAGACTCCAAGACTTGTGAATATGAACTTCAACCGCTCTCTCCAAGATTTCTCTTCAACAAGATAAACCGGTAGCAAGATGGATGGATAGAGTTTAGCGGCTATACCCAAGCCTAGGCTTGCTGCCGACCCAAGCTTGTTGCCTTTCATATATAAGTAGATCGAGAGTATGGAGAAGAATACCGCTATAATATCCCAATTGTACACCGTGAACATTAGGAATGTCGGCATAATCAGGAAGCACTTCCAGATCCTCGTCTCCTCAACATTCAATATCATACACATTTTGCGTAAGAGTAGAACTGTTCCAATCGTGAACAGAAACAGGAAGCCATCCATTATAAGCACATAGTAGTTCATAGCCGTCATGAAGTTCCCAGTTAATATTCGGGAGAAAGAAGAGACGTATACCAAGACTCCGACTATTACAGGGTACTCGAACGTGAACTGCAAGTAAGGAACCAGATGTTCTCCAACGCCTACCCCATCCCTCCAGAAGACACTTATTACATCTGAATAGTGATTCGGGATGATCCCGGGAAGATGCTCCCAAACATTGAAGGCGAACAATACGATCGTGCCGACAACAAGGTCGATGAGACTACGGTTGTCGCGATGCCAATGTTTAGGACTGATTGGCATTGAATCCACTTCCGAACCGGAACGATAGAGGCTTGCCAAAGCTACTATCATATTCTACATGTAGATATCATGTTTCCTGCTCTACTTTGCCCACATGACGGTGGACACGGCAAGTTTAATATTTGCTTACATTGAGATTCTATTCCTTGAGGTCAACGGATTTCGCTGGCAAGTAAATCTTGCGAGGAAGTCCCGTAGGAATGAAGTGACATGCCCCTCGAAAAGGGTCTTGGAAGGAAGATCTTCATTGGAGGTTTCCTTCTGTTAGTAGTTATCAGCGGACTTTCACTGTCAAACGTTTCATCCACATCTACCACTTATACAACCACATTTACTGTAACTCAAACGACGTTCGTAAGCACTGTGAACGCAACGTCTACTACGACATCGTATGTCACTACAAGTTGGGCAACCAATCCTGTGCTAAAATCGTCACGTACAACTACTCAATCGATAACGACGACCACGACCAAGTACATTGGCACAACCACTCAGACAGCTGGAGTTGTCACGGTTCAGGTTACTGGAACCAGCACCTCATTCATATCTACGACCACGAAGACCACGACTTGGTACACCGTCACCTCTAAAGGAACAACTATTACTCAGCCGGGAACAACGACGACGACAAAGATTGTGGCGACGAGGACCACATCGGTAACCTCAACCACATATGTGCTAGTGGGAGTCACAACAACTCCGACTACGACAACCGCAACCACGACCACAACGACGACTACGCCTACGACCACGACCACGCCTACAACGACTACGACAGCTACAACTGCTACGACAAAGATTACTCCGGTTCTGCCTCCGCTCTTCCCAACGGATATGACGACACTAATCTTGGTAGTCATACTCTTTGGAGTGATACTGCCTGTGCTGGTGGTACCGGCAATTGTATTGACGAGGAGGAGACCTTATCCTGCAGCCTACTACCCCTGGATGCCTTACGGCTATCCTCCACAAAGGATGTTCTATCCAGGATACAGGATGGCTAATTGTCCTCGTTGCTGGAGGCCACTAGTCTACATAGCGCCCTACAGAAGATGGTACTGCCGTTACTGTGGAAGATACGTCTAAGCCCTTTTTTCACTTAGTTCCGGATTTCAATCAGCCTTACTTTCTCATTGAGCTTCGGAAACGAATGTGCTAGGGGTAGCCATGACTAGACTGCGGTAAGCATAAGAGATAGGTTCATAAGTGAAAGCTCCAAACTGAGCTTCTCCCCCCAAGCCTACTTACGGCGCACTGAGATGACCGCCTTGTATCATGAGGACGAGATTAAAAATTTAGAGGATTTGCGGAGGCTTATGGAAGCGCTAGATGAAGATGAAGGCATTAGGGTGCTTGGGAATGTTAAGGAGTTTGTCAATGGAGGGTTCATTTTCGTCTCTAGATTCAGGGAAAAAATCTGCCTCAATATATGCGACAGAGTCTGGGATGAGAAGACTGAGACTTACACCGTTGGAGGAAGAGATGTGTGGCTATACTTCGATGACGTTGATTCCGCGTGGGTTCGCCTGAAATCATTGATCGCGTACCCTGTGAAGGCTTGGCTTTACTAGTTTACGCTAAGGATCTATTAAGTTGTCAATCTCCTTTGATAGTCTCCGCTCGTTCCATCCATTTTGTCTGACCTGAAGGATGCACCCGTTTCCATAGAGACATCATTATTCACTTTGGGCGTCTTCCTAGTTCTACCGTTTCTCATTGTCTCAGCCCACAATTTGAACAGAAAACAGCATCCTGCGGAATCTCATTCCCGCAATGGTGACAGTACCTCTTCCCATGCGTCATGATTGGAACGACGTATCTTGCACAATTGTAGCAGTACCAAGAACGGTATTGAGGGATCCAGATGACCGATCTGCCACATGACGGGCAGAAGGGAGGCTCATACAATCTAGGAACAGGGCTTATCGAAGGTTTGAATGGCGAAACCTCCTCTGCGACCTTTATCTGCCTGCTCACTCGTCTGTACATGTAGAAGACCAGTAATCCCGCAAAAAATAGGCTTATTATACCTAAACCCAGACTTGAGACGAAATTATATGCGGTGTGAAGAATAACTGGAACGAGAACAGCGTATACGATGAATCTCTTTCCTTTATAGAACCTCGCCAATCCGAGATAGTAACCCATAGTAGCTCCGAAGAAAGCATGTCCAGGCACGCTTAAGAATGCACGTATAATAGCCGTCAACCAACCATGCCGGAGTACATACATAATATTCTCCACTGTAGCGAACCCAAGCGCTGAGGCTGCGCAGTAGACGATACCGTCCATAGGCTCATTGAATCTCTTCGAGAAGTATGCTGGAAGAGCAGCTCCAAGCTTACAGAGTTCTTCAACAATCGCGACACCTGTGAAAAGGTAGAGGAAGAGCTGGAGAGGCTCGAGGATTGGGACTTTAGGTTCACTCATGAACGACGAACTGAACATTTCTATAACTATCGCGGGGACCGTTGAAATCGCACCCAAGATAAATGTGAGGAAGAGTAGCCTCAACGGTTCAGGTTCATATCGATCCTTATGAAAGAAGAACCACAGTAGAAATATTCCTGGAGCGATTGCGATCACAAGCAATTCAAGCAGCGGCAATGAAAGAGGCATAGTCAAACAAGATATCATACTTCGTCAGGGAAGGAATTTATGTCTTTTAAGCGAGAAGCTTCAAGATCTGACTGCGCAGTGTTGATCTTTTGAATAAGGTTCAAGTGAAACGAAGAAGATACATTTCTATTGTTTGTAGGTGCATGTTGAGCCAATGGTTTCAATGGTGTTCAAATGGCTACGGTGGACAGAGGCAAAGAGCAAAGGAACTTGAAGATCGCTATCGCTATCACTTCAGCCATCATGGCGCTTGAAATAGTGGGCGGCTTCATCTCAAATAGTTTGGCTCTCATTAGCGACGCATGGCATATGTTTACAGATCTTCTGGGGCTTTGCTTATGCTTACTCGCCGGTACCATGGCGCTTAAGCCTCCGACATCGGGCAAGACATACGGATACTATCGAGTTGAGATTCTTTCTGCATTAGCCAACGGAATTACGCTAGTGGCTGTTGCATCGTACATATTCTATGAAGCTTACATGAGAATTTTGACAGGCGCTGAAGTGAAGACCCTGGAGATGATAACCATTGCTACGATAGGTTTGATTGCCAACCTGCTGTCGGCCACCGTCCTCTACGAAAGGATGTTGAATTTGAATGTAAAAGCAGCTTTTCTTCACGTTGTAGGAGATGCACTATCTTCAGTTGGCGTGGTTGCTGCAGGCATAATCATGTTCTTCACGCGCTTGTATCTCATCGATTCAATAGTCAGTATAATGGTTGGAGCTGTGATAGTATTCGGAACTGGAAAGATGTTGAGGGATATTCTGAACATTCTTCTCGAAGGAACCCCACGAGGAATAAGCCTAGGAGAAGTTGTTCAAACTATCAAGAGCATTGAGGGGGTTGTTGATGTTCACGACGTACATTTATGGAGTATAACTTCCTACATGCATTACCTTAGTGCACATCTGATAGTTCGAAGAAATGAGCTGGGAAGGATTGATGAAATATTGAATGAGGTCAAGAACGCGCTAGCAGAGAGATACCGTATCGATCACTCGACATTGCAGATAGAAGCTGAAGGCTACAAAGAGGTTGGGGAGGTGCATAATACAATTAAATAAGTCATGATTTTCGAGTTCTAAGTCTTTTCTTCCACCCATGAGAACTTCCGTTGAAGGGTCTTAGGATAGTAAAGTCGCCAGTCGAAATCCACCTTCTTTCCCCACTCATAGTAGATCCGCGGATCGATGTAACTCCTCAAAGATGTCCCTAGATTGTATTCGCGGGTTGCCTTAGCGGTTTCAATCTTTACCTTGAGCGCCTTCGCAGCCTCTTCCGACTTCTTGGTCCCCTTAGACTTGAGCTTTCTGAGCCTCTCAATCTTCTTCATCAACGACTCACGCCATTTCTTGGGTATCTTCCTTTTGTGGTTGCAGACGGCGGCTGCTTGAAGATTCGCCATGGTTGCCAGATGCTTCTTAACGTACTCAGGATCGGACTCTCTAGCTTTCGTATTCGCGAGGTATTCTCTAACAACTTTTGAAGCGTGATATGTTCTGAAGACCTTAGCCGTCAAACCCGGAACGGCTTCGCTTAGAAAAAGCTTGACCTTTTCAGAGTCAACTCCCTTAAAGATCACGGATCGGCAACTCGTTGTGAATCTTTGTAGGTTATCGACGACTGGGCGAGGAAGTCCCACATCTTTCTGCCATCTTACGGAGTCCTTACCTAGGAAATCGAACTTCACAAGATCATTACTCATTATCTTAACGTGTTGAGGCCTAAGGGTTGTCGCGCCAACAGTATCTGCTTCATCCTTATCTTTTTCATCACCGACACGGAGCTTCAATTTGTCGATCAGATAGCAGACTGTCGCAATCTTCTCTCTCAACAGGTCGTTCGACTGGAGATTCTGCTCTATATGAACTCTTACGCTATTAATTCTTGATTCAAGCTCTCTCGCTTTTTCAAACTTCTCAATCTCTCTTTGCTGCTTTACGTGAGACGAGTCTGAGAGCCAAAGATACTTCTCAACTCCACGAAGCTTATCATCCCATTTAGCAATCCACATAGAGTCAGGCTGCCACACAATCTCCTTCCAATTTCCCTCAGGCCTCGGAGCATCTGGCGACAAGTTGAGTATGATATCAGTTTCAGTTGCGCCGGCTTTCCATCTTCCGCCCAAAGGATGTTTTCCACGTCCCATAAAAATGCAAGGCGGTTCCACCACATAGTTGCCGACTTCCACCCTCTGCCCGTCAACAATGGCGTAGCCATACTTCTCCTTGTTTGCTTCCCTGATCGCTTTTCGAGCTTCAGCTAGCCTCTTCTTTTCCTCCTTCGACGTAGTCAACTTAACGTTCTTTTCCTGCTCGACGTACCTCTGAATCTCAGAGAAGTCAAAGTCTTCGGGGGCGAGTTGTTCTCCAAGTCTCAACGCCTCGCAGAAATCCTTGAAGAAATTCCTTGCGAAGACACGGTCATTCACATAGTCAGTTCCAAGCTTCTTGACAAACGCGACGGCCATTTCCTCTTGCTCAGGCGTCAGGTCGACCTTCTTACCGTCAATCCGCATGCTGAAGCCCTTCGCCTCGTACTTCTTCGGCAGCAGCACTCCACTGTGGATAAGCTGTTTCATCTAGCTCTCTCCGGACTTCAGTGAGGTCCAATCATACAGCAATGGTTCTTGTAATATTCTCATCACACACTGTGTGTCTATCTTAAAAATAATGCTGTTCATGTAGGCTTATGAATATAAGATAACAAGAAAAATACCCGTCAAACAGGGGTACAGGTGTCACATAAGGAGGTTCGTCCGGCACGATCAAGCTATGATGGTAGCTCACTCTGGTGAAAAGATATCTGTTGATACGTTTAAATGGACGGCGCTTCCGTAATCTCATGATTAGACGTGAAGAGAAGACTTCTAGTCACCCTAGTTGCGGTTGCTGTCATAATTATCGCCTTGGCTTACTGGGTCCAAATAGCAACGCCTCCCACTCCATCCCCAACACCTGAAGTAACTCCAACCATACCGGCGCCTACACCAGCACCTCCAACACCGCATCCAGTTGTTCCTGCTTTTAAGGTCGAGTTTGACCCAGCTTCTTCCCATGGTTTCGACAGGATATACCTGTACAACGGGTCGGTAACGCCTGTATTTGAGATTTCGCGAGGCAAATCCGCAACGATAACGGTCGTAGTAACCTCCCTTGTCAACGAGACTCTGAATATCTATCTAGATAATATCGAAGATGTGCCGGTTGGCATAGAATTGAAAATGGAGCCGGAGAGATTCGCACTGCAACCCTACGAGAAGATCGCCTTAAAGCTGACGGTAACGGTTTCTCCGACGGCTCGAACCTCAACTCCGCCGCCACCTGCAACACCTGAGACTCCTACGCCTGGAGGGCCAACTCCAACACCCGGAGGTCCTGAGACTCCGACTGTAACTCCTACTCCTCCTACTCCTATAGCCGCAGACTACATAGTGGTCTATCTAACAACCGGAGGAATTGTCAGGTCCACCGGTGGCTGGGGAGGAGGAGGATATGGATTCTTCTTATCAATAGTTTGAGGAGATGAAGTGAGATGAGAAGAAGATTTCTGATGAAAGACGTTGCCATTGTGGTCCTGATCTGCCTCCTAGTAATAAGTATTGGTCTCAACGTTGGCTTGTATAGAAAAATACAGAGCGAGAGGACATGGATAAGCGGATATGTTAAAGATACAGTAGTAGGTGCGATTATAAAGGCTAGAACATCGACGGCTAAAGGAGTATCTGAAAAATCGACGATAACCGACGTTGATGGGTATTACGAACTCATACTTAGCGCAGGCGAATGGAATGTAACATTATCAATGGACTATGAAACTGCAATAGAATCAAAAACCATATTTCTTGCGGATGGTGAACACAAAGTCCTAGATTTCACTATACCAGCTCCTCCGCCTGCCGTGTCTCCATATCTTGCTGAGTTTAGAAGCCATCCTGAACTGTTCATGTCTCACACAACGATTCTTCATATACTGTTTCAGGACGAGTCTGGCAACCGCTTGGGAAACCTAACTAGCATATATGAGGTCAAGAGAGACGGTTACATGCTTTATTTGAACATAAACTACTCCTTCACTTGCGACTCTTCCATTCGGAATCTGACATTCGATTCTGGCGTGGTCTGGGCTGTCACTGAGGGAACCATAATAGTACCAATGCCGACTGCGATACCGCAAAACGTAACCCTCCGAAACGGCGTGACGGTAATCTTCTACAGGGGATCGGATGATTTCGAGGAGAATTGGGAGTACGTTCAAATAAACATGATCTCTTGTTTACGTCACTTTCAGATTCAATTTTCAGATGGGCGGGAATGGGAGCTTGGAGAGAATGTTTATTTCTGCAACGGCACTATCACAGAACCGTTGTGTGATCTATTCGCCTTTCTATACCTGAACAAAGTTGAAGTTGAAACAGAAACCGTTCAAATCAAAACCGTATGATTTACCAGAAGTGAGACGATGGGAACAAAATTCCTAATCGTCCTAGCGATCATCGTGGTGGCGATCATCTTCGGGGCGATTGAGGCAACGTATTTCACTGTGCTTAATGCATATGCTGCCGAAGACTTGGTCACAGCCTCATCGCCTATAACTGCTCCTCACGACCTAGGTAACTGCACTTTTAATTCTTCTCGCAATTTCTACACTCTTAATCTTGAGAAGGAAGCACCTGATCACAATCAAGAAGGAGTAACTGATGAGTTTCAAGAGAAGTGGTAGGGAAATTACTATCGCGCTCCCTCGGAGACGAACGGTGATAAAGATCGTATTGGTGACTGTCTTAATCATATTGGCCGTGAGGGGTACAGTCATCTTCCTCACTCGTCCAGTTGAGGTTTTCAGAGACATCAGGACGCCTTTCGAGGTAGATTTCTCAGAGAATATTCAAGAGATCTTGCTGGTCTATGAGAACGGGACGCTGATAAAGCCGATAATTGGCGGTCACGGAGGTGAGGCACCTATGCGAGCTTACTTCGATGCGCCTGTACTTTTCCATTTTCACGCCTATGCTCCGTTCTACAATCAATCAGCAATCTATGATCCTTGGATGACTGTTGGACGAAATAAGTTAATGTTCATGATCACTTTCAGCAATCAAACGACCATTACGTATGAACATCTCGTGCAGGAGGGGTTGATGTACACACCGAGTCCTACTTCACCGTACTTCACCACTTCACCCTACTACTTCCACGTAAAGCCGGGGATAATCCTCTAGAGATTTCCGTCATTTGGAGAGAGAAGATGAAAAGGAAAAAAGTCGCAAAGATCGCATTGGTAAGCGTATTAGCATGATGCTGAGGTTAGGGAAATGAAGATAAAGATCCCGAAAAGGCATTCTAAATATATTGAAGGCAAGCGTATGTCAAAACCTCTCCAAGTGCCTTATAATCGAGCCTGTTTTCCCTTCTAAAATCCAAGGAAACTTTCCGAAAAGGCCCCATTACTCTCGGGAAGCACTTAGAATTCCCAGAATAGCTTCCATATATGATCTCTTTACTTTAGCCAAATGCGCCTATGAAACTAAGCAATTCATTATACCTAACGAAGATAAAAAAGACCCACATATTCACTGTTGCTTAAGAAGAGAAGTGATAAATGACGGAAAGCCATGTTACTATTTAGTTTGCCTAAACTTTTTTGGCGAGGAAATTGATCACGATTTAACGCCGATCCACTAACTATACAAACAGAAATCATGAAACAAGGACTTGGATGCTTTTGGCAATAGCGATTCTACTTGGTGAGAGCAAGCCATGAACGTGCAGGTACCGGCCTTCGAGGTCGGAGCCATGCCGCTAATCGTGTTACTGGTCTCCGCCCTACTGCTATTGCTGTTCATTTCAAACTCGCTAGAGGATGACTCAATCAAGTTGTTATCCACAGAATGGTCGCCGCAGAGATTGAAAGCACAGCGCCGTAAGCGAAGGCCGTCAATGGCGAGGAGAAACTCCATAAGATCCCAGCTATGATGCTCGCTGGAAGATCTGCTACTCCATTAACCGTATGTAATGCCCCATAGCCGGTTCCTCTAAGCTCAGGCGGAATCAAATCAGCAGCATACGCTCTCTCCATCGTATCTACCATAGCCATAAACAGCCCAGCAGCAGCGAAGAGAACCGCAACAGCCAAAAGATCACCTGTAACCGACGCGAAGCCAATGCAGGTTAACCCGAAGGTAGCGTAGCCGACAGCAAGTATTCCGCGCTTCCCGAGCTTATCACTTAAAATCCCAATTGGAAGCGAAGCGAGGGCATAGACAGCGTTCATCATAGCGTAGAGCAAAACGACATATTGTGAAGCTCCTACGTCTCCAAATTTTGGCGAAAGGAGAAAGTTTCCAGCGAGAATGAAGAAAGAGAAGCTGAAGTTTCCCAGTCCGAAAAGAAACACGGCTACAAGGTACCTTCTGAATCTGCGGGGTAGACCTCTTATTCCGACCATCAATTTCAAACCTTTACTAGCCATTTGAGGACGATCTCGTACTAGAAAGACCAGTAAGAGGACGCCTATCAGCCCTGGAAGGAAGGACCAAGCGAAAACTCCTCTGTATAGGTAGATTGGCAGTAAAATCGATGTCAATAGTGGACCTACAAAAGCTCCAGTGGTGTCTAGAGCTCTATGAAGCCCGAAACCTCTTCCCACGGTCTCAGAGGGAGTAGAATCAGCTATCAAGGCGTCCCTTGGCGATGTTCTAACACCTTTACCTACTCTATCAAGAAACCTCAGTCCAAGGACTTGGATCCAATTCATAGAAATCGCTAACGCTGGCTTGATGAAGGTTGAGAAACAGTAGCCGAGAGTTACCCAAGGCTTGCGCCTCCCATACCTATCACTTAGCCATCCAGAAGCCATCTTCAGCAAGCTCGCTGTCGATTCGGCTATCCCCTCTATAACCCCCAAGATTGCAGCGGAAGCGCCTAACTCGTACACCAAGAAGAGAGGTAAGATTCCAAGGATCATTTCTGTGCTTATGTCAGTAAATAGGCTGACCATCCCGAGAGCCATGACATTCAGTGACAAGCCGAATACAAGCCTTTCCTTACGGATAGCCAAACGTATTTCCTCAATTCAAGGATCATTTTATGCGTTCGCGAAAGTTAAATGGATTGCATAATGCATTAAAAATGAAAGAAGAGGGTGAAAGATAATCACGGGTACGGTAAGCGTATTGACAAACGGTTCCTGCATCCCCAACTATTTGGCGCGAGCGTCTTATGGCAATTATACCAAGTATCACGAACAACCCGAGAGACGTGACAGTCATTTTGTCCCTTGAACAACTTTGTTCTGAGATCCGGTTGGTTCTGCGAGGAGCGGTTGAGAAGAATCTTGGCGAAGGTCTCCTTCTGTCTGGAGGGCTGGATACAAGCGTCATAGCTTCGATAGCTACGAGAGGCGCATCTCCAAGGGCGTTTACCGTTGCTTTTCAGGAAGTCGATGCGCCTGACTTGAGATACGCTGAACTCGTAGCGAAGCATCTAGGGCTAACACATGATGTTCA
>Ga0315306_10001362_pt1 | contig 11668 bp, 8 predicted proteins | sample TDP1_MG_FD_203803 | JGI IMG/M metagenome (GOLD analysis project Ga0315306, IMG submission 203803) | Freshwater sediment microbial communities from Lake Towuti, South Sulawesi, Indonesia - TDP1 | ecosystem: Environmental > Aquatic > Freshwater > Lake > Sediment | place: Indonesia: South Sulawesi... | reverse complement strand
AGTCTTCACAACCCTCTCCTCTATCTTGAGTTTCGCCCACCTTTTTTTTGACCACCTGAGAGTCTGCTGAAATACGAAGAAAACAACTAAACCAAGAGCATAAAGAATAGAGAACATCATAACCACAACAGATAATACTCCAAGGGTCGGCATCAAGTTGCTTTCTGCGCTAATGCCTATAAGAGCTAGCGAAAAAAAGAAGAGTAGTACAGCTATTACTCCTTGTTTCCATTTTCTCACATGATAATCTCCTTCAAGTGCCTCGCTATTCTCTTGATGGATAGAGCATTTTCTCCTTAAATTACTAGTGCAGGTTGAAAGGAAACAGCAACAAGTAATCGTGGGACAAGTGCTTGTTTTTGTGTGTGTGCATAGAATTTCTATCCAACCAACCAATTCAATGCGGAAGAGCTATAGCTGATCGAACTCAAGAATGAGACTGGTGTTCAGAGTGCTTGAAGGAAAGAATGTTAACCTCAGATTAGCCGAGAAGGAAGACATCCCACTGCTTATGCAATGGTTCAATGAAGTTGGATTCACTGGAGACTACGCGAATTTTCCAGTTCAGGTCACCAAGAATCAACTTGAACCACAGATTTCCTAATTCCAATTGCTAAACATGAACTGCGGAAATATAAAATTGGATGAAACATGCGGACGCCCAAGAAATGAATCAGGTCTCATAGAAAGCTCAATTCAAAAGATATCGGAACCTGCTCTCCCCACGACTGACGCAGCGGACAAATCTTCTGCGCAATCTGATAAATCTTCTCAGCCTTCTCACGCTCATGCGCCTCATCCTTCTCCAACCCAACCTTCATACTGAAATGAACATTCGTGAAGATCAACTTCTCCAAACCCTCAACATGCATCTTCACACTAGCCCGAGTCTCAAGACTCTTCAACACAACCTGCGAATTCCGGGCAATCAAGATATACAGCATATTAATACAAGACGCCAAAGCAGCCGCAAAAATCTCCTCGGGAACACAATAACCCTGCTTGCCACCAAACTCAGGCGGCGGACTCACAACTGCAATGTGCTTACCCTTAACAGCAATATCACACTCAGTCTCACCCTTCCAACTCGCAACACCCTCAAAAACAAAGTCAGGCACACCAGAAACCTCCCAAATACTTCCCACAAACCGCGCCTAAAAGCTTTACACCAATCTTAAGTCTTTATAGTTATGCACGGGCAAAGAAGCAAAACGCACCACCACGCAAGCAAGTTGCCAGTGCAATCACAATGCTCTTTGTTGACAAACTTATATTGACCGCAGAGGCATACAGATCGAAACATGAAAGACCAAATGCATGTTTCTACAGGTTCAAGTTACAAATGGGTCATGCTTGCTCTTGTATGGCTAGGCTACTTCGCCTTCGGCATGATTGCATCCTGCATTCCGCCGCTCGTCACGCCCATAGCACAGGACTTGAGTCTAACCTACTCTCAAATAGGCTCGATACTAGGAGCCGTCATACTGATCTACATACCCTTAAGCATCCCAGTGGGCATTCTAATCGACCGAGCTGGGATGAAAAAAGCAATAATAGTGGCAATCGCGCTCATTCCCTTATCAGCATTTCTACAATCCTTCGCCACCAGCTTCCAAACCCTATTCTTAGCGATCTGCGTGGTTGGTACTGGAGGACCATTTCTCTCAGTCGGCACGCCAAAAATAGTGGCTTCATGGTTCAGCGGCAAACAACGAGGACTAGCCTCAGGCATATACATGACCAGCGCCTTCATAGGAACCGCGACAGCAACCGCGATCACCAACCCAATCGTGATGCCACTTGCAGGCACATGGAGAGGCGCCCTCCGCTTCTACGCCCTCCTCGGATTCATAATAGTCTTCATTTGGCTCTTGCTTGCAAAAGAACCACCGCAGACTCAAACGGGACGCACGCCCCCGACACCACTGAAAGACACTATTGGGAAACTCCTCAGAGAAAAACACGTTTGGATAATAATCATCATCGCCCTCTCAGCAGTGTTCTTCAACAGCTACGGGTTCACGAGGTGGCTACCTAAACTGCTGGAGCTAAAAGGAATGAACCCAACTGAAGCGGGATTCTACGCCTCACTTCCAGGCTGGAGCGGCATAATCGGAAACATAATCATCCCAAGCCTGGCAAAAACAGGCTCAAGAAAACCAATATTGTTCATCACATTGCTGTTCCAAGGCATCTGCATATACTTCAGTGCCACAACCACTGGCTTACCGTTCACTGCATCTCTGATTTTCTATGGCATAGGCTTGGGAGCCGCCGCACCCCTGCTGATAGTGATTCTCATGGACATGCCCCAAGTCGGAGCCACACACATAGGCGCCGCTTCAGGAATCCTCTTCTCCATCGGAGGAATGGGAGGTTTCACAGGACCATTAATCGTCGGATTCCTAACAGAATCAACAGGAACAATCCTAACTGGAATGACCTTGCTAGCCGCACTAGTTGAAGCAATGCTAATCCCCACACTGCTAATCAAAGAAAAATGAACCGATCCATTGAGAACGAAAAGTGCCCAGCCCATCCACATCAACACAGAAGAGCAACGATATTATTACCGTTTCCAAGCGAAAGTCAAATACACCTGAGACAAAACCAACCCACACACCACATGACACTCATTGATGTCACCAGAAACAGCCCGACGACGCGCACACCACCATACAAAACCCCGAAAAGCCCCCAAAAAACAAACTCAGAAGTCGAACTATCACCCAAAAAAATTTTCAGCCCTCATACTAACCATCTTTCCCACCAAACGAGACAACACCAAAAAACAACAAAAAACACGAAAAAACAATAAAAAACAATCAAATTGACACAACAACCCCGCAACATAAAACCACAAATACGCCTCCAACGCCATACCTAGCCTACATGAACCCACAACTCAAAAAACTCGTCAAAGAAGAACTATCCGGCGAAAAAGCCAAAGACTACGTCGAACAAATCAGCCACTACCACCGCATCCAAGCCTCCACAATGTTCCACCAAGCCGCAGAACACGTAAAACAACAACTACTCAACATAGGCTTACAAGACGCCAAAATAGAGCAGTTCAAATCCGACGGCGCCACAAAATACTGGACCCACATATCACCCGTAGGCTGGGAAGCCAAAAGCGCCGAACTTCGCCTCATCGAACCAGAGCAGCAGCTAATAGTCCGCTACACCGACATACCCACATCCCTACACACATGCAGCAATGCCACACCACCCGAAGGCATCACAGCCGAACTCATAGACGTAGGCCCAGGCACCAAACCCGAACACTACGAAGGCAAAGACGTCAAAAACAAATTCGTACTCGCAACCGGACGCGCCCGAACCGTACACGAAGAAGCCGTCTACAAACACGGAGCCGCAGGCGTCATAACCGACACACTCGCACACGAAATTGAAAACGTACGCGAAAGCATCGACATACCCGACGCCCACGGATACCAAAGCATCTGGCCCTCAGCCGACGTCCTAGACAAGGTGCGATTCGGATTCTCACTGTCAAAACGCCAAGGAAACCACCTAAGAACCCTACTGCACGACAAAAAAACCGTCAAACTCCACGCCAAAGTCGACGCCAAACTATTCGCAGGAAATATGGACGTAGTCACAGCCACAATCCAAGGCTCAACCAAGCCCAATGAGGAAATCTTCATAATAGCCCACTTATGCCACCCCCAACCAAGCGCCAACGACAACGCCTCAGGAAGCGGCCTACTCATCGAAATCGCAAGAACCATGCAAACACTGATCGACACGAATAAGCTACCCAAACCAAAGCGAACCCTATGCTTCATATGGGTCCCAGAATTCGGCGGAACCATCGCTTACCTACACGAACACCAAGACCTGCCCAGTAAGCTAATCGCAGGCATCAACCTGGACATGGTGGGTCAAAACCAAGAACAATGCAAATCCACACTCAACATCGAACGCACACCCGACTCCCACCCTTCATACCTCAACGACCTCATCCTAAACTTAACCGAGGACACAATCAAAGAATTCGACCACGAAACCGCATTCGGACTAGCCTCAACCTTCAGATACGCAGAAAGCCCACATAGTGGAGGAAGCGATCACCACGTATTCGTAGACTCCACCATCAACGTGCCCTGCATCATGCTCCTACAATGGCCAGACACCTTCTACCACACCAGCATGGACACAATAGACAAAGTAAGCCCAGAAACCCTCAAACGCGTAGGCTGGATCGCCACAGTCGCAGCACTCACACTAGCCAACGCAGACACCGACGAAGCAGTATACATCCTAAACCAAACCTGCAGCCGAGGACAAGCACGAATACAGAAAGCCCAACACCAAGCAACCCAAGAACTCCACGAAAAAGCACACGATCCAAAAACCAAAACCAACCCACAACAACACGCACAAACACTGACCAAGACAGCCCAACACCACAAAAACAGACTTGAACACATAACACAACGAGAAAAACAAGCACTCCAATCAGTCAGACGTATTGCAAATACTCCAGAACTCGACGCATTAATCCAGAAATTCACTAAGGACACCGAAGAGACGGGCAGCCAAGCAATCGCAAGGCTTCACGAAACAGTCCTCTTCCTAAGTAAATCACTCGGCCTGACCCTGCCAGCCCAAATCGAGGAAACAGACGCTGAAAAACAAGCCAAAACCATCATACCAACACGCCTAATCAAATGCACCCTAGACATGGACACCTTCAAAAAACTCATCGGAGCTGAACAATACGAATGGTACGAAGAAACCAGCGAAAAAGACCCAAAACAGAGCTTGAAACACTTTGAAACACTCAACTTCATGAACGGCACGCGAAACCTCTACGAAATAGTGCAAGCAGTTTCGGCTGAATATGGGGAGACCAATATGGAGCACGCAATCAGATTCATCAAAGACCTAGAAAAAACGGGATTCGTCACATTTCAAGCAAGCCAACCGACGAAGCCACCATGAAAACCGAAGAAACAGCCGCTCCAATGCAGAACACCTAAACCAAAGCTTGCAGACGTTTACGATTGACAGAAAGCCTAGGAAGGCACCAAACATGGCACACATCAGAACCGGCGATGCAGTCTCAACTGGAGTGGGACTAGGCCTAGGATTGGCAATGTCGAGCTACATGCTTCAAGCCATGAAACGGCAAGGAACAGCAGCCAAGCAGCTGATCGTGTGTCTCAACTGCGGAAACAGAAACTCGATTGAAAATAAATACTGCTGGCAATGCGGCCTGCCCATCTACCCGCTGCCTAAAACACAATGCACGAAATGCAAAGCCAACGTGCCTCTTATGACATACTGTGGAAACTGCGGTGCAAAACTAGGAAAAACGAAATAAAAAGAAAAGAAGGAAGTTCGCAGCTAAACCAGTTTTTCGCCACAATTGCCACAGAACTTGGTTCCCGCAGCGTTCTTCGTGCTGCATTTCGGACAGTTGACTTCAATTGCAGCCATAGGCTTGCCACAGTTACCACAGAACTTCAGATTAGCTGGAACCTCGCTCTTGCAGTGAGGACATGTAGCTTTCGCAGGCGGCGCCAAACTGCCTCCACAACCGCCACAGAACTTCACACTAACTGGGTTCTTGTTGCCACAGCTCGGGCATACCACTACCTGCTGAGCTCCCTGACCTTGCTGCATCTGCTGAGCCATCATGAAAGGCATAGTCAACCCAATACCTGCACCTACGCCGGCTGCAGCTGCGCCTCCACCTTGACCGTCTTTGAGCTCTGCTGCTGTCTCTTTCATGTACTGCATAGCCATCGCCTGCGCACCCACGCCAGACGCAAACCTTCTGGCCTCTTCAGGAATCTTGACCCCTTCGAACACGCAGTCAACGATCTTCAAGCCAACTCTGGCTCCTTCATCGCTGATTTTCAAAGCAACCTTGTCCGTAGTCATGTCGACATTCTTGACCACAGTGGCGATGTCATAGTTGCCAAACTCGTTTATGATGCGTTCGTTGACGAAGCCTCTGATGTAGTTTTCAACATCCTTGGAATTACTTGCGGATCTGTTACCGAAGAACTCCACGACGAAAAGCTTCGGATCCTCGATTTTATACAATAGATAGCCGAAGAATCCAAGCTCAGCCTGATACTTTATGTCTCCGCTAGGCGCCGAGTAAGCGTTGCCTCCAAAATTGCCCCTGAACTGACTACTACTGACGAAAATAACCTCGCACTCATAGATGTCACCGATCAAACCTATCTTACGCAACGCGTTAGTCAACAATGGAATGTTATTGCTCGTGATAGTGTGCCGTCCAGGTCCCATGACATCATAAGCTTTGCCATCTCTGAAGAACACAGCCCACTGATTCTCTTTCACCGTCACCTGGCTTCCGGCTTTCAACGACAAATTCGGAAACCTGTAAGCAATATCCTCTGCACCGGCATAGTCCCATGCTACTTTCTCGATTAATGGCATGTTTCAGTTACACCTCCAAAGGTCTGAATTCTTTCTCACGATTATCCCACTTGGCTTCAAGACCCAGTATCAGTGACTTGACGTTCTTCACTTTAGGTCGCGCGTCAGTCCACTTGTCGGCTTCCATGTCGCTGTAAAGCTCATCAACGGCCTTGCTCATGGATTGAATATATTCGCCTAGAGTCTTGTCGTAATTGAACGCTCTTGCCAGCTCGGTTTCTCTGATGTGTCCCTTGCGATCAAATAGGCCTGCGTAACCGTAGTCAGCGCGGTAGACTTTCTCAGCCACTCTGTCCACGACTTGGATGACTTTTTTGAAGTCGTCGCCCAAAGCCATTTGACCAGCGTTCAAAGCAGCTAGGTAGATCTCTTCCCATTTGTGACGCAAACCCTTGAAATCAGCGTAGTAGTTGTCCCTTAATTTCTTGTCAAGTTCTCGTAGGTCCTCTTTTGTTGCATAGCCGAATGTGAACACGTCTTGGATCTTGCCGAAGATGCCTTGTCGCTCCTTAACTCGCTCTATCGTTTCTGCTGTTGACATTTCGCATTCTCCTCCTATTTGAACTTGAATAACGGTCTGCCGCCGCCCAACACTTTGCCTTCGCAGCCATCGACTAGAATAACGTAGTTGTCACCACCCAACGAATAATGCACAAACCATATTGGGGCGTGAACCAATTCGCCCATGCCGATAGCCACATCGGTTGAGCATGACTGCAGCGTGTCTACTTTTCCGCTTGCGATTAGCCTCTCCTTGGCTTCGATCTCAGGTTTCACACTGCTTTTCGCTTCTTCCTCGTTGAACTCAGTGTTCAAGAATTCGGCGTCGCTCGGGATCTTGCCGACGTCAAAGGGAATCTTCTTGGCAGCTGGCACGTCGTAGAAGTTGATCTCGCTGATCATAGTCTTCCTAGCCAGCATAGGCCAGACGTAGTAGTTGGCGAAATTTATCACCACGTTGCGTGGCTTTTTGTCCTTTTGCTGCATCTCCGAGTATGCGCTGGCGCCAGCAATGACTAACTTGCCAAACTTTGACAGCTTGCTGCTCCTTTTGTCAGACAAGGCTTCCTGCGCTTGGTGAAGTTCTCCAGCGATTCCCTGTCCAGCAACACCGCTCATCTGAGTTGTCGTGTTGGTTGGGAAAACCCAGAAGGGAACATAACGCAGTTTGGCGCTGGTGATCTGAGCGTCTTGTGACACGCCAGATCTGAGTATGCCTTTGTCCATGTACTTTTGAGCTGCCTCAACTGCTTGTTGAGTGAGTAGGCGATTCTCAAGCATGCTGTGTTGCTTGATTTCGTCGTGTGTTGCAATTGAAATTGTGTATCCGCAGTAGCGGCAGGTGACTATGAGGTCTTCTTGACTGGGACTGATGGGCGCGCTGCATCGTGTGCAGCTAGTTATCACTTCTCTTGGTGGTGCTGGTCTGGGTTGAGGTTGAACAGCTGCTGGTGTAGGTACTGGTGTGGGCTGAACCGGTGCAGAGCTTGGTTGTATGGGAATAGGTGGAACGACCGCCGGTGCTTGGGGTGCTGCTGAAGGTAGATAAACATTCAGAACTCTTCTTGTCTCGACATCAGGTCTTCCGCCGATGGATACAATGCCTTTGAGCGTCCAAGTTCTTTCGAGCCATTGGCCATCCATACGCGTTCCTTGGAATGTAGGTCCGAGATTTGACGGAATAGCTATCCTGAATGGAAACTGTTGGCTTAATCCTCTTTGAACGTTGAATCTGTCATTGACTCTGTTCTGCCCGTTATACATAACATACTGCACAGTTGTTCCTTTCTGAACAGTTGTCGTTCGCGAACTGTAAATGCGCGTCTCAAGGGTCTCAGATGCCCCGCGAATGGGTTCTCCCCCGCTTCGAAGCTGCTCAATACCATGTAACTCGACACGTATTTCTTTGGCTTCGAACTCTTCATCTGAAGAGAAAATCAAATCGCCTGCGACGGCTTCGCCCAGCGTGTAATTGTCTTTTGCGATGTTTATCGAAATGGATGCTTTCGGAGCTTGAAAGGTCTTGAGCAATGGCAAGATTGTCGTCTCCTTATGGTGGTTTCATCTGATATATTCTGATATGCGGCAAAACACATGTCCAGAGGAATTCGTCTTTAAGGCTTATGAATTACCGCTTCAGCTACATCATCAACGCCCCAAACGGAAACAGCTTAACAATACGGAACTGTTCAGCACTTCCGTAGATCTCAGTCGATTCTGTCGAATTTCTAGAAACATGACAAAGGAAGTCTCTTTTGTGTCCGCGCTTACGAAATCGGAATTCTCCCTTTTGCCAATTGCTCGGTGAACCCTGCTATGTTCTCAAGTTCTGTGTTAACAACTTCCGCGATTTCTTTCCTGACACTTCCAAATGAGTTTCCGCCTTTCATGACAACTTGTGCCCCGGCAACAGCAGGCTCATCTATCGGCTTGCCGATCTCGCTCAGCAACCATATGTACACTTCCTCTAGCCCGGAAACTTTCTGATACACTTCCTTCGCGATTTTGTGAGTCAAAGTATTGTAAATCTTGCCGACGTGACTAACAGGGTTCTTTCCTGCTGCCGCTTCAGAGCAGTAAGGCCTGTTTAAAGGGATGATGCCGTTTGTACGGTTGCCTCTTCCTACCTGACCAGAATCGCCAGCTTCAGCACTCGTGCCCAGAACAGTCACGTAAACGCCTTCTAGGCCTCGTCCTTTCTGGTCCAAAGTGTTCAGATCAATGATGATGCTGTTGAAGTCTGTTTTTTTCTTGACAAAGCTCATTATTTCTTCGTGGATCGCGTTCTTCTTTCTGAAATAGTCGTTCTCGCTCTTGACAAAACGGTCTACGAAAGCCATGCCAATCGTGAGTCGCAGATCATCATTCTTCCTAGACGCCATCACCTTGACATCTTCGCCGGACTCAGGAAATCGCTTCTTGAAGTCAGGCGAGTTGACGTATTTTTCTGTTTCTAGGACTATTTTCTCGGTTCGAGTCATGGGTGCATAGCCTACTGCAGCCGAGGTGTCGTTTGCGCCTAGAACTTTTCCTTTGCGATCAAAAATGTCCATAAGCTCGGGGTGTCCGGGCTTTAGCTCTACTTGGTACCTTACATGTTTCTCAGGGTCGACGAAGCGAAGGTGCTCTTTGAACCATTGCTTGGCAGTTTTAATGGCGATGTCTTCTACTGGGATTCTTTCTTCGTTCAGGTCTACCGTTGCCCTGTCGCCGATGATCAAAAGCATGGGGTGTTTGACCCTACCGCCTCCAAACCGCGGTTCAGCTTCCCCGGCAGCCAAAAGAGACTTGTCTATGTTGTGATGCAGAATCCGGCCAGCTTTCCTTATGTACTCTTGGCTAAGCTTCACCGAGATTCTGTCCATTATGTTGTCACACACGAAGTCGGGATGCCCTAGGCCCTTTCGCTCCACGATTTCCAGTTTCTGTTGTTCAAGCGGAGTCTGTTCTAAGACGTTTACAAGAATATTCCTTTGTGTCATGTTACCTTCCCCTAGATTTTGGCGCAGTTGTATAAATGGAAACGCATATATATTTTTCGATATCTTTAGGAGTATTGAAAATAACCGGTGGTTATCAGATTATGGTTATCAAAGGTCCAACTCTGAAGAGACTGCGAGTTGACGCCGGACTTACGCAACGGCAACTAGCCGCGTTGGCCGGAGTGTCCCAAGCCCACATTGCCAAGATTGAAAAAGAAGCAGTTGACCCACGGTTGTCCACAGTAAACAGAATCCTAGAAGTGCTAACTGAACGCGAAGGAAAGAAATGTGGCGAGATTATGACCCCTCGTGTAATATCACTAAAAGTGACCGACAAGATATCAAAGGCTAGTCAGCTGATGATGAGGCATGCGATCAGTCAGTTGCCCGTGCTTGAGGGAAGCAAAATAGTGGGCACTATCACTGAAGACAGCATCGTTAGAAATCTGAGCCCAGCGATTGCAGACGAAGCGGTTGAGCGAATAATGCAGGCACCACTGCCGAACGTTCCTGAGGAGACTAGTGTAAGCATGATTCAACCCCTGCTGCAAGATCATCCGGCTGTGCTTGTCGTGAGGCGAGGCGAAATGGTAGGCATAATAGCTCGCTCTGATCTGCTAAAAGTGATCTCCAAGAGCCCTCTAACGAAATAGCTCACGGACAAAGACTGAAAATGTTATTTCTGCAGTCAGTGTTCTAATCAGACGTAGAGGACCAAGCCTTGCCCATCTTGCCAATAGACACCGGACGCTATGGCACGTCAGAAATGAAAGCAGTATTTGAGGAAGAGAACCGCCTTCAGAGGATGCTAGATGTGGAAGCTGCCCTTGCTTGGGCACATGCCGAAGTTGGTGACATTCCCAAGAAAGACTCTCAAAAAATAATGGAAGTGGCCACGGTTGAGAATGTTAAACTCAACCGCGTTAAAGAGATTGAGGCTCAGATAAAACATGATGTAACGTCTATCGTGCGTGCGCTTTCTGAAGTCGCGGGATCAAGCGGTGCTTATGTGCATTTAGGGGCTACAAGCCAAGACATTAATGATACTGCCACAGCGTTGCAACTCAAGGAAGCTGTTGCGCTAGTTGAGGCTAAGCTTGACAATCTTGAGGAGGTTATGCTGGAAAAGGCTCAGCAACACAAACGTACTATAATGATAGGCAGGACTCACGGTCAACACGCTTTGCCGATAACTTTGGGCTTCAAGTTTGCTATATGGATGAGGGAAAACGCGCGTCATATGCAGAGGCTACGCCAGTGCAAAGAACGCCTTCTAGTTGGCAAAATGAGCGGCGCTGTTGGAACTCAAGCAGGACTGGGACCGCATGCGCGTGAAATTCAGGATCTGATCATGGAAAAAATTGGTTTGAAAGCCGCGGACATTTCAAACCAGATCATACAAAGAGATGTGCACGCTGAGTTTGTTCTTTTGCTTTCAATGATCGCCTCAACCTTGGATAAGATTGCAACTGAGATACGGGAACTTCAACGCCCTGAAATTGGTGAACTAGCTGAACCTTTTGAGAGGGTCAAACAAGTTGGGAGCTCGACCATGCCTCATAAGCGCAATCCAGAGCTGTGCGAACGTGTCTGCGGCTTGGCCAAAATAATGCGTAGTTTGGTGTTGCCTGCCTTGGAGGATGTGCCCACTTGGCATGAACGTGATCTGACTCAGACTTCAACTGAGAGGTTTATAATTCCTGAAGCTTGTATTTTAGTTGATTACATGCTTCATTTGATGA
>Ga0315306_10001361_pt1 | contig 11673 bp, 13 predicted proteins | sample TDP1_MG_FD_203803 | JGI IMG/M metagenome (GOLD analysis project Ga0315306, IMG submission 203803) | Freshwater sediment microbial communities from Lake Towuti, South Sulawesi, Indonesia - TDP1 | ecosystem: Environmental > Aquatic > Freshwater > Lake > Sediment | place: Indonesia: South Sulawesi... | reverse complement strand
ATGGAAAAGGCAGAAACACACCAGCGGTCCGCAGACAAATGTCCTGAATGCGGCAGCACAAACCTCGTTCACGACTATGACACCGGCGAAACTATTTGCGGTGGCTGCGGTCTCGTCCTCCGTGAACAGATGATGGACAAGGGTCCGGAGTGGCGAGCTTTCACACAGGAAGAAAAGGAGTCTAGAAGCCGTGTGGGCATCCCAACCTCTTACTCCGTCCACGACAAAGGCTTATCCACAGCCATAGGACGCGTGGATCGCGACGCCTTTGGACGTAAGCTCCCCCTCTCCACACGACTCCAAATGTGGCGGTTACGGAAGTGGCAGATAAGGTCCCGTGTTCACTCTTCCGTTGACAGAAATCTGGCTCAAGCCATGGCAGAGCTCGACCGCCTTTCCGACAAGGTTTACGCTCCTGGACCAGTTAAGGAAAAGGCCGCGGTGGTCTATCGCAAGGCTTTAGACAAGGGTTTGGTTCGGGGAAGGTCAATCGCAGCTATCGCGGCTGCCGCCCTCTATGCTGCTTGTCGAACGAGCGAAACTCCTAGAACCCTTCGGGAGATAGCTGAGGCCAGCCTTGTTGACAAGAAGGATGTGGCCCGTTGTTATCGACTCTTGCTTCGCGAGTTGGACATTCGCATGCCCATTGCTGATCCTCTAACCTACATCTCTAAAATCGCTGAAAGAACAGGCATAACTGGGCCAACTCAAGGACTTGCCATCAAGATTCTTGGGGAGGCAAAAAGGAAACGGTTTGCCTCTGGCAAGGACCCTATGGGACTTGCCGCTGCCGCCCTCTACATTGCCTGCCTGCAGAATGAGGAGAAGAAAACGCAGAAAGATATCGCTGAGGCTGCAGGTGTAACCGAAGTTACTGTTAGGAATCGTTACAAGAGCCTAAAGAGGAATTTGGGGCTTAAGTTGCCTGATTAGTGGGTTCTTTCTTTTCTTCCAGTTCCATTACTATTGGGCCTTTGTAGCCGCAGTTTTCACAGATGTATTGTTCAGGTGTCAGCCAAACGTCAAATCGGCTGGAGAGTCGAAGTTTGGGGCTTCCGCATCTGGGACAGAGTTTTAGGGTTTGGCTTCTTCGTTTCATGCTCTTAAATACGTCACGGAGGTTTCTGAGTATGCCCATGTTGTTTTGCTCTGTCTCTTGTTATTGAACTTCAACGTTTTCTTTTGGATACCCCAGCTCAACAAGGTAGGATTGCACTCTCTGTCGGTGGTCTCCCTGGAGTATTATTTGGCTGTTCTTTGCTGTTCCTCCACAGGCGCAGAAGGCTTTGAGTTTTTGAGCGAGTCTTCCTAAATCTGTATCTTTGTCGTCAATGCCGTCAATAACAGTTACTGCTCTTCCCCATTTTCGTGTTTCTAATCTCACTCGAATTCTCTGTTGCTCTTTGCTAATCTCCTTGCAGACGCATATGTCAAGGGGCAGTCCGCATATGGAACAAATTTCTGCCATGATGCTCATTCATATTATGATGAGTGGGGACTATTTAAGACTTTCAACCACGCTGTTTGCTAACGTTTGCGTTAGCGTTATAGTTTAATAGAAGGTTTCGAGAAATTAAAGTTGGGCTTGGGCCCGTAGCTCAGCACGGTTTAGAGCGACAGGCTCATAACCTGTTGGTCAAGGGTTCAAATCCCTTCGGGCCCACCATATCACTTTCGCCTTTTGACTATTGTTTAAGGCTTCTTTTGGGTAAAGAGTCACTATTATTCTTCCTATGGTTTTTCGTATAGTTTCTATTTTGAAACAAGGTTTAAATTCCCCATGTTCCATAGTTTAATGTATGAAGCCCAATGTTTCTACGAGGAGTTTGGTGCTGGCTGAGCTTGTTGAGAGTGTGCCGAAAAGCCAGAGGGAGATCGTGAAGGTTGCTGGGCTCAGCGGGAAGGCTGGGTATAGTGCTCTTTTTCTTTGTTGGAAGAAGGGTTTGATTTTGCGGACGAAGGAGCCCTTGTACGCGTCTGAACGGATCTTCAAGGGGCGAGGTGGAATTGCTCAAAACACGAGGCCCTATCATCTCTACCTTCTCAGACCTAAAGGAAAGGAATCCGTGCGCGTAGACGGGAATGAGTTCGTGAAGTACGATAAGGAGTATCTCGATGTGCGGGGCGGCGGGAAACTGAGCAAGGCTCAGATGATCCTCGATTTCATCGAGAAGCATGGTGATGAGGCTTACTTCTCCACGCAGATTGTTGAAGCCCTGAAGGACAAGGGGGTGCTGGTTCGAGACATCATGGCTAATGTTCGAAGGTTTGAGAGGAAGGGTTTGGTCTATGTTAGAGGGTACAAGATGGATGACCGGCAGACTCCCTTCAAGAATGGCTATCTCATCACGTGGTTTGATCCTGGTAAGGCTAGGAAGGAAGCTATTGAAGAGGCTATTCAAAGAACTGACAAAGCCTTGGCTGATAGCGCCTCATCCGTCTCAATAATAGAGAGGATTCACAGCGTCAGGGACATGATCCTTGAACACTCAACGCTTCGGAGGCTTGTGGGCTTCCCCTACATACAGAACAACCTTGGCTGCACGGAACACGAGGCTGACCACGCTGTACGCAGAGCCATGCAGCTGTACCCAGACCTTAAAGAGGTTAAGCTCTTCAACAACTACCGATACTATCACCATTCTTCCATGCCTGAGGAAGATCTCAAAGCAGCCACAACTATGACGATGAACTATATTCGTATGACAAAGGGTAAAGACAATCGTATAGGCCACAACTGGGAGGCTGTGACTGAGTGGTTCATCGACCGCTTCACCACGGGAGCTCGCTTCTGGAATCAAAACCACAGAACTAACGGTATGGATCCTAGGCGTATTACCTTGCATCTACTCAGAGGAGTGGGCGGTCGCAGGATGAATGCCGAGGTGGATCGCGTCTGGGAAGTTACGCCTGGAATTTTCGCACCACCCATCACGTATGTGCTTTCCTGCAAATGGGGGTTGGTGAGCAAAGAGGATGTAGACGACTTCTTAGACGTTCTGCGATGGAGCAAGGAGTTCGGCGTCGATACACCAGATGGGCGACAAGTGAAGCAAGGAATAGTCGGGGTCTTCGCTGGAGGCGCCTTCAACCCCAAGGAAACAGTTAGGCTCAAAGATGAGATGGTTATCAGCCTAGCATCTTACGTGGCGAGGATGAACATACAACTCTTAAAGGGGGCAGACTTCAACCAGAAAATCCACGAAAAGGGTTGCTCCAAAAGAGTCGCCGTCCAGAAAGTCTGCAGAATATCCAAAGACGAGAACGAGGTCCGAGCAATACTTGACGCCATATGGAAGAATCCGGAAAAAAGTGAGGAGACTCTAGCTGAGGCGCTTGAAAGAAATAAGGATGTTTATGGATTCGAGAAGATGATGGAAGAGACAAGCCCCAGCGAGAAGATTACAGACCTGGAAAGCGTTTAGATCTCCTCGTTTAGCCGACACAAGCTTTATATTTTCTTAAGAAAATCTTAGAAGTAACCATGCATGGTGAAGTAGATGGGTAAGAACGAGAAAGAGTCAGATTACGCTGTTTATAAAATTCCTAGGGAGCTAGATGCGGAAGTGACTAAGATTGTGGGGAAGCATGGCTACCGCAGCAAAACAGAGTTTGCCAAGGACGCTATTCGGCGGCTTTTGCTTGAGTACGGAGGATCTGAAGAAAGCAAGCGGTGATGACGAACTCTCTCACAGACTTGTAGCCCAGTTCAGGCCTAGCCTTCACGAGCTTCTCAACTTCTTTCTCCATCTCTTTAGGAATTCTGACTTCTTGTTCGTCCGTGGCTGCTCTCTCCTATGCTTTCACTCCTAAGGCGATGTAGCTGGCGGTCATCTTTCCAAGCGATAGAATATCGAAGCCTGTCGGAGTGATGTTTCTGTAGACCGTTGGCGTCATCAGTACGCCTTCGGGCATGCCTTCCATAGTCCAAAGCGTAGGGATAAGCGAGTTGAAGGCATCTTCTACGCTCGCTCTCAATTTGTCTGCTGAAGCGTTTATGTTCGCTTCAGTGGAAGCCCGCAAGGTTTCTAACGAAGTGTTGGATGAGTCTCTGAAGCTTGCTAGGGATCGGTTAGCTGAGGTTATAGTTTCGTTGAAGTTTGCTTGTAGACGTTCTCTAAAATCGGTAAAGGCGGTCTGCACCTTCTGTCTTGCGTCGAGCAATCCCTTGTTTAGGCTGTCTTGGATGTAGCCCCTGGACGAGTTTAGGGCTGCTTGCGCCTTGTCTCGAGCGTCGCCTAATCCCGCGTTGAGAGAGTCTTGGATGTAGCCTCTATAGGCGTTAAGGGCTGCTTGAACTTTAGCTCTAGCATCGGCTAATCCGGCGTTGACGCCAGCTTGTATTTGGTCTCTGTAGGCGTTTAGGGAGGCTTGTGTGTTGCCCGTCATCTTCCTTAAGCCGTCGTTTATTCCGTCTCGCACCTTGTCGATTTGGGGCTGAATCATCACGTCCCAAAGCCAGTTGAGAAAACTACCTACAACCCATCCTGGTCCGTCAGCAATTGCGTTTCTGGCCCAGTTGAACAATCCCCAATCCCCAAGTGCGGCTCTGAACTGGTCTCTGACGACGGGTCGTAGATCGCCTCTGCCTATGCGGGAGATTTCGATGCTGGGAACGCTTACTGTTGGAATGTTGATTGTGGGTGCTTTTGGGATTTCGACGCCGGGAATGTTTATGGTTGGAGCCCTTGGGACCTCAATTGTCGGGATGCTAATTGCAGGCGAGGATGGCACGGCAACGGTGGGCACTGTTACTGTTGGAACCGAGACGCCCGGCACCTCAACTTTGGGAATACTGATTTTGACGGCTGGGACGGCGTAGCGTTTTGGACTGAACCATCCTGTGCGCACTTCGGCGCTGATGAGGACGGCTGGAGCCTCTGCAAACGTCCGCTTGAAAGAGACATGATACCACTTTTGCTCTTCTAGGTAGACTCGCCCGTACTCGAAGGGGAATTCTGGCATGCCCGGCGTTTGCGGAAGAATCTGTCTGATTATCCTCTCAATCTCTTCTGTTAAAGGAGCTTCAAGGGCTTTTGGAACAGCCATTCTACTTCCACCATCCCTTAGATTTTCCGTAAGAGTAAGTGACCACGCCTGCTTCGATCGCCAGGGGCACGGCAGCCGCAACAACAGCCAAGCTGAGGAAGCTTGACATGATCTTCTCTTCTGCGGTGAGCTTCTCTCCGCGAAGGACCTTTGCTACGGCATTTCCAAGGTAGGAAAATATGTCCATTCAAATCGCCTAAGCTCTCTTAATACCATCCATGTATCCCTATATGTTACCTTATTTTTAAGTCTTTATCCAAGACGAGCACTGCGAAAAGCACGATCACGAGCAGAGCTTCAAAACGACATTGGCGAAACCAACGATCAAAGCGATGGCTCCGCCGACTATTAGAAGGATGCCCCACATGTAATGGTGTGGGCGTGAGAGGTCGCCAAAGTCCCTAACGTCATCAAAGAGGAGAACAACACCTGAGACTATGCCGGCAGCGCCGCCCACTAATAGTGGCCACTGTTGAGCAAGGGCGTCAAACAGTTTTTCGTCGTGAGGCTTGTTTCTTGGTTGCATTTCAGCAACGCCGTTGGTTTCTTTGAGTTCGTTCCAGTTCTGCAATCAGCTTTGGCGCATTGTAACGCAAGAACTTCTGAATTGACTGAGCAGGATCCATTTCGTTCAGCCCGTGGAGCAATCCATCGACGATGATGAGGAATGGATACTTGTGAAAGTGTGGATGCAGCAAGTGGTCGATTGTTCTGTTAACTGGTCCCTGCAGTTCTTTTCGTACGGTTTTGATGATTTGGTCGATGTTTTCTTCTTGTTTTCTACGTGATTCTGGCATAGGGATCTCCTAGAAGCTCGAAGCCCTCCATGTTGTTCTTCACAGCCATAGCGTAAAAGTCACCGTTAGGCCACTGTTCCAAGTTTGCTTCGTAGAGGGCTTTCAGCTCGGCGCACTTAGTCAGATAGGCTTGGGAAGCCTCTTGGACGGTTTTGCCCTCAGCTAGAGCCACAGGAATTGTGAGAAAGGTGTCGGTCAGGTCTTCGAGGTAGTTTCTTTCAACTGCGGGCAAGGCGACGTACACGTCGACCTTCCATCCCATGTATGCGCGGGCAGGCGCTCCCTTTCCGAGTTTTTGGCTGGTTCTGCAGGCAACAGCGTAACACAGCTTGTTTTGCAGCATTCCCAAGTTGAGGAGATCTACTAAAGGCCATAGGATGCCGCCCGCAGTGAGCGAGCCGAACCATTTGTCCAACGTGCCGTGCCCAGCGTAGACTATGAAGTCAGCAGGGTTCAGCAACTGTTGAAGCGTGAACAAGAGACGATTTGCCTTCCAAAGGTCAAACCTGAAGACTTCAAAGCCTTTTTCTTCGAGCGTGTTGGCTATGCGGTCTGCAACGTAGGCTGAGGCTGAAGTGGCAATGTCGTCAATGGGATAGAGGACCAGCACCCTAGTCACAGTAGAATCCGCCTCAACTTGACCTCGACCGTTCCTGGAACTGTTGCTGGTGCTGTGTAGGGCTCGTAGAGGGGTGAGCGCACTTTAAGCGTGTACGTTCCTGCTGGTACGTCGAATCGAGCCGACCCGTTCTGATCGGTTGAAGTTTGAACGCTGTCAAGCCAGACTGGTGTGTAACGGATTGGAGCCCCAGTTTCAGAGTCGGTGAGGCGTATGTTAAGGACTGCCATTGCCGTTTCCTCTCGAGTTTTGTGAGGGCCACAGGTAGGGTTTTATGTCCTTTTCAACTTCGTTTTGCAGCCACCTTGCTCCTTTCTCTGTTTCTAGGATAGGAAGAACGTCTGGGCGATGCTTTTTGAGCCACTTAGCAGCGTAGGCAACGTTGAGGTATTGCTCCGCAAGGGGCTTGGAGAATTTTGAGACTATTACGCGGCTGAACCCTAGGGCTGCGAGTGCCATGCGTACTGTTTGTTTGCGTAAGGCTTCTATGCGGTCTTTTTCTTCGGGGCTGAGTTCTGGAGGATAATCAGGAGCTTGATCAGCTTGGTGCTGGGCTGTCCATCGTACCGTTTCGACAATGTACCAGTCGTGGTCAACCATGATTTGGAGATGCGCAGCGTCGAAGGGAGCTATGAGCCCCACGATCATTCTTTCGAGCGTCTTTGCCAATATTTTTGCGCTTGCCTTGCCAACGAGGCTCACCGTTCTTTCAAGGGACAGTTAAGATGCCTCCTTTGCCTTCTCTTCTTCGGAGACAGAGGGTCGTTCTCGAGTGTACCGGGTCAAAGTCAAGTTGTGCAGGATTGGCTCTGGGGTTTGAATCGTTGGATTGTTCGGTGGAGTTTCTGTCCTTTCTGTGGTTTGCGGGTTTGTAGAAGACATGCGGGCTTCAACTGTTCCTTCGAACCATTGTTTTAGGAAGTAGGTGAAGGGTTCCATGACTTTGTCGATGGCTTTGGAAACGACCCTTTCAGCTGCCCCTATTTTGGCTTCTTCCAGTCTGGTTTCTAGGTCTAAATCGTGCTGCTGTTGCCATTGCCGCTCAGCTTCTTGAATCATTTTTTCTACTTCGCCTCTGGCAAGCCTAGTGTCCACAAGCTGGTAGCCCATGCCCTCCACAAGCTTCTTGGCTTCCTCCACAGTTACGGGAGTTTCTGTCGTCACAACCTTGTAGCCCAGTGTTTCCAGGAGCTTCTTGGCTTCATCTTCCGCAGCCTTCACCTGCTTCAGAGAGCCCTCGATGCCGTAACCTGCGACGGCGGCTTCAGGTGGGGCGCCCTCTTGGGCTGGAGGTTTGATGCCTATCGCGACAGGCATGCCTCGTCCGAAGACTCTGTTGAACTCGCGTTGGTACCATTTTAGGGCGTCTAAGGCTTCCGAGGGAGTAATTGTTGGAGTCTTCTCCGCTTCTATTCCCTTGAGGGCTTCGTCGAGGGCCTTTGTTTCGGGCGGCTTAGGCTGTGCTATTTCTCGGGCCGACTTGGTTTGAGTGTTCTCTGCTTCACTTTTAGGGATTGTTTCCAACTTTGGGAAGAGAGGTTGAGGCTTGAAAGCCGCCATCTCGGGGTCGCTCCATATTTCCTCGTAGTATTTTTGGTACCTGTACCTGGTTAGTCCCGAATCCTGAATGGCTTTGTTGACGCTTTTTCCCTCTTTGACAAGGCTTTTGAAAAGCTCAATTTTCTCTTCGTCACTCCCTCTTTCCATCGTTCCGACACCGTTCTGGTCTTCCGTTCCGACGTCGTTCTGAGACATCTATATCACCATATATGTAACCATAAGAGTATCCTAATTTAAGCTTTCCCGCTCAACGCTCCAATGTCTAGCTGCCTCTTGCTCCTTCTACCCTCGCAAAACGCCGTGTCGCCGTACTGGTACGTCGGTATGGCTCATTCGAACAATATCCTAACATGCTCCGAACATGCGCTGAAATAGCTCCGAAGTGCATAAGTAGTAAATCAGAACGGAGCGTTCTGACGCCGAGCTGTCTCGAGCCGAAGCTTTGAATCAGCTCTAGTCGCTTGATTTCTTCCTTAGTTCTTTAAAATCTATGACATCGGGGCTCATTTCAACGAGTTTCTGTAGCTTTTCAGCCGTTTCAATCATTTTTGTGGTGGTGCTGTATGCTTGCACGACGTTCTCGCGCTTGGCGGCTTCTTTCAACGCGGCTGCGTCCACCTTTAAGCTTGTGAGCCCCCAGCCCACCCATTTCCAGTTGAATCTGGCTGGTTTCAGTGGCAGCTTCTTAAGGTATTTTTGCATGCTTTTCTCGAGGATTATGCCCTTAGCCTCGTCCACGACGATGGCGCGGTTGTCTTGCAGCGGCATGTTCCAGGCGATAAGGTCGTCGAATCGGGCTCGGTACGGCGTCGGGTCGATGCCTTCTTCTCTGAGTTCCTTGCTGAACTCTTTCCATAACTCTTCATACTCGTGGTCGCGGAGAATCTTTAGGATAGGCTCTAGGCGTCGAGCCTCGTGCATTCGCAGTGTTTCAGTCTTTGCCAGCAGCCTTTCTTTGATGTCTTCAAGCCATTCGATTATTGATGTTACGTGAGTGTAAACGGCTACTGAGTTGCGTTTTCCAGCTTGCCCCTCGGCTGCTTTCAGCCATTCTTGAACTCTCTGAGAGATTGAGAATATCCATTTCCAGTCTAATGGTGCTGTCACCTTCACTTCTGGTATGGCCTCCTCAGCCTCCTTCACGGCTTTCTCGATTTCAGGTTCAGTTGGGGTTGGAACGGCAAGTTTTTCATACTCCTCCTTCAAGACGAGAACGGTCAGAACAGCGCCTCTCTTGTTCGAGATTTTCACGAGCTGATACTTCTCCAGTTCGGTGTATGGATGCTCGTGGACGATTGCGACTGTGTCGCATGTTTCTTCGTCATGGACTGGAATAACCCATGTGGGCTCTTTAAACCCTGGCAGCAGCTTTTTCTCTGGCTTGGCAGTCACGTTGACATGCAAAAGCCTCACGTAGCCCCGTATTTCTTCAGGCAGCTCTTCAATAGGAAGCCCGGGCGGAAGCTTTAACTTTCGTATTTCTTCACGCAGTTTTTGTATTTCGGCTTCCCATTTCTCCCGTTCTCGGCTTATCCTTTCCTCTGCAGCTTCTTCCACAACACCAAGCTCTTCAGCTAAGCTTTTGACTTCTACTCTGTAGCGTTCCCACTCTGAAAGCGGAATAGCCCGCGTCATTAGCAATTCGTCTCGGGCGCGTAGCCAATAGTTTCCTTCTTTGAGCTCGTCCTCTTCTGGAGTGGGGGCTTCAGGATTTTCTTTGAAGAATAGCTCCAGTGCCTTGTCTAGGATTTCTCGGCGTGTAGGCATGTATCCTTGCCCTGTGGTTTCTGGGGCTTTCGGGCGAGTTTCTACCGATTTCTTGATTTCTTCAAGTCTTTTCTGAAGTTTTTCGCGTTGTTCAAGCCAATCGATTGTCTCTACTTTGTCGGCTTTGGGCTCCACTTTTCCAGCCCACAAGTGGGATTGAACAAGCTTTTCCCATTCTTCGTCTCCGTAGAATCTCCCTGCGCCATAGTGGTATACCCTTTCTATCGTTCCATGTTTTTCAATCAACTCGTTTACGGCCTTGATGTTTCTTTCTAGGCGAGTAACCCATTGTTCAGGGGTTTCTGTTTCGAGCTGTTCTTTGGCTTTCTGCCAAAAGTTCCCTCTCTTCAGAAAAGCTTCTTCTTCAGGATCGTGGATCCACCAGATATCCTGCGTTTTGTCATAGAGGTAGTGAGCCTTGTTGCGGATTTCGTCTTCAGTGGGAACTATCATTCAAGCACACCGTATTCGAGGAGCTTGTATTCTATTGGGATGGGCTGTTTTTCCATGTCCATGAATGGAGTTTGCGGGTTTGATGAGCTGTGCATGCTGGCGCCATCTTGTTTAATGACCTCTATGTATCGGTGTTTCTCGAAAATCTCTGCGTGCTGTGCGGGGATGACTGCTTCTTCGTGGGCTCTGAAGGGTCCGTACACTTTTCGGTCTGTGCCTATGAAGCGCACCATGTCTCTTAGGAAGCGGACTCTAGCGTAGCCTGTCGGCACGGATGGCGGCTTAACACGTTCAAGCTCTTCAACAACTTCTTTGACCCACCATCTTCCGCCTGGACCAAACTCGACGATTCCCTCCTTTTCTAAGCCGACTAGAATGTCGTTGAGCCTCTCGATGCTGTAGCCTTCTTCTTCCAACTTTCTCTCAATGGTTTGTATGATAACTTCCTTTCTGAACTCTTTGTTCAGTTCCGTTAGCACAGGCAAGACGTTGTCTTTTGTGAGAGATTTCAAACGCTTGACTTCCTCGGCTTTCTCAACAGCTTCCTTTGGCTCCGTTGGCTTTATGGTCCAATAGCCTCGCATGTCCACTGCGTAGCCGCCGGGTCTCCTTGTCGGCCAGGGCTTAGACTCAATCAATCCTTTCGCCTTTAAACCGAGAAGCATGTTATGAAGGGGTTCAGTTAGGTACTCTCTTGCTAAGAAGCTCTCGAGCTCGGAGTAGCCGACGGCGTCCGTATCTGCAGCTTCCAAGAAGTCTCTTATGGCATTGAGCACAACGTCTTCTGTTAAAGGTTTCAAAACTGGAGGTCTTTCTGGTAGAAAGTAGAGCTTTTTCCATCCTGCCTCTCTGATGTTCAGTCTTCCTTCCTTGACGAGTTGTCTAAGCATTTCTTCAACTTTGGCTATTTCGTAGCCATCTTTTGCCAATGCCTCTTCAATTTCTCCAGATGAAACCGCGGTTGGCGCTTTCTTGTCAACTTGTCTGAGGATACCCTCTTTCGTCAAAGCCCTAAGCAGTCCTAGCTTTTCTAAGAAGCGGGCTGAATCGTCATAGTTTGGAGCCACATACGCCTTGAAGTTGACGGTTCCAAAATCGTATTCCATGCCGAGGGGCATGCGATAGGCTCTAGCGCCTAATACTTTAACCACCGGCCAGGGCTTCCTCAGGAATATTGTTGGGGGAAGAAACTGCTCAATCAAGTGGATTTTGTAGCCTGCGCCTGCGTCTTGAAAGATTTCTAAGCCGAAGAGGTCTTTGAAAGTCAGCCAAACCTCCTCGTTGAAGGCAGCAACCACAGCCTCGCGTCTAGTTAATAGCCATGCGAAGCCTACAGCATCACCCCCTGCCTTTCTTGCTTGGGCTAGAAAGCGTTTGAGAGACCTTCCGTCAAAGGTTACTTTGTTGGGCAGGTCGATCTTGAACTCA
>Ga0315306_10001359_pt1 | contig 11674 bp, 9 predicted proteins | sample TDP1_MG_FD_203803 | JGI IMG/M metagenome (GOLD analysis project Ga0315306, IMG submission 203803) | Freshwater sediment microbial communities from Lake Towuti, South Sulawesi, Indonesia - TDP1 | ecosystem: Environmental > Aquatic > Freshwater > Lake > Sediment | place: Indonesia: South Sulawesi... | reverse complement strand
TAGGCGATTGTAAAAGGTGAAAAAGACTAGCTCAGGGATTCTGGGGCCACTTGGCATGATGTTGCATGTCGCACCGACAGCCCCCGTGTCTCTGAATGCGGTGACGGTTCTTTCAACGAAGTCAGGTGGTGGAGCAACATCGGCGTCCAAGAACACGATTATTTCGCCGCTTGAGAGACGTGCGCCGCAGTTTCTTGCCCTTGCTATCCCGCGCTGGTCAATTTGATAGACCTTGTCTGTGAACTGTTGTGCAACCTTAATTGTTTCGTCTGTGCTCCCCCCATCAACGACAATGATTTCCATTGGGTCGTTCACTATGGCAAGCCTAGACAGCAAGTCAGCAATATACTTGCCTTCTTGATAGGTCGGGATTACCACGGAGACCTTCACCTTTCGATCTGCTAGCCCGTTCTCCATCTCAATCGCCGCTGCAAGTACAGCTTTAGTGCTTAACCACAATTTGAGGGAACGTGTATTCCCTTGACATGACGTTGTATGTGCTCCGCAACGGTTTCATAGTGCTCTTCTTCATTCTCCGTTAGTATGTGACGTATCCGATCACGGAAAAGCCATTCGCCACACGCTGTTCTGGCAGTGAGAATCGAACCGTAAGCAATGTGGAGGAGTTGTCGTCCATTGTTCTCGTTCAGAAACGCGGCTTCCAAATCCTTGTCTTTTACTTCGTCTGGGTTCGGAACCAAAGACGTATTCGTGCTTACTTGGTAGCTTTTCCGGTCCTTGTCGAAGCATCCGGATGCACATTTCACGATCGCCCGGAAAAGGCTCGGATCATGTCTGGCCACAATTCTTAGAGCCTCAAGATAGCTTGTTCCGGCGGTCTTGAGGTGGTAGATGTCAGATGCCAGTTTGCCAACTATCGGGTATATGGAGAATTTGTCGCTACCAGAATGAATGCTGAGCTTGTATGGTCCGCAAGATCTTGCGATCGCGACATGACCTCTGAAAGACCGTTCGAACAATTCAAGGTCGCCCACATAGTCAATGGCTTTCTCAAACCTCCCAACAAACCTTAGGGCTAGACCCGTAATCCTGACATCAAGTCTCCTCAACTCAGAGACTATGAAATAGTGCTCGAGCAACGATGTTGGAGCTTCTGTTTCGTCGACAGACATTTCGATGTCGAACTTTCGTCCGCCGAAGAGCGCCTTAAGACGCCGGTACAGCTTAGCAGTATGGGCAATAGCGGCCGAATACTTCACTGCTGCCCTAAGCAACGTCTCCTTGGTGAACTTCGGGTCCCAATCTTCTCCATTAACCTTAACGGCCAACTTCCTCCCCAAGTAGAACTGAAGAAAGTCTTTGCTTCTACACTCCAGTTCGTTCCAAGGTAACTTCTCGAACTCCTGTCTAAGCCCTCTAAGACCGTAGGTGTCGGCGCTATTGACCACGTGATCCGAAGGATCTATAGTGTACATTGTAAAGCCTGCCTCGAAAGCCCTGCTTGCATCTTCTGCTGTCTTAAGATGGTCCGCGTCGGCGCCGTAGCCTCCTCGGTAGCCTTCTTGGAAGACTGCCCAAGAAACATCATCTAGGACTTCCATGGGGGTTCTTTGGGTGCGTTCCATCTCTCGGATCGATTGCTGAGCCAGAACTGGGAGAACGCCAAGTGTTTGGGCCACTCTTATGTGGCCCGGCGTGGCTAGACCGGTACGATCTCCCATTCCAACAGCTGGATCTAAACCAATGGTCCGAGGACGTGTAAAAGAGAAGACCTTTCGCAAAACTAATGCATTCTCGTGGTTGCAGGGGCAGATCAAGTACGCGAAAGCCACTCCGTTGTGTTCGAAGCTTCCGGTTTCATCAGCAGCGAACCCTATCTGACCAATGTCCTTGGAGGAACGGCACACGACAACAAGCCTCAACACAAGACGCTCACGCAGAAGGAAAGAAGCTAGATTGCCTTTCCTCACTATTGACTTCTTGTAGACTTTGACTGGATGCTTTTGGCTTCGAAACTCGGTGAAGGCTTCAACAATGGAGCGTCTCAATCACAGACCCTCTCTACACACGCACAGCACTATATTCAGCTCTGACCGGATTAAAAAGCTTCAGCTGGGACCGGGCTGCTTCAAAGAATCGTTAAATAAGCCCCAAAGCATAGTAAAAGACTGCGAGTCTACGAGTCACACGCTAAAGGTGCATATTCTAGATGGCTAGGTTAGACGATTACGTAAGTGTCACTGAACCCTATGACGTGCCTGAAGCGATGCATGCTTTAGTTCTTTCTGGCCCTGGCGAAGAGAACCTGAAGCTGACCGCTGTTGGCGTTCCTGAGTGCGGGGAAAGCCAGCTGCTAGGAAGAGTGGATGCGGTGATCGCGTGCTCGTCCGACACAAAGCTCATTGACCAAGGATCTGAACATCCGCTAATGTATGGCTGGGATGCTGCAGAGTATCCGGTAACCATTGGTCACGAGGGGGCAGTCACAATAGTAAAGGTTGGCAGGAAACTAAGGGATCTGTACCGCGTTGGACAGACCTTCGCGGTTCAACCTGCTGTGCCTAGAGGACCTGTCAGATATAGGGAAAGGTACAGGAGCAACGCTGAGGGCATAAGCAAGATTGCTGTCGGTTACACTTTGCCTGGTCTATTCGCTGAGTATGCCCTGATCACAGAAGAGGTCATAGAAACAGGCTGTCTTCTTCCATTTTCTAGAGAGTCCATGCCGTTCTTCGGGGCAGCCCTAGCCGAGCCACTTTCGGATGTCGTGGCCGCTCATGAACGTATGATCCACGTTCTAAAGGAAAGTCCGACTGCCCCTCGAAGGGCTGAGATCGGACCAAGAAGAGGCGGTGTAACGCTGATAATGGGCATGGGGCCAATGGGTCTGATGCACCTGGAGGTTACGATGAGTTACAGACCAGCTAAAATCATAGTCTCCGAAATCCTGAGCAACAGACGTGAAAGAGCGGAGAATCTCTTTAGAGGGAAGGCAGATCGTCTAGGAATCGGATTGATCTTCACAAGTCCTACTCAGCTTCGTGAAGTCGTAGACATAGAGACTGAAGGGAGGGGAGTAGATGACGCGATTGTTGCTCTGGGCATCGCAAAGGTTCAGGAGGAATCGCTGAGCTATCTTGCTCGAGGAGGCGTTGCCAGCTTCTTTGGAGGAACTACCTTTCAGGAAAGGATGATTCAGGTTGACTCGCACCGTATTCACTATGATGGAATCACCGCTGTAGGCTCCAGCGGAAGCGACCCTTCAGATGTTGCTAGGGCTCTTCATATGATCTCTCACGGCTTCATCGATCCCGGAAATTATATGGTTAAATGTGGCGGAATGGACGCGGCAACATCTCTCATTAAAGCCGTCAGACGAAAAGAGATCGATGGCAAAGGCGTTATCTACCCCCATACTAGGAGCGGCCTCTTTGATATTCAAGGTTGGAATCTTGAGAAGGAAGGGAAGCATCTAGAAGAGAAGTTGCTCGTCAATCGGTAAGTTCCATCGAGACGTGTGAGTCAGCATGAAGAAGATCGTAGTTTTCGGAGCGGGCAACATTGGGCGGTCTCTTGTTGGGCATCTTTTCGCACGAGCAGGTTACGAAGTTGTCTTTGTCGATGCTATAAACGAAATCGTCAGCTTGCTGAATGCAGAGAAAAGGTACAGGATAGAGGTGAAGGACGTTCATCCCGAGACCATATGGGTTGAGAGTGTCCGAGCGGTTAACGGCAACGACATAGACGCAGTGACGCAAGAGGTTGCCACAGCAGATATATTGGCGACCGCTGTCGGCGTCGGCAACCTTCAGCACATTTACAGGAACATAGCTGATGGCTTGACAAGGAGACGACGACTCAAGAAGGGACCAATAGACGTTATCATATGCGAGAATGTTAGAAACGCTTCAAACATGCTCAAAGAAGGTCTGGCAAGACTCCTTCCAAAAGACTTCCCACTGGACTCTTCAATCGGATTGGTTGAGACCAGCATTGGGAAGATGGTTCCGATAGTAACAGAGAAGCAAAGGAGGGAAGACCCACTTCTGATCTACGCCGAAGCCTACAACAAGATAATCCTAGACAAGAAGGGGTTCAAGAACGAAGTCCCAAAGGTCGAGGGGCTTGAACCGAAAGATAACATGTCCGCTTATGTGGACTGTAAACTCTTCGTCCATAACTTGGGCCACGCAGCCACTGCATATTTGGGGTACCTTACGGATCCAGCGACAGTTTACATCTGGGAAGCGATAGGCTACGATCATGTCGGAAGAGCTGTTCGAAGCGCGATGTGGGAGTCCGGCAAAGCCTTGATACTCCAGTATCCTGATGAGTTCAATCACACCAACATCAAGGAGCAGATAGAAGACCTAATCAGAAGGTTCAACAACAAGGCGCTCGGGGACACTATCTACAGAGTTGGCAGAGACTTGCTGCGCAAGCTCTCGCGAAACGACAGATTAGTCGGAGCCTTGCTCTTGACACACAAGCACAAAATTCTGGCACCACTTACCACTCTGAGCACAGCCGCTGCGATGTTCTTCCGGGCGAAAGACGAAAAAGGCAAACTCTATCCCACGGACAGAGATTTCGCTGAGAAAATATACCGGAGAGGCGTGGACTATGTCGTCAGAAGAGTATGCGGCCTAGACCCAGTCGTAGACAAAGCCATAGTCGACAACATCAAGAAAGCCTATGTAGACATCTCGAAGGCGCCAAGCAACTGGTTTTCTGCCCTTGGATAAGCGTCTCTTTTGCAAGGACCGCCGGCTCGTCGACCGCAAGAGTTAACTTCCTAGTGATCGCAAAGGGAGAAACGAGCAGACACTAAGTGAAAGAATATGGAAACCACTGCAGAAGACGCTATTTCCGTACTCACCCAGAAGCTCCATGCCAAACACAAGGAGTTAACGAGTTACCGCGAAGCCCTTTCTTGGAAGTTCTACCAAGGCGAAACGCCAGACGCGTGCACATCTGAGTTCGATGATTCTACTTGGAAGTTGGCCAGCCTTCCTATGAGCGTCGATGCCAGAAAGGGCGAAGCATGGCTTAGGACTAGGGTTGTTGTCCCCCATGAGATCGCAGGCATAGGTGTCGCGGGTTCGTCTGCGAAGATGCCATCATCTGTAATAATCGACAAAATCGAGGTCTACGTGAACTCCGAGAAAGTTGTGACCGCAGACTATTGGACAGAGCTCAGAGGCCCGAGGGTAGTCCTCAGTGAGAGCGTGGGACCGCAGGAAGAGTATGTTGTTGCTGTCCATGTCTTGCCGAAGTACGAACCCGTGGGAATACCAGCTTTCACAGTAACCTACAGCAATGTCGAAAGAATAGCATTCGAGATTGACTCTTTCATTCAAGAGCTCAGGTTCGCGAGGTTCTTGGAGGAAAAGCTTGCGAACAGCGTTTCCGATGAGTTCGACCTGAAGGTCTTGGAGAAGGAACCTTCGACCATCATCGAAGAGATAGAGAAAGCTCGCAGCAAGCTGGCTCTTCTCTCTAGAAGGGCGAAGAGGTTCAAGGTTCACCTCGTGGCTCACGCACACATCGACATGAACTGGCTTTGGCCTTGGGACGATACGGTCAACACCATAAGAGACACATTCAGTACTATGGTCAAGCTGATTGACCAATACCCCGACTTCCACTTCTCGCAGAGCCAAGCCATAACCTACAAGGTGACAGAAGAGGAGTTCCCAGACCTCTTCAGGGTGATGAGGCGGTACGTGAAGAATGGAAACTGGGATCCAACTGCCTCAATGTGGGTTGAAGCAGACCTCAACATGGGTGGGACTGAAGCGCTTGTGAGACAGTTTCTGCAAGCCAAACGGTATTTCAGAGAGGTGTTTGGGTTCGAGCCTAAAGTGTGCTGGGAACCCGACACCTTCGGCCACATTTGGACGATGCCTCAACTGGCAAAGAAGGCGGGCTGCAGTTACTATTACCTTATGAGGTGCGGGAAAGGGCAACCGCTGTTCTGGTGGGAGGCGCCCGACGGATCTAGGATTCTTGCCTTCAACAGTGTCTACAACAACTACGTGACACCAAAAAATGTCGTTGATGTAGCTATCGATCTGCACAATCGATACGGTCTGAGGACAAGCATGTTCGTCTACGGAGTCGGCGACCATGGCGGAGGAGCGACTGTTGAAGACATTGAGGCCGCTCATGAAATCCAGAAGAGGGCTGTCTTGCCAACAGTTATCTTCAGCTCAACCCACAGCTTCTTCAAGCAGGCAGAGAAGGAACTGAAAGACAAGAAACTTCCGGTCATTAGGGATGAGCTTCAGTTCACGTTTGATGGTTGCTACACAACACATGGCGATATAAAACGGTATAACCGTGTCTGCGAAAAGCTTCTTGTAGACGCTGAGAAGTTTTCGGTTTTCTCTGGTACTTACCCTCGAGACTCTCTTCGAAAAGCGTGGCTTAACACACTCTTCAACCAGTTCCACGACATCCTAGACGGAAGCGGGACCTCTGAGGCTTACATTTACCCATGCGAACTAGCTGAGGAGGCTTTGAAGACCGCTGATCAAACCTTGGTGGTCTCTCTAAAGAGCCTTTCAGAAAGGATAAGGTTCTCAAGACCAGGAGTGCCGATTGTCGTATTCAACCCTTTGTCTTGGGATAGGACTGACATTGTCAAAGCAAAGGGTCTAAGGCACCTAATTCCAAGAAACCCCATCTTAGTCTCAGCTGATGGCGAAGGGACGCCCGTGCAGGTTGGCGGCGATGAGGTCCTTTTTGTGGCCCACGTCCCATCCATGGGGTACAGAACATTCTACCTTGTCGAAGGAGAAAGCGCTGAGAAAGACTTTCCGAAGTTAGTAGCCAGCGAGGGTCTCCTTGAGAATGAGTTCTTCAGACTGGAAATTGATGCAAGCTCTGGTACGATCAGGTCGCTTTTTGATAAGGTTGCTGACCGGTTTGTGTTCAAGAAGGACAGACATGCATTCACGAGGCCAGTACATAACAACCTGCTTCAGGTCCTGCATGAAGTTCCCCATAGCATGTCAGCTTGGATCATCGGCGACATCAGTCGGGTAGAGAACCTCACCAAAGGAGCAAAGATCGAACTTGTCGAGATTGGACCAGCAAGAGCAACTGTAGGAGTCACTCATTCGTACAGGGACTCGACAGTGACCCAACACATATCGCTTTGCCGAGGGGTGGCCAGAGTAGACTTTAGCATGACCATCGACTGGAAAGAGGTTTCGAACGATCAAGTAGATGCACCCATGTTAAAGGTCTCCTTTACGCCAATTCTTGGCAACTCGAAAGCTGCTTTTGAGATCCCATTTGGCTACGTTGAAAGACCGGCAGACGGCACGGAGGTCCCAGCTCTCAGGTGGGTCGACGTTTCGGACGAGAAGTATGGGCTTAGCCTTCTTAACGACTCAAAGTACGGCTTCGACGTTGAGGGCAACACAGTCCGCATGACTCTTGTCAGAACAAGCTATAGCCCAGATCCCAAGCCCGACCAAGGGATCCACGAAGTGAAGTACTCTGTCTACCCCCACAAGGGCGGCTGGAAGGAGGCGCTGACGTTCAGAAGGGGGTACGAGGTGAACCATCCGTTGGAAGCCTTTGTTGTCATGGATAGACCAGACCCGAAGGGGCCAGCAAAGGAGCTGGTGAGCTTCGTTAGGGTCAAGCCAGATAACTTGGTGGTGTCATGCATAAAGCTGGCGGAAGACTCCAACGACTACGTGGTGAGAGTCTATGATGCGACAGGAGCAGGAGCCGAAGCGGAGATCGCTTTTTGGTTCACTATCAAGGAAGCGTACGAAACCGACTTGACCGAAAGAGAACTGAAGAAACTCGATCCACAGGCAAGGAAGCTGAACGTGCCCTTCAGGCCCTTCGAGATCAAAACTTTCCGAATAAGGCGAGGGCCGTAGAGCTGGGTCTCTATCCTTCTCTTCTCTCTACTACTATCCTGCACCTTGTGGCCATTGCTGCTATGACTCCTAGCGCCGCCATCCAAGGGACTATAAGGGCGCCTATGACACCGACCGTCACAGGAATTTCAAGTAGCGTCTCTCCTTGCTCGCTCTTCACAATTATCCTTGTGACGTTCCCCTCATGGATCAGATCCCTAACCTTTTTGAGCAAGTCGTCTGACGAGACCGAATACACCTCGCTTGCGACTTTTTTCGTAGGCGAGCCACAGTAGGGACAATAGTTGGCGCCTTCCCCCAGTTCCTTGCCACACCTCTCACAGGACTTCAATTTCATGGACCCCTTACATCGCCATTGTTGGTCCCTTAGGGACATGACACTTAAGAGCATTTTGGTCGAGAGATCTCGGACTTACGCTACCAGGTTCTTCTTCAGTCTAAGCCCATCAGCCCCTATGCCATAGTAGTTTCTGAGTTTTTGAAGCGGTCTGTAGCCTTGCTTGAGGTACAGGTTCCTTGCAGCAATGTTGTTGGCCCGGACCTCGAGGAAACATGTTCGGACGCCTCTTTCAGTCAGAGCAACCTCAAAAGCATCAAGCAGGCGGCGACCGATGCCTTTCCGTCTTTGACCGCGCTTAACGTTCAGTGTGCTTATGTGGCCGGCAGGTTCTTCATTCAGCTTCTCAACTGAGCCTGCGATAAAGCCCAGAGGTTCGCCGTCTGAAACAGCGATCAGAGTCACACATTCGGGTGAAGTCAGGAATGTCTCAAGTAGCCTTTTCGGGAACGAGTCGTCAGCAAAGCACTCAAGCTCGATCTTGTAGACTTCTTCTAGGTCGCTAATGGTTGCTTCCCTTATGCTAATGGGCAACGAGATCTCCTCAGAAACTGGTTCGGTTAACTCAGATATTAGCCTAATCTTACGCTTTGCCCTTGTCCTTTCGGAGAAGGTCAACGACCAATATTTGACCGTCAGTCTCTTCTAGGTACAACTCGGCGATCTTCGGAACCGGGACTTCTGAAACCAGTTGCAGTAGGTGACTTCCGCACATCTCCTTGCAGTCCGAGGAGCCAAACCCGTGAACAGGAGTTCGTGCCTGAAACCTCTCTTTTAGAAGCTGGTTCATCCTGCATTCTATCCTTCGTCTAGTCCGTGCTGCTATGACTGCTTGCACCTTCACATCTTTTTCGGAGAGCAAGTAGTCTATATGCCATGTCTGCTTCTTGTCTTTCGCCAAGTGCCTCTTGATGCGGCGTCTAAGTCCCGCGTCGCCCTTGCCCAATGCCGATCCAGTATACGTGTAGACCCCTTGGGCAAAAACGAAGACTCCTAAGCGCCCGATGGCTACTCTTTTCTCAGTCGACATGAGAAGTACGAGCGTGTAGACTCCTTTCCCACATATTTGCAAGACAGTGTTGAGGACTTCGATGGCGTTCAAGTCGTGCCTCAAGGCGTTACTTTCGGACAAGCTCTTGCCTCGTCGTTCAAGTGTGAGTATCCTTTTATCTGGGGAATCCAAGCTTAATGAAGGCTTGGGAAGCACCTCCGTGGACGATGAGCTTGGGCATGGTGAGCAAGCGCGTTAGTGTGAAGCTCCTCGGCGCGTTCAAGAAGGCGTACGGAAAGGAGCAAGTCTTGTTGGAGCTGAAGAGGAATGAGAAGCTGAGGGATGTCGTCCAGAGGCTTGCGGACGCCTCAGAAGACCTGAGACGAGCACTTGTTGACCCTGAACTGGAAGATCCTCGTCCAAACGCAATCATCTTGGTAAATGGCAGGGAGATTGGGCTGTTGCAGGGACTGGAGACAGAAGTCGGAGACAACGACGAGGTGGCGTTCATCCCAGTCATCCACGGCGGATAGCTGTTTCTAGCCTCTGGCATATTTCTTCGGATTTGCGTCAAAAAGCTTTCTTGCACTAGGGAGAACAGAAGCAGTAGGTTTTCCCTTCGTAGACCGTTTTGTACGGTGACATCTGTTCATCAACTTCCATCCCACAAACAGGATCCTTCACCAGATGCTCCTCTGAGACGAAACCAGCTCTGCATCATGGACAACCCAGAAACACAGTGGTCACGCACACTTCGTCCCATGTCCTCACCGGGTCTCACTTAGTTATCTCAAAGCCCAGATTTGCAAGCATGCGCCCGAGTATGCCCAGGCTTTCTAGGGCTTTTTTTCGCGGGCGGATCTCGATGGTGAAGTGGACGTCTTGGGGTGCCAGTATCTTGAGATAGCGAGGGATGTCAATGTTTCCCGCTCCCAACGTGTCATGTGAGGATTTACCTGGCTTTTGATCATGAAGATGGCATTCCCTTACTTTGTCCTGATTGCTTAGGAGGAACTTCTCCATCTCCGCAATTGGGTTGCCGTTGAGGTTGCTCTTTGGTATGTCCCAGGTGAGAAAGAGGTTTCCTTTTGGCAAAAGGTCATTCAAGACTTCCATAGCCATTTCGCCTAATCTATCGTTTTCCACGCAGACTAGAACGTTCCCTTGAGAGTGCTCGGCAAGTTCTTCTAGGCTTTCTTTTGTCGCGTTCTTGTGTTGTGCCCAGTGGTTCTTGAGATAGGTTCCTTTGGCTCCTGCAAGAACGAAATCGAAAGGAGGATCTATGTGTATGGTGAATCTTTCGGCGCCAACGTCTGAAGCAAGGTCCAAGCATGCTTTCAGTCGTTGAAGAACCGCTTTCCTTACCTCTGGATGCAGACTTCCCAAGTTCAGGTAGTCGGATGGGCCGTGGAATGAGATCGCCACGTTCTTTGAGTTGGCGACTTCTTTGATGCGCTTTCTCTCGTTCTGGTCGAAATTTTCAGGGAAGAACCGTGGGATCATTAAGTCTGGGACAATGTAGCCAAAGCCGTGTCTGCTTGCGAAATCAATTGCGTCGTAGATATCCGTGTCATATACGACATGATATCCAAAACGTTTCCATGATATTTCCCCCATAGTTCATGCCTTCTCTAAAACTAGCCTACTGGATAGTTGTCGACGAAGAATAAATGGCTTTGCGGGGATTCTAGAAGTCGACATACGTGCCAGGCTTTCCTTGCCTTTTACTCCGGAGAAGGGGAACCTCCATGTTGGCCTTATATGGGAAGGCCGGAAAGCTGACCATTAATAGTGAGATCGGTCTGACCATCTGATAGGTTGTTCTAGGCTTGATCTGGCTTCTTTCCCGGCTTTTTTTCACACTGTGCGCAGAAAAAAAAATTTTCCTTAAATACTTTTGAAACTTCAACAGGAAAGGCTGGAAACTTTGAAGTCAACAACCGAAGTTCCTGAATGTCAAAGAATCTTTGGCAGAACAAGGATTTCGTTGAAGATTCTTTAACCAGCTTGCTGCGAAACCTTTGCACGATTCAAACGCAGATAGGCGGTCAAAGGTCAGGATCATGATCGGGGCCTATCTAGGCTTTTTTCGATCCTATCCTGAGAATAGGCTTCTTGTGCTACAAGGCGATAGAATAGAGAAGTGTACTCGTTTTCTTGAGGACCCCAAACAATGAAAGGATTCTGATCTCGAACCTATCTGCAACTACAAAGGGTGCGCGTGAGTGAAATAGGTTTTCCATTGAAATCAACCAGAATCCTAAACAGGAGAACGGTTTGAAAGCTCTATTCTCATGTTGGTTAGCTGGCGCAATCACGATATCCACGGGTAGTTCAGCTCTTAAATCGGATATAACGCTGATCTTGTAGAAAAGAAAGGTTCATTCTTCGCTTTGAAACCTCATTCGGCGTCTGGATCACTTTTGAAAGCGTCTATTGGTGTTGCATCAATCACCTGCGTTTTCCTATGGATGACACCTT
>Ga0315306_10001357_pt1 | contig 11680 bp, 13 predicted proteins | sample TDP1_MG_FD_203803 | JGI IMG/M metagenome (GOLD analysis project Ga0315306, IMG submission 203803) | Freshwater sediment microbial communities from Lake Towuti, South Sulawesi, Indonesia - TDP1 | ecosystem: Environmental > Aquatic > Freshwater > Lake > Sediment | place: Indonesia: South Sulawesi... | reverse complement strand
TTTCGGGCCATACGAGCTGAGGTACAGGGTGAGTATTCCCAGCACGCATCTTGGAGGTGAAGCCTCGATCATAATCACCTTGAACCAACGCGCCCTTCTCTCTGGCAACGTCCACTGCTACACGTATTGCGATGATTATCGCACAGGCTCATGGGTGAACCTGATAGTGAAAGGGCCCGAAGGAACCTTCAACTTCTACACGATGGACGGCACGTACGCTCTGTGGCTTTCGGCTGCTGACTATCAGCTCACTGTGGTGGAATGGAGTCCAGCTAATGAGGGCCATCGAACGCAAGTTCAGACAGTCCATCTTTCCGACGGCCAAGCCGGACGACTTGACATGTACCTAGAGCAAAGCGGGATACCGATACCTGAGAAAATATCACCAATCACGGCCGGTGCCACACTTCTCATATTGACATGTCTTCTTGCCTACGAAAGAAGGTCCAAGACGAAGCAAGAGTGAACTAGTTTCGGTTCTTGCGCCTTCTGAGGACGGCGTGGCGTCTGGCAGGTCAGCCTACCTCAGCCAAGCTTGTCTTCTCTTCAAGCTCCTTGCAAAAACGTGTTGAGCCTGTACCATGATTGACGTTTCAAGGATCCGTCTTGCTTAGTGGTGATCAAGCCGTAGCCTTCGCCAGAGGCAAGATTGGGGTCTGGCTGGTCGCATATCCAGAACTGGAAAAGATAGGGAACACCCCAGGCTTTGGCGTCATCGATGACTTTCGCAAGATAGTTGCTCTGGGTGGTTTCGTCAGCGTTTCTTACCGTCCTACCGAACTCTCCCAGCATTATGTTCTTTGCGCCAAAAGATGGTGAAGAAGTCGTGTACTTGCTCATGAAGTCGAAGTAGAATGCTATCGGATACGTCAGGCTGTAATGTGAGAGACTGTAGAGGTCTGTCTTCATCTTCGGGAAATACTTCTTGACGAAAGTCTGCCAATTGCTGTCTTCGTTGATTTCAACAAGGTCATATACTCTCACTCCGCTGTTTGGATTCTCCTTCAGAGCCTGATTCCTTCCAGCCTGGGCCCGCTGGAAGAAATCGAGAGTTGGGAAATCTGGCCTCCGCGAACTCGACGTTCCCATGTAGACATTCATCTCGAAGAAGTAGCTGACAAGGAACGTCCTGCCTGGGTATTTGAGAAGCTCCTTCACCAAGCCGTAATATTCGTTGTTTATTGGATCTAGATTGTATTTTCCGTTGATTTTGGTGAACATGTAGTCAGGGCATACCTTCAGCTCGACGACCTGGAAGGAATTGAAAATGTTGGCATAATCGGAAGACTGAGCTGCAGCAATTATCTGCCCGGGACTGTCCGCCTTGATCCAAACCGAAGCAAGCTTGGAGCCCAACTGGACAGCTTGGCTGACAGTTTCTGCCATAGAGTATTGAGCTGGCAAGCCCGGGTGATCGGGAATGTTGATTTGAGAGAGAATAACTCCGAGGTGTTCACTGTACATATAACTCTGGCTGAAGCCCAGAGAATCTGCGAAGTTTAAACCTATTACCGCGATTAGGAGCAACGTAGATACGGAAACACTTCGTTCCACTTTGGGTACCAGGCTGTTGCGTCGCAGTCTACGTCGTTACCGTAAAACGAAAACCACGAGTTTGACAATTAAGAAATTGTACGCACAGCAATGACGAACATACATCGCGTTAGTCCCTTGCTCTCTTTCTAACTCGTGCGTTATCACGAGTCAAGATCCCCTCGACGCGCCGTGTCGAATGGGTTTGGCCAGGCTTAGAGCGATAAGATCACGTGCGTCCTATGCAGCGCGTTTGAATAGTCTATCTTGAAAAGGCTGACCTAGCTCAGCTTAACCAAAAGTAGCCTCAACCAACACACATAGCCTTGGAGCGCTTTTGCCAGCGATATTGACCCTCTACCAGACCTGCTCCTCATATGAAACAAGTCGTGTTAGAAGGTTCAGCCTTGGGTTAAGGGAACGCGTCAAGCCTTGAATTGCCACGATCGAAGGCTCTCTGAACAAAGCGACGGATCTTGACACTGCTGTGGGATCTGGGACGATATCGGCATCGAAGATTCCGAGGATTTCACCTCTAAAGCGTTGGATTGCGAAGTTCAGCTGGCTCGGCTTCCCGTTCGACTTAGATCTGTGATAGAACCTGGCCTCTCCAGGAAGAGTGTTGGCGAAACTCTCGCAGATAGCTCGGGTTCGGTCAGTGGAACTGTCTCCCACAACTATGATCCCAAACTTGTCTGCTGGACAGTCAATCCTCATGAAGGCCTGCGGGACGGTACGCCGCGCTGCGTCCGTTCTCGATAGCGGGGATAGCGGAGAGTCGGGCCAGTCTGTCTAGATCACTGTGAGAACTCCGTCAAAAGCGAGGTGGACCGTCCATCCTGCAACACCGGCGAAGATGTAGGGGTGAAGTTTGTTTCTTCTGAGTAGGATCGCTGCGGCGAAGAGTAGTATGGGCCAGAGCCAAAGGTGGAGGACCATAGGATAGACGCTTCTGCGTAGGCTGAACGTCAAGCCTTCCCAGAGGTAAGTGGGGATGATTCTGGAGAGAGAATCAGGTGTCCAGTATAGAAGGTGATCAAGATCTGGCAGTACGCCGACGAATGCCATTGTGAGGAAGAAGGGTTTGGAGGGGTTCGGTTTGAGTAGCAAGGTGAGAAGAGACGCTAGGATTGCGGCGAAGAATAGATGCCAGAAAAGATACATTCAGACTGACCCCTTCGCTTTCTTGCGCCATGTCTTCTCTGCGTTAGCTTTCTGTTGGCGGCAGCCGCAGGATAATAAATGTTCTGCCTTGTTTGAAGAGCATGAGCACGGCAGTAGACAAGGACATGGGCAGGGTTACTACCCCGGTCTTCCATGATCTGCATGTCGACAGGTTTGATGGCGTTCGTCAAGCGAAGCACAATGAGATAGATCGCGCCGCCGATGAGCACGTAGATGGAAGACAGAACTTGCGGCAGTGATAGGTTTGTATTGCGGCTACTGCCAAGGCCATGACCGCGCTGGATAGGAGGGCTTTCCAGAAAGCTTTCTGGTCGAAACCGAGCGTGATCTTTTTCTCAGTGCAATTGTGGTGGTTAGGAGAGTTGTTATCATGACGATTCATCGTGTAAGCGCGGCGCCCTTAGTCCTGAGGGAGGGAAGTAGGATCTGGGCTAAGCTGGTTGCTATGGCGGCATTCAATGCTGTGAGCTTGATTGAGGGTTATCGCTTTTGTTGTGACCAAGCGATCATGCAAGCCGCGACCTTCGCCTTCGCGAAATCAAAGCACTCCGTAAGAGCCTAGTCGTACAGAACTGGCCGATATGTGTCTCCCTCTATCTTAGTTACTGAGTGATTTGAATTTGCAGAGGAGAGAAAGGAATGAACAAACGGGTTCGTAGCGTCTGTCAGAAGGAGACGAACAAATGCTGATTACGTGTTTGCGCCTGACTTGCTCAACTGTATGAGATATGACGGCTCATAGGGTCAGGTCACGGCTAGACAACGACCATGTCGAGTCTATGCGTATCCTGACGAAGCTTCGGTGCCCCGACCACGGTGATATGGTGATGGTTCAGAGGAGAAGCGGGCAGATTGTGTTCTGGTGCGGTTGCGAGAGGTCTGCCAGATCCTTCGAGAATTCGAGGACGGTGTTGAAAGAGAAGGTTGTTGAGGTGAGGCGCTCAAGACCGTGAGTCGGCTTCAGGGCCGAACGATTTCGTTAACATGCTGGTTTCCGTTTGCCGCTGAGCACTTGACCTTTCTCATGAAGCATAACAGACTCGTTTTCCTGAAGACATCTGGATTGAGACCCATCTCTGTACATATGGCTTGTTTGATGAACCTCTCTATGATCCTTGCTCCTTCACCGAACATGTCGCGCAGAGCTTCTAAGAAGCGTTCAGGTTTCTCAGGGATTTCAGGTCTGCCTAGTGAGTATCTCCTATCAAGGTTGTAGAAGGTCACTTGGGCGAAGTCTTCCCCCATCAGCGAGAGCCCATGCTCCATGGCTGCGGAGAGTATGCTCTCAAAGTTCTGAGTCTGAGCGTTCCGTGAACCGTTGGACGTTGGCTTCTGCTCGCTTATGGTAATCGCAGAGCAGCTAGGGCGAGGGCGGAACGATACCTCCATGAAGACTCACTCCAACCTCGGCTTCCGAGCCAGTCAATGTATCGGCTCCCGATATAATAATGTTCCTCTAGTGGTACATTAATGTTTCACCATACCTAGGGACGGAGCATGACCATATACGTACGGACCAAGTGAATGGAATAGGGCACTAATATTGGAACCCGCTGCGACGCCAAAAAACTGAAATTCCGACAGTGAAGGTAGGCGACGCTTTTCAATGAGAATCTGGTCGAAGAGGGCTATTTTGGCTCTCATTGTCCTATCGCTCGTGGCGTTTTTCACGGCGACATATCTCTATGTTCGATTTGTCGCAGTAAAGGAGCAAGCGGTTTGCAGAAACGTTTCTGTAGCGGACGCAAAGGCAATGATGGAATCCGATCCTTCGCTGCTAATCCTTGATGTAAGTAGTCAGGCGGAGTATGAGGAAGCACATCTGAAGGGAGCCATCAATATTCCCCTACCCGATCTGTCACGTAGAATGGGTGAGTTTCAAAGGAACTCAGCGATACTGGTCTACTGTCGAACGGGCGGAAGAAGCGCTCAAGCTTGGTCCTCTCTGGCCGAGAGCGGCTTCACCAAGGTCCACAACATGGAGGGGGGCATAAAGGCATGGATAGATTCTGGATACGCCGTGGTCACCGGGAAATCCGCCTCAGCCTCCTCAAGCTCACGATTGTATCTGTTGCTGCGCTACCTTCGAGATGCATGTAGCCGAGTAGACTCACGTTTCTGATGTGTGGGTCTGCCAGTCTCTCTCTTGGCCAGCAAACCCCATTGGTCGTCTAGACACCTTAGCAGTCCAAGGTTTCCTCCGAAAGATGCAAGGAGACTGGGGTCTTAGACCTTCACGATTCTTTTTTGGCCTGAGACTTCTCCGCGTTCTCACTGGACGTAGCCGAAGGAGTCTCAAACTCAATGGGCTCTGGCGGAGGCGTCGTAGCCATAGTCCAGCCGATCCATGCAAGAATCACAAGAACCGCGGCCACCGCCAAGAAAGCCGTCACCTGCAACACCAAAATAGCGAACGCGTAGATCAACCATCCATACAGAGCTATTCCCGCGACGCTAGCGATGAAAATCACGGCGCCTATCGCCTGATCCTTATTCAAGGCACTTCACCTCAACACTCACTCCATCTAACCCTTCATCGTACATAAAGCTCACGAACCCCAAACAGAAAATGAGCCCTCTCTCCATAAACCAGGCGTAGACCTGAGGAGCCCTACAGGGAATCGTGCGGCCTCAGAGGGACGCATAGATTGGTGCGAGTCCTGGGAGCCCACCATGAGACCTCTCTAACGTCATTTGATGCACAGATGACTTTTATTTCGCCTTTCGGCTCAGGATGACGGAGGCGCACTGATTGGGACTGACGAACGTCCGTCTCGCAATCTACAACTTGGAAAACCCTTCAGCCACCTCAGAAGTTGACCTCCTTGTTCATACGGGCTCAGTTCTCACTTGGATACAAAGGAAGCTGCTGGCAAGACTCGAGATCAAGCCAAGGAGACAGGGACGCTTCAAGACCACTCAAGGAGAGACCGTCGAAAGGGACATTGAAATTGTTGGCACAAAGTACGGCGGTCAGGAGGCTATAGTAGAAGTAGTCTTCGCAACAGATGGCGACACCCAAGTCCTCAGCATGACAACCCTTGAAAGCCTGGAGTAGAGTCAACCCCATAACCGAAGAACTTGAATACGTAGGCCTTCAAGCAATCTAGACATTCGTTGCCTGTTTTCCGGGCGACTGTACTTCGCTTCGGTCCGATGATTCAAGTTCGGCCTTTCCCGAGTTATCCAAAACCGACGGAAGTCAACGTGAAGTCGTGAATTCCCTTTAGTTTCGAGATTCTAATCTCCAGCGAGATGCTACTCATAGCAACTTAAGCCATGGGAGGCGATTGGTTACACTATGAGCGCTGGAGATCCCGGCGGCGCGACGTTGGGACGGTCAGAGTCATGTTTGAGATTCAGGCCACAAGAAAGTTGAAGCCTACTCTAAGGAAGAATAGGAATAGGCTCCAGATAACCCAGGCCATACTGGAGATTGCCAGAGACGGCGTGAGAAAGACGAGGCTAATGTATACAGCTAACTTAAGCTTCAAGCTTCTTGAGAAATACCTCACCGCTCTCGTGAAAGCAGGTTTACTCAAGGTGAGGGAAGGAGAGAAGAAGAAGACATACAAGACCAGTGAGAAAGGACTGCAGTTCCTCAGAGAATTCGAGGCCCTTGAAGAATACGCTACCATGGTAGCCACAAAGAGACATCGCCTTGACAGAATGCTTGGGGACAGCGCCGCGGCTGAGGCCACTGTCCAGAAGCTCGCGTCTCATCAGCCTTGGTCTTTCACTTCTTCGAGGGCATGGCAAGGCTGACTGAGTCCCTCAGAGCCTTGTCCTCCATCCTCTTGCTAGCCCTGTAGATGCGTTAGGCCATAAACGTCTTACATAGTTGCCCACCATTCTATCGGCTTCCAAACATGATTATCACCGGCCGATGCATAGATGGCTGGGAAGGCAAGTGGCTGTTGTACTCTAGCACTCACCGCGTGTTTGTTGCCGAGTTCCAGAGATGTCTCAGCCGGTAGCTACGGGTGAATGGAAAAAGCAAGGTTGCCCTTGACGCGCATCGGTTCGTATGGGACCGGGGAGGCGTATTTCGCCATGCCTAGTTGCCTGGCCTATGCTGCTAGAAATAGCTGAGTCTTCAGGTCCTTCTTAGGAATAGATTACCATTGAGACAAGCGTAGAGAACATCAGAGCCGCATATGTTGCAAGGAAGACGTTTAGGAAGATCAGAAAGTTGCGGCTCAACAGGAACTGCGTGGCATATTCAAGCAGAGGGCTTTGACTACTCCCGACCGGAATCATACCCTTAGGAAGATAATACGTAGTAGGTCTGAAGCCACTTCCTTGACCGCAAGACAAGACCACGCCCTTGACGGCACTTTGAAGCGCACTCCAATCTGTGCATAGACTCGGCTCGTTCAGAAGTGCGAGCCGACTCTGATCTCTCAGGAACGCCTGCACTAAGCCCAAACCGCTCTCAAGAAGAGGCGATGTCTCAGCCCTCGAAACTCGAACATCAGGAACCGAAGAATAGTTCAGGTTCCTCACAAGCCTCCCGCCAGTCAGAACATAGAAGGCTGCGCCCCTCCTCTCCACATATGGATCATGGGCTTCAACGCTGCTTCGTGAAATCAAGTGCCCCACCACGAACCGCCTCATAGAAGCATTGATCAGCACGTGGCCTCTGCCCGGCGGAATCAGAACCTTATCTCCCACCTTGGCAAATAGGAGCGAGACATCGTCAACCTCTCCTCCAAGCTGCTTCTGCACAAAGAACACAGCCTCCCCGTCAAGAACCTCAAAGACCTCAGGATGAGAACCAGCCTCCCCAACGGGCAGATGGCAATGCCCCAAAGTCTTCACATACTCCTCCCCAAGCAGAAGCGGAGGAATAACAGTCACATCGTAACGCAACCCATACTTCCTTAGAAGATCCTTCGCTCCGTCATCGCAGCAATCTCGATAAGTCTCGTACACAGGCAGGTCCGAGTCTAAGTGCCGAAGACAACTCGCGTCGTAAAGAACTGGCACCAGCTCCCTAAGCCTGCGAACCTGACGCGGCCCAGCCGACGCCAGAACATCTAGACCTGAAGCCTCAGCCATGAAGTGGGGGTAAGGCGGAGAAGCGCATAAAAGAGTTTCCAGACACAACAGGCCAAGACACTTCAAGATATTGACGCTTGCAATGGTTTCGCCTTTGTTTCTAGTGGAACATAGCCCTTGGGGGCTTCAGCGCAAGCATTATCCCGTCACTCCGGTTCAGGCTTATGTTCAAATCCCGTTCAAATCCTGTTAGATCCTGTTCAGATACATGCCTAAGATGAGCTAGAAACCTCATTCCTACACTATCCCTACTATCGCCTGGTATGATGCATACAAGGCATAGTAGCTACCCAGAAAGGGCAACTCTATCTGAACATCTGAACGATTATCTGAACACCTGAACGAAACGATTGAATACTTGAACGGATACCTGAACATTTGAACAGAAATGGTCCGCAAGCTTCCGCCTGAAGCGCGCAAAAGGGTAGTACAGCTCTGGCTAGACGGCAACAGCTACGTCGACATTCACCATAAGGCAGGGCCGAGCAAGGGGACAAGCTCATCGATCATCAGCCAACTGAGAGAGGAGGTGCCAGAGATCGATGAACTTAGGAACCTCAACATAGCCCTCAAAAATGCAAACGCCAAGCTGGCAGATGCGCTCAAAGGAGCACAATTCCTAGGTAAGCTGACCCAGTTAGACATCCAAATTAGCAGAATACCCGCCTGCATCAGCCTTCTCAACCAATATGGGAAGAAAGCCGGAGATGTCCTAGAGTCAGCACAGAGACTCCAGGAGTTGGAGGCATCTCAAGGAAAAACCTACGAGCAGATCATCGCTAATGCTGCCGAAAAGGTGAAGCAACTAGAAGACGCGGAGACAAGCCTAGAAAGATTAAGAAGACAAGAAGCGACCATCAAGAGCTCGCTCCCAGAGCTCGAGCAGCTGAAAGCCCTCAAAGAAAAAATAAGCAGTTTCGGTCTCAAGCCCGAGCACCTAGACTCGTATATCAACTACAACAAGAGACTGCAGAAGCTGGGTTTCACCTTACAGACAGCAGAACTCCTGGCCTCAGAGCTGGAAAATCTGGCCCTCAACCCGCAGAATGCCGCAACGACTCTCAGCAAGCTCCTGTCACAGTACGGAAGCCTCGAAACAGCCGTTGCAGGGTTGCAAAAAGAGAAGGTCAACCTTCAGAATGATATCGATGCGAAGAAACCTGAGCATAAAGGCCTCATTGAGCGACTGCAGACGTTGAAGGGAGAGGTCGACCAATATCAGAATCTTCTTGAGAATCAGAAGGCTCTTCACCAAGCTCGTATCGACCAGCTAGAGAAGGAATATGCCAAAAGGCGAGAAGAACTAGAGGCGGAGGTCAAGGACCATCAGAAGAAACGGGAAGCTCTTGAGAACGAAATTCAGGGACTGAAGATTCAGGATGAGACGGTGCGGACGAAACTACGCGAGGCGGAAGCCGGCCTAGCAAACATCGAGGAGAAGGTGGCAAGAACAAGACCCTTGGGCATATTTGCTTCCCTCACGGAGGATCCGCAGTCTCAACTACCCCCAGCTACTTTGCTTGAGGTCTCTGCAAGCTTTGTCAATGGGCTTAGGTCCCACATAGAAGCAAACCGTCAAGTTGTGTCCAACCCCCAAGAACTACGGTCGAAGCTCGAGCAGATCAGTCGAACACTTATGGTGGAGCATAGACTTGCAACCCGAAAAGTTGAGTGAAAGGGCAACCAGAATCGCCCAAGAAGCGAAGGCGCTCCAAGAGACTATTGAGAAGTTCGGCTCAGGGTTTGAGAATAGATGGAGGAACGCGCTGAGGAAACTGGCAGTGGAAGAAGTGGAGCAGGTTTCACAAAAAGTCTTAGACAAGGTAGAGGAGAAATATCTAGAAATAAGGACACGATTGTGGCTGCTTACCAAGCCTTCTGTTTCCGTTTACGCAGAGCCGAGCCTCTTATCCAATGGTACGTATTACTTTTCAGCCAAGGTTGAGGAGGAGGGATCGGCCTTGAGGATTACAAACCGTAAGAAAGGTGAGATCCATCTTACAGTCGATAACTTCAATGACTTAATCGCCGACCTGAAGGCGTCGATCCTTAAAGGAAAGCTGGATGAGCAGATTCACCTGACAGCAGAGCAGTTAATCTACAGCAAATTTGCCGGAAAGATGTGATGAAGTATTTCACTCAAAAGCTACTCAAGCTACGTGAAGTGAAGAACCCTGTAGTAACCATTGCCTAAGTGGTCACAGCAGGAGTAGCTCTGTCTTCTCAAGTTTACCTGTCTTAGGGTCAACTTTGAGAGCTAAAGCCTCAAGCGTCAACACACCAAGCAACACTCGGTCCATCTTCTCGCTTACAAGCACGGGCGTCGTCGTCCTCTCCCCCATAACATCTATCGTTACATACGATTCTGGCAGCACCTCCTCACCCGAAGCCGTCCTCACCCTCCTCCTAGTCACCTCGACCAGCCTCAGCCTGTCTGCAACACTCTTCGGTAGAGTGGTGAAAGTGGCGCCCGTATCTATCATGGCCTCTACGACAAGCCTCTCACCTGTCACAGGGCTCAAAAGACCGGCCTCAACCACAACATGACCCACAGTAATTTACACCGTCTTCCAGATCTTCTGTCAGAAAGCAGGTAATTAACCTCGCTACCTATTACCAAGCTACTCGAGCTGGGTGAAGCGAGAACTCTATTGTAACCATTGCCTAGGTGATCAAGGCTGAGGCTCTCCTAGCACTATACGCAAGACAGAAGCCTAGCCAAAACCATTCCATAGTAAACACATCGCGAAACGGGTTGAAACCCCGAACGCTGACGACGCGTTCAAGGCTTAGGGAGCAGCACCACTGCACCTTCTCACAATCGCACCGAACTAGACTACTTATTCTGGCTTGACCATTTTCTCCAGTAGCTTCACGCCTTTCCTGAAATCCTCCAACGAGTAGTTTGACCTATAACCCTTATCGACAAGGAACTTAACCATTTCAGGTATTGTGAGGCTTGCCATCTCCGCTGCGCCGCTGATGGAAGTTTTTCCCTCTACATAGAGCGCTGCGGCCCTTTCCTTCCTAGACTCCGCTATCCCTTTCTCCATGAACCTCCTTATCATCACCGATCGATCCACGTTCTCTCTTCTAGCCTGCTCCTCGACATACTTCAAAACATCCTTGGGCAGCCTGACACCAATGCTCGCAGTCTCAGTCAACTTTTCTCACCTCCTCCACAACTATGTCTATCACATCGGGCGAGAACCAACCGATCCTCTTAAGCTGCCATAGGCAATCCAATGCCTTTTCCTTTGAAATCGCTCTTCGTCTTGCCATTACAAGAACGATTTCCGGAGATGAAATCAGGTTAAGGTTCAGAACCAACCGTAGCCCTCTCACCTTATCGTCATTAGACGCGATCAAATCTGCCTTCTCCTGAAAGTAAAGGGATACAGAATCCAACTCACCTCCCTTCAACCCGTACTTCGACAACTCGGTCATAAGCCGCCTATCAACCACAGACACGACACCTATGTGCTTGCTGTCTTCGAGCTTCTTAATGACGTAAGCATCAGGCCGGCTCCTCTCAATCCCCTTCTCGACAACTTCCTTGTGAACTGAGGGCGAGATGATGACCCTCCCAAACATCACGCATGCCTCCTGCAAGACAGAAGTTGCGGCTAGCTGAATCAGAATCATTGAATCCTTGACGACAAGCATGGGGATCGCAAATCTCTCTTCGTGCACAAATCCCTCTTTCGTGCACAATAATAAGGCTTACTGAACACAGAGCGTTCTACTCCTCCTCATTCATGGACCGCTCTCCATTTGTGTCAGCCAAAGGAACGGAAGCGTTTTTAGTTTGTAGTGAACTTCCAAATTATTAGAAGACTCGGCTGGTTGAGTTGCCTAAGGTTACACAGAAAGAGAAGGAAAGAAGCCCTGCAGAGAAAAG
>Ga0315306_10001355_pt1 | contig 11685 bp, 10 predicted proteins | sample TDP1_MG_FD_203803 | JGI IMG/M metagenome (GOLD analysis project Ga0315306, IMG submission 203803) | Freshwater sediment microbial communities from Lake Towuti, South Sulawesi, Indonesia - TDP1 | ecosystem: Environmental > Aquatic > Freshwater > Lake > Sediment | place: Indonesia: South Sulawesi... | reverse complement strand
TGTGGACATCCCGGACTCTTTACGTTCAGCAGTGGTTCATGTGGCACCAATTGCTGACGAAGTCTCAAATGAAGTGATAGGTAAACTACGTAAGTCAGCTAGAGTTTTGTCCCTTGACCCTCAAGGCTTTGTGCGAAGCTTTGACAAAAAAGGAAATGTTGGCGTGAAGAAGTGGCGACATCCTGAAGCCCTCGGGCAAGTTGATGTTTTCAAGTCAGCAATCCGTGAGATTCAAGCTGTAACTGGAATCAAAGACCTGAGCTCAGCCATGAAAAAAATAATCGATTATGGACCAAGAATTGTAATAGTTACTAGAGGCATGAAAGGTTCAACACTGCTTTTCGAAAACCAGTTCTACAATATTCCTGTGTGCAAATCAAAAATCGTGGCGGATCCAACTGGGGCTGGAGACGCCTACGTCGGCGGTTTCCTAGCCGAATACGTGTCGAGCAAAGACGTTATATGGTGTGCTTGCGCTGGGTCTGCGGCAGCGTCGTTTGTGGTTGAAGCAGTTGGATCAGTGAGGTTTGGGCAGAAGCATGAAGTTTATGAGAGGGCCGAAGGGATATATAAGAAAATTGTGGGAAAGAAAAAATAGCTTGTGGTGAAAGGCGCTTATGGGTCGTGTTGCCAAAGGTGTGAAATGCAGTGTCACGGGATGCGGAAACGACGCTGTTCGGTCACTCGCAGGGGACAAGGTTATGGCTGCGGGTTTAAAGGTAGGCGAGGTTAGGCGTGCTTACCTGTGTCGCGAGCATTATAAAGAGTTCAAACGGCACACAAAGCAGGATCGAATGCTGGAGAAGTGGAGACACGGCGCTCGAGACTAGCACAAGGGCAGACTGGCGAACACAAGACTAATTTGAACAAGGCTCCTTTTCTCTATGGGGTGGCATGTTTAGGGTGAAACTTGCTTGAGAATTCTACAGTTGCATTCTGACTTCATCGAGTATATGCCCATAAAAAAGGAGACCGCGAATGCTGAGGAAGCGCAGAAAAAAAAGAGCAGACTAGACGATGTTGTCGTTTTGTTTACATGCGTTGAAGAAGGCGATAACGAGGCAGTTGCAAAACAAGCTATAAACGAAGTTAAAGACGCGTTGCAGATATTGAAGGCGAACAAGATTCTGATTTATCCATACGCCCACTTGAGCAGTAACCTAGCGAAATCCGCGACTGCGCTTACAGTTTTGAAGGCTATGGAAAAATACGCAAAAGAGGCTGGTATGGAAACTTATAGAAGCCCATTTGGGTGGAACAAGCAATTCACAATCTCCATCAAAGGGCATCCGCTGGCGGAACAGTCAAAGGTTATCATATCAACGGAGCTGGCAAAGGAAAAAAAGAAAGCAAAAGAATGGAAGATCCCTAAGCCAGAGTATTTGATACTGAAAAAAGACGGCGAAACAGCCAAACCGCAAGAATACAAATTCAAGAAAGACGAAGAAGACATCAGGGCACTCGTGGACAAGGAAGTTTTCAAGAGAGAAGCGCCAGGCGGAGAACCCCACATCGTTGCCATATTGAAAAGGTTTGGGTTCGAGTGGGAGCCATACTCCGATTCTGGACACATGCGATATAGTCCCAAAGCCGCTTTAATGGTTGAGTTGGCTTGCGACTATGCGTGGCAAAGCGTAAAAGAACTGGGCATTCCAAGTTTCTTAATAAAAGGGACAAACCTATTCAGCTTGAACGTCCCAGCGATAAAGGAACACGCTGACCTGTTCGGTGAAAGACTGTACACGATAAGGGCTGACAACGAAGAGTTCATCCTCAAGTACGCTGCCTGTTTCCAACAATTCGCCATGCTAAAAGACTGGATGATCAGTTACAAGCATATTCCCTTCGGAATGTTTGAGATTGCAGACAGCTATAGACTGGAACAGTCAGGTGAGACCTTGCTTGGGTTCAGACTACGCAGATTCTACATGCCAGATTACCATGTCTTTTGCAGAGACCTCGAGCAGGCTAAGGAGATGACGCTCAGAGTTCACGAGAAAATCCATGAAAAAGTACGGGAACTCGGCAATTGTTATGTCTCCCTTTACAACTTGACCAAAAGTTTCTTTGATAAAAACAGAGAATTCATGAAAGAGCTGGTGAAGATCGACAAGAAACCAGCGCTTTTGCACTTCGTCCCTGAAGAAAAATACTATTGGGTCATAAACGTCGAACACCACATAACGGACGAACTGAAAAGATCTAGGGAAATAGCTACCGTTCAAATCGACATGGGAAACGCAAGAAGATTTGGAATCAAATACACAGACGAGAACATGGAAGAATCCTACCCACCTATCCTGCACACGGCGGTACTAGGTGGAATAGAGCGATACTTGTACACTGTCTTTGATGCGGCTCTGAAACAGAATGTGCCTAGCCTACCGCTCTGGCTCGCCCCGACACAAGTCAGAATAATACCAATCTCAGACAAATTCATTGGAGATGCCAAGAAAATAGTGGACGCAATGGAGAAACAATGCGTGCGAGTGGATATAGATGACCGCACCTTCACTATGCAGAAGAAGGTTAGGGAGGCGGAAATTGAATGGATAAACTACGTAATCGTAATCGGACAAAGAGAAATAGACTCGGATGTGCTTCCTGTACGTGACAGGCAAATCGGAAAAATTAGGAACATGAGGCTCGAACAGCTAATTGGGGAGATAAGGAAGAAAACAGTTGACAAGCCTTTCCAAACCTTAACATTGCCTCAAGAGTTATCTAAGCGACCGCAATTCTAGTCTTGTTTCTTTATGATTCAGATTCTGAATCACGTTTTGTAGCATGGATACATACTTTAGATTCACATTCGTTAAATACAGAAGCCTCTGATGACATGGAACCATGGGCAAAATCGAGCAGATCGCTGTCCAAGAGCAGAAGACCAAATCCACGCCAGTTCAAACCGAGCGGACTCAAACAAACAGAGTTGAGTTGCTCCTAAGAAAGATTGTGCTCGCAGCCCTCACGATGCTGGGGATAGGTTATGTTCTAGTCAATGTATCCGTGGCTGTTCTAATAGCTGACTCTACGGCGACTATCGCGATTGATTCTCAAGCAAACATCAGTGCAATTGCAGCTAGAGTGTTGTTCTTCATGGGTTCAATAATCGCCGCCGCTTTGGGAATACTCTTCATTTTCGGTGCCGTACACTTCTATGAACGAAGCCAGACTAGAGGTACTGTTTTTCTTGGTATATTGCTCGGTTCCTTCTATTTGCTCTGCCTTGGTGTGGGCGCGACACTTTTGCTCCCCGAAACGACCATTGCCACCTTAATGCAAATTGTTGCCCCAATACTTGTCGCCGTAGGTGCTGCTGCACATACAACGCCTAGTACACGCTTCAGAATATTCGGCTCAATCTTGGGCATGGCAGGCGGAATATCCCTTGCATATTCCATATACAATTCTCGAACACTGAGTTTAATCTTCGCTTGGAACCTTCCATTCTCTGGACCATTCATGGCTCTGACTGTTTTAGAGAGTGCGGCAATAATGCTAGGCTCAGTCTCCGCTTGCGTAAACTCTCTTTTTGATGAATACTTCGACGCTCGCCCATTCAGCCACGCGTCTATTCTCCTGGTTGCTCTTGTCTACGGGATAGGTATATTCATCGGTTCCCTCGTTCTCTCCATGAGTATCTGGGACCTTATCTGGAAGTCACCATGGATTGGTCCGTTGAACAGTGTATCTGAGTGGTTTATGAGTATGGTTGTTTTCTGGAGCGCCAGCCTCATCCTTATGGATATTGCTGGAATACTACTTATTGTTGGCGCTTGTTTAGGGTTCATTCACGTGTCGCGACAGTTCTCAAAATCCTAAAGAAACTTAAGCCCAGACCAAAGTTTTTGTGATATTGCCAATCTAGCAAAAAACATAAAAGCATGCGGAAAGTTGCTTACGTACTCTACCTATAGAGGAGAAAACACGTGCAGAAAGAACTGGAAATCTATATCGATGGCAAGTTTTACCCCAAATCAGAAGCCAAAGTCTCAGTGTACGACCATGGACTGCTCTATGGCGATGGCGTGTTTGAAGGCATACGAGCCTACGACGGCATTGTATTCAAACTCAAGGAGCATATTGAACGGCTCTACACATCCGCGCATACGATTATGATGCAGATTCCAATTACTCAAAAAGAAATGATTAAGGCGGTCTTGGACACCCTCAAAAAGAACAAGCTCTCCAACTCATACATTCGCCTTGTTGTAACCCGAGGCAAAGGCGACTTGGGATTAGATCCAAGAAAATGCGCTAGAGCCACAGTCATCATCATCACCGAGCCAATGATCGCCCTACATTCAAAAGAGAAGAAAGAGGATGGCATAACCGCCATGATAAGCTGGGTTAAACGTGATCCTGTAGACGCCACATCACACGAGGTTAAATCATTAAACTATTTGAACAGCATCCTTGCCAAAATCGAATCCAACATCTCAGGCGTAGATGAAGCTATATGTCTCGACAAAACAGGATTTGTTTGCGAGGGAGTGGCCGAAAACGTCTTCATAGTGAACGAAAACGAGGTCATCACACCACCGACTTCGACAGGTGCCCTTCGAGGAATAACCCGACACACGGTCATGCAATTAGTGAAGAAACAGGGATGTTCAATGCTTGAAGAGAACATCACAGCGAATGATTTGTTCACAGCAGACGAAGTCTTCTTAACTGGAACTGCTGCGGAGATCACTCCGGTCAGGGAGATAAACAAACGAGTCATAGGCGACGGCAAGGTTGGACCAGTAACCAAGAAGCTTATGCAAGAGTTCAGTAAAGTAGTTCGAGACCCAAAACACGGTATACGGATTCGCTAATCGTCTGCACTACCCATTTTTCTTCATGAACTGTTCTAGCTTATCCAACGCGGTTGCCAACGTCTTCACCGGGGGTAGTATCACCGCTCTGAAATGTTTCGAACCATAGATTGGGTCGAATCCAGATCCGTGCACGATGAGAACGCCTGTTTTTTCGAGGAGATCATAGGCAAAATCCTTATCGCTCTTCCATCGCCTGCCAATGCCGTCGACTTTTGGAAACACGTAGAAGGCACCTTCTGGTTTGGCGCAGCTTATTCCTCTTATTTGGTTGAGCCGATTCCAAGCGTAATCACGTCTCTCTCTCAGTTTCCTTACCATTTCTCTAATGTGGTATTGCGGGCCTTTGAGAGCGGCGACTCCAGCCTTTTGAACAGGCGTGTTGGCGCTCAGGCGCACTCTAGTTTCTTTTGTTATGCCTTCTTTGAGTTCCGTGAGGTTTCCTTCTGGATCATGGAAATACATGTAGCCAAGCCGCCATCCAGTCATCAAATATGTCTTTGAAAAACCGTTCATTCCAACGACAGAAACATCTTTGGCTATATGAGCCGTGCTAACAAACCCTCTTTTGAATACAATCCGATCGTAAATTTCATCTGAAATGAGCAGAAGGTTGTGTTCACCAGCCAGATCAACAATTTCTTTTACGACTTTTTCGTCATATAGAGCGCCGCATGGATTGTTCGGATTAATGATTACTACAGCTCGGGTCTTACTAGTTATTTTGCCGCGAAGATTGTCGATGTTAGGTTGCCAGCCGTCTTGTTCAACAGTCTCATAAGAGACTGGTTTCCCTCCAAAGAATTTCACATACGACATGTAAGGAGGGTAAGTTGGCCCTGGAACCAGAACTTCGTCGCCATCTTCAACAACGGCGGCCATAAGCAACTGTATGCCTTCTGAAATACCCTGCGTAACGACCACATCGTCTGGTTGAATTTTCACTTCATTGACTTTCTTTTCTTTTTCGCAGATAGCCTCTCTGAGTTCAGGCAAACCCTCCGATGGGGCATACCAGTTGGCACCCTCTTCAACCGCCTTCACCAACGCCTCTTTAATGTGTGGTGGTGCATCAAAGTCAAATTTAACAGGGTCGCCTATGTTGAGATAGAAAATCTCTCTGCCTCCTTTCTCAAGCTTCTTCGCAGCTACCATAACATCCCGGATGGCATACTCGACTGAGCGTGTCCGCTCTGTTGCCTTGAACATGTTTTGCACCGTGTTGTCTTGTTGTATGGGCACTTTTAAATATCTTCGCACGAAACAGCAGTTCAACTGCTAGGCAAAATTTAACTTTAAGATGAACACAATCGACTTCGATGAACTCTATGAGGACCTTAATTCTGACCGAAAAAGACGTTAGAAGACTTCTAACAATGGAAGAGGTTATTGGAGCGGTAGAATTAGCCTTTGCAGAGAAGAGCCTGAAACGGGTTCAGTTGCCTCAAAAACAATATGTTTTCTATGAGAGATACAACGGCGATTTGAGAACAATGCAGTCCTACTTGGAGGGATTAGACATCTCCACCGTTAAAGTCGTCAGCGTACATCCTGAAAACCGAGTTAAGAACGATCTACCCACAGTTGTGGCCACTATTCTTGTTATAGACCCAAGAAACGGGATGCCTATAGCCATAATGGGAGGCTCCTGGATTACTGACATGGGAACAGGTGCTGCAGGAGGGGTTGCTGCAAAACATCTCGCGCAAAAAACACCCGAAACTGTAGGGCTGATTGGGGCAGGTGCTCAGGCCAGGACGCAACTTCGGGCAATTTTGACTGTTTATGGGAAACTGGCAGAGGTCAAAGTTTGGAGTAGGACAAAGGAGACTAGGGAGACTTTCATCAAGGAAATGGAACACGCAGTCGCTGGAAATGTCGAAAGGATGGAGGCTGTTGAAGAAGCCGAAGACGCAGTCAAAGGCTCTAAACTCTTAGTTACAACAACATCGTCAAAAACGCCCTTAGTAATGGGCGACTGGATATCGCCGGGTATTCACATAAACTGCATGGGAGCAGACGCGCCTGGCAGGCAAGAGTTAGATCCAGCTATTTTGAAGCGAGCTAAAATCGTCGTAGATGACAAAGAGCAAGCGTCTTACAGTGGCGAGATTAATGTTCCCTTATCGCAGGGCAAGCTGAAGCCTGAAGACATTTGGGGTGAGTTGGGCGAGATCGCAGCTGGATCAAAAAAGGGTAGGACAAGCAACGATGAGATCACGGTTTTTGTCTCCACAGGCTTGGCAATACAAGATGCGGTTGTAGCAAACATTGCCTATAGAAATGCCATGGCGCACCGCATAGGGCAAACAGTTGAAGTTGTCTAGGGACCGCGAGCTTAAAGAATGTTTATGGAGTATCTGGAATATTCGTCTCTGTCGATGATGATTTGAAGCCTTGAGTGGTGTAGATTGTGACTGTGGCACTCTTGCCTTTAAATTGGCTCCAATCCCATGTACATGTGAGCAGCAAAGTAGAATCCTGCTGTAAAGCTTGTGGAAGATTAGGAGTGACAGTTCCAATCGTGATGTTTTGACCTTCAACATACACGGTTACTAGATTGACGTCTACTCCAGCCAGAGAAACAGCTGAATTCTGAATGGTCACACTGAAGTAGAAGTCAGTCACTGTTGTGTTAAAGAATTGAACGTCAAAAACGTTCAATTTCATTAGTGGACCCGTCACAGTCTTGAACGCTTCATAGCCTTGTGCAGTTCGTACCTCAACTGAAACAGTTTGGTTCTGCAGATCTGCCCAGTCACGCTGCAGAGCAAACGTTTTAGAGGCGTTTGGATTCAGTCGATAGGGCAAGGTGGGCGCAACGTTAGTGACTGCTGCACCGTTCACAGTTATCTCACTGATGTCGACGCTGATGGGTGAACGCATCGATTGAACTGTTATGTTGAAGCGGGTGGAAGTAACGGATGGCTCGAATACTACGTCTGTGACTGTCAAATTCATAAAAGGAGTTTTAGCCTGAATCGCGGGTCCGGAGCCGCCAACGACGAGTACGTATACGTCCACTGTCTGATCAACGTAGCGGGTCCAACTCCAAAAGCTGCGAATAGTCTTAGACTGGCCTGGTACAAGCGTTATGGGCAATGTGGGCGAAGTCGAAGTGATCGAGTGTACATTGCCGTCGGTGGTAGAAACTTTGATTTGATCAATCACGGCATCAGAGGGAGAATATGAGGGATTCAACAACGTAACATTAAAGAAAGCTGTATCTTCTGGAGGAAACTGCACGTTTTCTATCGTTACACTTGTTTTATTTGGGAGGTTGTATTCATTTGGAGCATAGAAGCCCATGGTCCAGATATAGGAGAGAACAGTACCCAACAGGAAGAAAACAATCAGTAGAAGTAGCATAAGAAGCTTCGAAATTCCCTTGATGTTTTGAGCGAGTTTCATCGCATTTCCTCCATAGTAAACCTAAGACAAATGCTGATTATGTATTCAAACCTTTCTCTCTCTGCTAAGTCTGCCCAAAGACTTGATTTTTGCCTTCTGCGGTGGGATGTGTACATCTGCAGCTTCTGATTAAGATTGACATGAGAGTTCTACGGATATTCATCTTTTTTGAGGGTTTTTTCTTCTTCACTCCAAGATATAGCTTCCAATACTAGGAAGATGTCGTTCCCTTCTTGAAGTATTCGCCAAGTTCGTCCTCCCATACGGGCCAGGTTGACCAGCTTGCGAAGAGGCACGCTTTCGATGCGGCTTCGAGTTTTCAAATAGTCTTTTTCACCGACTCGTTGAATGTAACTTGCCCTTCCAATCTTCAATTTGATTTTTTCAGGCATGAAAGCTCGCCATTCTCTTACAATTGTAGCCCTAAACAAATATGCGTTATGCTGAAAATTCCGTTTCTCTGCATTTTTCTGCTGATTTGAAAAGCTGTCAAGATACGGGTTTTACAACTTCGCGCAAGTATTTCTGCGTTTCTTCGTCTAAAGCTTTAACGATCTCTTCATCGGATTCGCCACGTTTAAGGTTGATTTTCCGTTCAGTGATTTCAACGTGGTTGACGTTAACTCGCCTGCGTTTGACACCGTTTAACTGTTGTGGACCAGTGATCAACACAAAATTCTTGTCAACAACATCAACTATGACGCATTTTTTCCCCGCTTCGCGTCCCACGAGTTTGACGCAGATTCTACCGACATCAACTGCAGGCATTGTGGGTTCATCTTCCTAAATTTGTGGGTTATCTCATTCGTCAAACGTGTTTATAACTTCATCGACTCCGTTTCAACACTAATCGATCAATGACTAAGCTGAGGGTGTCGAAGACCTCGTCAGAAGACAGGAACTCACTGTCAAGGACAAGGTCAAACGGTGAGTAGTCTTCACCCAGTTTAAACCCATAGAGTCTTTTATAGATTCGCCTGGTCTTGCCGTCCTTCTCTTTGATTACTTGCGCAGCTTCTTTCAGGCTTATGTTGTCTCGATGAGCCAAACGTTTAGCTCTTTCCGCCGGAGAGACTTCCAGCCAGATTTTGAAGCCTTTTTTTGTTAACCATGGCATGGTCCAGCTGTCTAGCACAACGTCACCGCGTTCAGCCCAATCATGCAGCTGGGCGTCGATCTGCTTGTCAAACTTTGGGTCGCGCAGTCGTTGTTCAAGGAAGCGCATGCCTTCTTGGGTTTCCCACCAACCCCCGTCTTTTGCGTTATAGCCCATTTTCAAGGCAAGTTCCTTCAGCGCTGTTCCACCGGAAATATACTTCAATCTGTATTTTTCAGCTAGTCGCCTTGCCGCTGTGCTCTTTCCACACGCTGTTAAGCCTGCTAGGCAAATGACTATTCTCTTCTTTGCAGCTGTCATGCGAGGGTGGCACTCCGAACAGCTTGCTTCAGCGATTCTTTCAAGCACACGTGGCAGAGTTGACCACCAAACCCACGTTGGGGTCGCTTCTGACTTCTTGAAAGACGGTTTAGTTCGGATGAAGACTTGCTTGGTAAGCCAAAGAGTGCTCGCCCGCAATTGGCGCAGCGCCCAGTTTTGACCCTTGCTTTCTTGTAATGGATTGTCAGACCTCTGCCGCTGGACAGTCTAAGCACATGCCGTTTCATGCTTCTCGTTCGCTGGTGAGGCCTTGGCATAGAATCAGTCGCCTCCAAGTCCTAAGCCGAGTGCACGAGTGAACAATGCGCTTGCCAAGAATGAGCAAAGAAGATACCATAGAAAAACAGAGAGTGGGAATTCTCCGCTCAACCAAGGAATGTAGGCGACTGTCTCAGTTACGGGGACAATTTGTGGCAGAAGTACATACCACATAAGCATAAGGGGGATGAACCACAAGAACGAAGTCTTCATGGATTGAATCGTCATCTTGGACTGCAGCTGCATGACGTGGCGTTCTTGCTTTTTCACTTTGGCCAAGAGTTTTTTGTCGCCTGTTTTTCTAGCCTTCAAGGAATCTTCTCTCCATTCCTTGATTTCTTTGGTCCAAGCCTTGAGCTGCTCTCGGTTTGTAAGAAACCGATTGGTCACTGATGTGGCAAAGGAAACGCCAAACGCTAAGGCGAAGATGAAAAACATTGAAAAATGCTTAGCAAATGCTTCTATTAATGGTTCAAACGCCATAGATCACCCTCCAAAGAAGCGCCGTAGAGCTGGATACATTTCGGAAACACGTTCTTGCACCAATATTTGATAATACTGGTACAGTATGCCAACGGAGAGCAGGACACCCATGCCGCTTCCAAACACGCCGAAGAAGTCGGCTACAGAGGCAACAAGTCCAACGATTGCTCCGCCCAGAATAGTGATTGTTGGGATATAACGTTTCAGGACTTGCTCGATGGGTTTTTCTGAACGTCTGAATCCCGGTATCTGCATGCCGGAGTCCACAAGCTGCTTTGCAACTGCGGATGGTCCTAAACCGCCTACTTCGAGCCATGTGAGTGAGAAAATGATTGAGAAAGAAACGAGTATGCCAGTGTAGGCAACGGCTCTCAACGGATCAACACCAACCTCAGTGAGGTTTCTTGGGGAAATAACGTAGTATACTAATCCTCCAGATGGGACTGGTCCGCTGGTGCTAGTCGCTGGGGTGTATTTCCCGAGAAGGTTGAGCCAGTCATTTGTGTTATTTGGATTGTAGTTGCTCCACACTAATTGTGAGATGAAATACACGTTGGCGAAGAGGGCGGAGGCAAAGATGACAGGCAGGTTGGACACGTAGAGCAGTTTGATTGGGTAGCGTCCCCTATATCCACGGTAGCCCGCGTATGAAATGGGCATTTCAACTCGCACGCCTTCCACGTAGATGACTATGATGAAGACGGCGACGGTTGTGAAGAATCCGATGATGCCTGGAACGTTGCTTCCGCGTATGAAGACCGATTGCAGTGGTTGTCCTCCAAGAACAGATTGCACCAAAGCAACTATAGCGCCCCAGCTGTAGCTGTCTCCTGTGCCCAAACCTGGAGGGGTAACTGCGAAGCTGTCCCAGATCACGTTTTGCGCTACGCCTGCTAGGATGAAGAGGCTGATGCCGCTTCCGAATCCCCAGCCTTTTTGTATCATTTCGTCCATTAGCATGAGGACTAGCCCTGCGATCATTAGTTGTGTAAATACTAGGATTGAGGCTCGGGGGTCCAGTGCTCCGTAGACGCCGCCGATTATGTAGGCTGATGCTTGGACTGCTATTAGGATGAATGAGAATACTTTGCTGGCTGTTGTGAAGAGCATGCGGTCGTCGGGGTTGGACATGTCGCAGCCTATCATGTTTGAGCCGGCGAGTAATTGTAGGATGAGGCCGGCGGTTACGATGGGTCCGATGCCGAGTTCCATGAGGGAGCCTCGGTGGCTGGCGAAGATGACTCTGAGGTAGAGGAACGGGTCGCCTGAGGT
>Ga0315306_10001354_pt1 | contig 11693 bp, 5 predicted proteins | sample TDP1_MG_FD_203803 | JGI IMG/M metagenome (GOLD analysis project Ga0315306, IMG submission 203803) | Freshwater sediment microbial communities from Lake Towuti, South Sulawesi, Indonesia - TDP1 | ecosystem: Environmental > Aquatic > Freshwater > Lake > Sediment | place: Indonesia: South Sulawesi... | reverse complement strand
GCGGAGGCCGTCGAGGGTCTGATAGTTCAGAAGGGGGCTAAACCGGCATTTCCCTGCAACGTTTCAGTCAACCAGATCGCCGCCCACTACAGCCCGCCGGCGAACGATGACGCACGAGTTGGAGAGGATGATTTAGTTAAAGTCGACATAGGTGCCCACCTCGAAGGCTATATCGCGGACACTGCTTTCACCGTTGCAACTGGTGCAAAGGTTGAGATAGTCCAAGCGGTCGAACGCGTGCTCGAGGAGGCGATCAAGGCAGTTAAGTCTGGCATCGACGTAGGCGAGATAGGAAGGGCGATCGAGGAGACGGCAAAGGCCGCAGGGTTCAAGCCCATAAGAAATCTCACTGGTCACAGCCTAGCACGATGGGAGTTGCACGCCGGGCTGACGATCCCGAACGTCAAGGAGGAAACAGGGCAGGTGTTGAAGGTCGGGGATGTCGTGGCGCTAGAGCCGTTCATAACCGATGGTGCCGGCTTCGTCGAGGACCAGCCTCAGGTCTACATCTTCAGGTACCTTTTCGACCGCCCAGTCCGGATGAGGATGACGCGCGAGCTGCTCCGCGATGTGAAGCGGGCTTACGGCAACCTGCCGTTCGCCGAGAGGTGGCTCGCGAAGAGGATGTCGAAGCTCAGGCTCGAGCTGACGCTGCGGGAGCTCGTCGGCGTCGGGGCGCTCCACCCGTACCACGTGCTGAGGGAGCGGGGAGATGGCCTCGTGGCACAGGCGGAGCATACGGTTATTGTGACCGAGCAGGGCTGCGAGGTCATCACGCGCTGAAGCTGGCGAATGTTTGAGAGAGGAAAAGCTGGAATATGATATTAAAATTAAGGGCGGTGAAATGGCCCGTTCAGTCTGGCGGTGTGCAAAAGGTTTTTACCGGCACTAAATCGAGCAGTACGGGGGCACACAGAGGGGCTGTTGGGAAACCGGGGATTAGAAGGTCAAAAAATGAGTTTAAAGTCTAAAGTTTCAATTTCAATGTGTTTGTTGCTGGCCGTCTCTATCTGTATCTACTCCGTCCAGCTTCCAACCGTGCATTCATGGAGCTGGGGCGCACATCGATTCGTGGCCCAGAAGGCTATCGACCTCATGCCGGATAGTTTGGATTGGTTTTTCTCGACGTACTCAAGTACCATCGTGAGTTATTCCACCATGCCCGACCAGTGGAAATCCAGCGATCCGCACGAGGGACCTCGACATTATTACGATGTGGACCGCCCCAACGGGACGCTGCCCTGGACTGTTGAGGACAACTTCAACACATTTGTGCAGTATTTGATGGAGAACGACTGGGATCATGCAGCGCAGCTCGCTGGCGTGATAAGTCACTACATAGCAGATGCGTCAAACCCACTCCACGGGGCCTCGGACTACGATCCTGGCGGGAACCATGGAGCCTTCGAATCGACCGTGGACTCTCATCTGGGCGAGATGAACATGGATATGCCCGGATTTGTGCCCCAAGAGCTCAGAAATGTTTTCGACCCGACGATGCAGCTGTTAGAGGAAGGCTATTCCGATACACATGTCCTGAACCCCTATCTGAGGTCCGGCATTTTATGGAACGATGAAATAAAAAATATGACGGAAAACAGATTGCGCAAAGGGGCCCAGCTGTTAGCAAATATCTGGTACACTGGGATGATCCGGGCGAGCTTGGTGATCGGCTCGGTGGCTACCTTATCGCCCCATAGTCCGATATACATCGTCGGCAACGATAACTTCACACTTGCGAACGGCGTCACCTCAGGCTCGGGGACGGAGAACGACCCATACATCATTGAAAAATGGGACATTAGTGCGGAGACCGCCCACGGGATCGAGATAAGGGGCACGACGGCGCACTTTATCATAGGGAACTGCCGGGTGCACGATGGGAGAACGAACTCGAATTACGGAATCTATTTTGATAATGTGACAAATGGAAAGGTCAAAAATGCCACAATCGAAAATAATCTAAAGGGTATCTACCTCGTTCGTTCAGAAAACAACGATGTGGCGAAATGCGACATCTCGAATCAGTTTGGCGAAGGCATCCGCCTTGATTTCTCGAACAACAACGGCATAACCAACTGTGATATGTCATATGGTGAAAATGGCGTGCACCTTTATCGCTCGAGCAATAACATTGTCAGCCGTTGCAAGATCTCAAATTCTTCGGGCACAGGCCTAGCCATTGAAAATTCCTCAAACAACCGTATCTACCACAACAACTTCGAGAATAACCCAACCCAAGCACTTGATCTGGGAGGTACGAATTCTTGGGACGACGGCTACCCATCGGGCGGGAACTACTGGAGCGACTACACTGGTGTAGATAACTATCGGGGCGAGAACCAGGACACCCCCGGAGGCGATGGGTTCGGTGATGCCCCGTACAATATTACTGGAGATACAAATCTAGACCGTTATCCGCTCATGGAATCTTGGACGCCTTCTTGGGTACCATCCGGACCTATCACGCCCCCGCCAGAAGTGCTGGTGGGCGTCAAGGCCGGCGACTGGATAAGATTAGATTTCACAATTAGTCGTGCGCTTCCTGAAATGACTTTGCCGCAGTGGATGAGGGTGGAATTTCTAAGCGTCGATGGAACGACTGTAACTCTGCACGTGACAATACAAATGCTCGATGGAACAGAGAATAGCAACGATATTACTGTTGATGTGGCTGCTGGTGGCAGAATTTTTAGGGAACCTTCAGGAGTCTTTGGGGGACTCTCGGGATTCGTCATTCCTGCTGACTCGAAGACCGGAGATCCCATTAAAATGACCAGGTATGACACGGTAACGATCGCTGGCGAGAACTCAGGGACCTATGCGGGGGTAAATAGAACGGTGGTTTACGCAAGCTTCTCGAGGGGTGGAACTCAGCTCACCTGTTATTGGGATAAAAAGACCGGAGCCCTGGTGGAAGTATATGCGGTTTCGGGCTACATGGCCGGAACTGCCAAGGCAACGGAAACAAACATGTGGCAAGCTGAAACCCCAACGAGGAGATGGCCGCTCATTATTGGGATCATCATCGTGGCAGCGGTAATTGGGACCACTGCGGTACTCTTGGTGAGAAGAAGACGCTTTAAAAGGGTTAAAAAACGTGTGCGCCGCAAGAGACGTGGACGCACGCGAAAGTGAGGATAAAATTTCACTTACGGAGCAGAAGCATCGCATGATCCTTTTCATATGGCTCGAGGATCTTCGCGTCTAAGATCTCGAGCTCCTTCTCGAGCTTTTCCATCTCCTCCCGGAAGATCTCCCGAGGTTCCTTGGTGACGTCTATGCTCCTCGCCTTAATCGCGAACATCGCGTACCCATCCTCTCGGAGGAATGCCCTAACATTCGAAAGTAGGATTTCAGTTTGTTCGGGCTGGGCGATGTCCTGATATATCACGTCCACCTGCTCGATGAGCGAGCAATAACCATTCGGCTTCGAAGCATCAGCCAAAATAGATACCATATTTGGCCTCCGGCAGCACACGAGCAAGAGATCTCGCAGTGGGCGGGACGATATTTCAACGCAGTAAGCAATGCCGCTTCGACCGATTATATCAGACACATGACTCACCGTCGTCCCGCTTGCAGCACCTAGGTAAAGGACCTTCATGCCCTCGGCGATCGGCACGCCCTTCATCCCTCTCAAAATAGCCGCTGCAAGTTTGCTCCGGTATGGGTCCCAGAGACGGTACTCGATGCCTTCGATCTCGATGAGCTTCTCGCCGTAAACCTGTGTGCCGGGGGCCAAGTTTGCTGTGGCGAGCTTTCGCGTGCCATCGTCGAGCTCGATCCAGTAGACGTCCCTTAATCCCTCGTGTTCAGCCGCCCTCATCATCAGCGCCCCTTCGGCTTCTCGTACCTCGACCTGATGTTTGCGACCCTGGATTTAAAATCTGCTGATAATTTATCCCCAACGAATTCCCCCGACATCGCGTCGACTCGCGCGGCTATTGTCAGCTTGCCGGCGAGCGCCCGAGCTATTTTCCCCCGTTGCCACTTCGGCGAGCCCCTGATGTCTGGATACTGGTAGATGACGCCGTGTTTGGGCGGCTTGGCGCGGGCACGAAGCGCCCTGAAAAGTGCCTTCTCAGCTCCCAAGACCTGTAGCGTGCTGGCCGGCATCTTGGCGAGCTGCGCAAGCCCACCCGCGAGCGAGATGAGGCGGGCCCCAATTGTCCCTCCGACGACAGCTCGGATATTGGGTGCGACTTGGGCCATCAATCCATCGATGTACCCGGCCATTCGCTCCCGCACCTCGTACATGGTAAAAACTTCCTTAGCGCAGTCGCGGATGGCCTGGATGTCAAGCTCATCGAACGGGGCGCCCAACGAACTCTGCGCCGCCTGGGCTATCTTCTCGATATCCTCATCCAGGAGCTCGGCAGCTGCCTTTATCGCCGACGCGGTGAATTTCTCCCTCGTGCTTAACTCCAAAACCAGCTTGAGGTAAACCTGATGATCGAGCACAAGCCTATCCAGCTCGGGGAAGTGGATGGAGTACCATTCCCGGATACGTCCGCATATCGTGTTCGCTGATTTATCGATCTCGTCGAGCATGTTTATGGACTGAATTATCAGCCTGTCCCGTTCAGTTGCCTCCTCCCTAAGCCTTCCACGCGTGAGCAGCAGGTTGACGGTGCGGATGATGTCATCTACGCCTTTGATCCCCATTTGTCCAGCAATCTCCCGCAATGAGCTTCGGAGCACATCGCCCGCCTTATTTGGCATCATTGCCATGAACATAACGCGTTTGAATTCTTTTCGCAACTGCGCCGCGAGCTCCTCGGACTCCAAGCTGAACTCACGATGACCTTCTTTGATCAACTTCGCTATCAGTTCGCGATGCTCCTCGGTCACCGTGCCCATCTGAACGCTGGCCAGCCGACCCGCTATTTTGATGGTATCTGCTGGGAATGGCACTGAGTTGAGCATTTTCCCATCTTCATCGAACGCGAATACACCCAAAACGCACTCAGCGATGTGTATTATTGCCATGCCAACACCAAGCTAAATTGGCTTAACTTCTATAAGACCTTAACATTACGTTCATGCGATATTCATCAAGGCGCGTAAGGCCACTGGGACGATATGTCGCCGATCTCCTTCCAGAGGGCATCCTTTTCCCCTGACGGAGCGTATGGCCACCTAGAGGTGATTTCCCCCAACCTGCCCCATAGAATGCCCTTGGTCACGATGAAGCTCGCTATGGTCGAGATCACGTTCTCGGTGTTATCATAGGTCAGATCCAGCCTAGCCCTCTTGACCATGATGTTCCCGGGGTGCGGGACGTTCATATTTTCCTCGACATGCAAGGGCGGGGTGAAGACATGGATGACGTTCTCGTTCTCAAATGCATTTTCATAGGTGTAGAACTTCACAACGAGCTTCGAGCCGTTCTCCAGGTAAAGATCCACATCTAGGCTGACCTGATACAGGGTGACTAAACTGAACTCGGCTTTTGAAGGCATGGCATGCGCTATACACCAGCCGCTGCCGCTCACCTCTGCGTTCTCCATCGATGTCGCGGTAACACATACGTTGTCCTCGGTACATGGCGCAACATTATCAGGTATTGTGACAGTCAATGTTGTAGTCCTGTTTTCATCCGGCCCGACATTTTCAAATAAGTTCTCCAAAAGCGTCAGAGTCCAGCCGGCATTATCGCTCACTGCCAAGGTATAATTATCGACATTTGCACCGATGTTCGAGATGACGATGGTGAAATTCATTTCAGTCCCTGGGTGGGTGCTTTGATAATCGGGAGAGATTGTCACATCGACCCCAAAAACTGCCAAAACCTGCGCTATGCAGCTGTCAGAATTGCTTACGGTTTGATCCCCCAGCGATGTGGCCGTGACAGTTAGGTTGTCTTCGGTAAATGGAGCCGCGTTCTCGGGTATGGTGACGCTTAACGTAACTATTCTATTCTCACCTACCTGCATGTTCTCGAGCAAGTTCTCCGAGAGCGTTGCCTCCCAGCCCCCATTATCCGATACAATTAAGGCAAAATTATCCACGGTCTCGCCGGTGTTGATGACAGTAACAAAGTAGTTGAGCGTCGATCCTGGCAGGCCTTCCTGGTAGTCCGGCGATATAGAAGCCCCAACTCCCCTGACTATCGCTTCGGCAATACAAGTGTCATTATCCCTCACCGTGTTGTCAACTTGAGAGGCAACAGTAACGGTAATGTTATCCTCGGTAAAGCTACTCGCGCTCGCCGGTATAGTAACAGTAAGCGAGGCAACTCCATTATCACCTACTCGAACCGACAGCGAGGTTGGTGAAACTGAAAGTCCCCAGCCCGAGTTGTCGAATGTGCTTAGACTGTAATTTTCGTCGATCATACCCGTGTTCGCTATCGTCACTGCGTAGGTGAGTGTAGCGCCCGGCAAGCCACTCAGGTATCTGGGCGAAATCGACACACCAACCCCCCTGATGACTGCATGGGCGATGCAGCTACCTGAGTCACTTATCGTATTATCTGTCTGCGAGCGAGCAACGACTAGTATCTCATCCCGGTTACAGTTCTCTGCATTATCGGGTATCGTGACATTTAGGATCGCGTTCTCGGAATTCTGCGGATAAACAACCAAAAATGGTGGGATGATAGTTGGGCCCCAGCCCGAGTTATCGCTGATCTCAAAAGCATAATTGTCGATGACATTTCCTGTATTGACGATCGTAATGGCATAGCCAAGCGTCCTCCCCGGCATGCCTTCCTTATAACTAGGTGATATCGACAGCTCCAGACCCTTTGTCACGAGCGGATAGCGGTCCTGATTTGTTTCACCAGGGATGTTATACGGCGTGTCGCCGATTCCATCGCTACCGGGAATATCCTGATTTTCACCCAGGTACTTGTCCCAACCGCTGTAATCGCTCCAGTAGTTTCCGCCCACCGAATAGCCATTATCCCAGCGATTGGAGCACTCGTCAAAAGCTTGATAATATAAATTATTTTTGAAGTTGTTACGGTAAATGCAGTTGTTATCGGAGCCATCACTGATAGAAATACCGACGGTGTTGTTGTAAGAATTACAGTTCGATATGGTGTTATTGTCAGAGGAAGACTTTATGAAGATACCACAAGAATTGTTGTTAGAGGTAGTACATTTTTCAACGATGTTATTCGAGGAATATCGAAGGTAAATGCCGTGGTAATTGTTATAGGCGGTACAATTTGATAAATTATTGTTGTCCGAGGAGTCGAGATAAAAACCGTATCCAAAGTAGTTGTAGGAAGCATAACAATTTTTGATGCTGTTATTTGAGGAGGAGTTAAGATAAATTCCGGTATTATCGGAGTAAATCGTCGTATTTTCAATTCTGCCGTTCGCCGCGTGATTGAGGTAGATCCCATAATTGCTATAGCCCCAAACATACACGCGGCAATTTCTAATAACGAAGTATGCCGTCGTGTTCTTTATCTCAATCCCATCGGCGCTAGACGTATCGATGTACCAGTTTTGTATGATGTACGGATCAAATGCTGTCCCAGAGCCAGAGGTAACGCCGTTTGCAAGTGTGAAGTTATCGTTGCCGACGATGTAGATGGGAGCATGGTTATCGATGCCGACCCTAGCATGTGCAATGCAGCTAGCTGAGTTGTTTACCGAATTATCTCTTAGTGAGGTGGCGGTAACGATTATGTTATCCCTGGTACAATTTTCGGCACCTGTGGGTATGACCACACTGAGCAAGACATTGTCGGAGGCACCAGCTAGTACGGTTACCGAAGTTGGAGAAATGCTCAGGGACCAGCCCGAGTTGTCGCTTACGGATAAATCATAGTTGTCTGGGACATTTCCGGTGTTGGCCACGGTGACAGTGTAGTAGAGCATTTCTCCAGGCAAATTACTCTGATAGCTTGGTGAGACCGAGACATCGACTCCAAGAATTATTATCGCGTGGGCGATGCATGAGGCGGATTTGCTAACAGTATTATCAGCCTGAGAGGTGGCGGTAACGGTTATGTTATCCCTAGTACAATTTTCCGCACCCATGGGCACGGTTACGCTAAGCGTGGCATTGTCGGAAGCGCCTGGCAGCACAGTTATCGACGTCGGGAGGATGCTGGGGGACCAGCCCGAATTATCGCCTGCGACCAAATCATAGGTGTCCAAGACGTTGCCCGTGTTAGCAACAATGACGGTGTAGTTAATCGTGCTTCCCGGCGCTTCATCTTGGTAACTTGGTGATATCGAAACATCGACACCTCGAGTGATGGTTGCGTGGGCAATACATGAGTCGTTGTCCCTCACCCTATTGTCGGCCTGAGAAGTCGCGATGACCACTATGTTGTCCTCCGTACAACCAATCGCCCCCAAAGGCACGGTCACGCTCAGCGTAACGTTGTCAGAAGCGCCTACTGGTACAGTTATTGAAGTTGGAGAAACGGTTGGCGACCAGCCTGTATTGTCGCTCGTGGCTAAATCGTAGGTGTCCGAGACATTTCCGGTATTTGCAACAGTGATGGTGTAGTTTAGCGTCGCGCCATTCAAACCGCTTTGGTAGCTAGGTGAGATCGAAATATCAACACCTCGAACAATGCTTGCATGAGCGATGCATGAGTCGGAGTCGCTCACCGTGTTATCGGCCTGCGAGGTAGAGGTTACTGTTATGTTGTCTTCAGTGCAACCGATCGCATCCAGTGGTACGGTTGCGCTGAGCGAGGCATTTTCTGAAGTAGCAGGCGATACCGTGATGGAAGCCGGAAAAACGGTCGGGCCCCAGCCTAGATTATCGCTTGCTGTCAAATCGTAGGTATCGGAGACATTGCCGGTATTGGCGACGGTGACGACGTAGCTAAGTGCAGTTCCGGGTAAGCCGCTCTGATAGCTTGGAGATATCGAAACTTCAACTCTCCGAACTATGGTAGCATGAGCTATACAATTGCCGCTGTTCTCAACAGTGTTATCAGCCTGTGAACGAGCCGTAAGGGTTATGAGATCTTCCGTGCAGCCGATCGCATTCGATGGCACGGTTACACTCAGCGTTGCCGTCCTGTTCTCCCAAGGAGGCACGGTAAGCGAGCCGGGGAAAACAGTTGGGGCCCAGCCCGCGTTGTCTGCAGCAGCTAGGGAGTAAGTATCCTCGACGTTGCCGGTGTTGGAAACTGTGACGGTGTAGTCCAGCGTCTCCCCGTTTAAGCCGCTTTGATAGCTCGGCGAAACCGAAACCTCGACACCCCGAACGATGGTCGCATGGGCGATGCATGATGCTGAGTCGCTAATAGTATTATCAGCCTGAGAGGTGGCTGTGACGGTAACGTTATCTTGGGTGCAGCCCATCGCATTCATGGGCACGGTTACACTCAGCGTGGCATTCTCTGAAGTGCCTGGTAACACCGTGATGGAAGCCGGAAAAACGGTCGGACTCCAACCTGAATTATCGCCTGCGACCAAATCATATGTGTCCGAGAGATTGCCCATGTTGGCGATTGTAACAGTGTAGTTAAGCGTCGCTCCGGGAAGGCCGCTTTGATAGCTCGGCGAAACTGAGATATCGACATCCCTTGGCGGGGTTATAGATAACTTCACCTCATCGAACCAGCAAACACATTGGGCGCCTAGGTCACTTCCGGTCTCGTAATTATAGCGCAATCTGAGCTTGTAGATGCCCGTCTGATCGAAGTAGCTGGAGACATCCTTGTTGTCAACGGTGAACCAATTATCGTAAGATCCAGGTGGGCCGAGTTGATTGTCTATGTCTACCGTCGAATTGTCCGGCTTTACTATGGTTACATAAACATCCTGTTGTTCCGGAACCGTGATGGCATAGCCCTTCCTCCAGGCGTAGCAGAGCTTAACGGTTGAGCCTGAACTTATGCTTGCACCCAATATCTGTTCCCAATATCCCTCGCCGCTTTCCCGTTTGACAGGTACTCGTATGCAGATCAGCCTTCGGTTTTTTACTCCCGCCGTCGATGAAAGTTCTCCCATATATTCCAGATTGTCCGTATGGCTTCCGGCTCCCAAATTTCCGAAATTCATTGTAAATGCGCTTTCGTAATCGGTTGAATCCTTCCCCTCTATCAATAAGTCTTGGGCAGTTGTCGTGTCAGCGTTTAACCTCCAGCCAACTGAGTAAGAGGCCGAAGCTGCCATATAATGCAGGGTTCCCAAAATTAGGTGATTATCGGATTCAGAACTGTAGGTATTGCTCGCTGCAAGATACCAAGTGTTTGCTGATGCCGGTGTTAAACCTTCCTCATTTTCAGCATAGTAATTCATTAAATCAAGCCTTATCGCCGCAATATGGGCATATTTTATGATCGCAGAATAACCTTCGTTTTCAGAAGCGATTTGGAGATTTATCGTATGCGATGTTCCTCCGCTCAAGTTCACCTTCTTAAACACTCCAAAATTGTAATGGGCCGTATTATCGGAGGGTTCTATTAAGGTTGAGGCAAAGTTTTCCCCATTTATAGTCAAGTAGTTTAAAGTGCTGTACTGTAAGCCCGGTGTCCCAGTTACATTTGCCGTCGCCATTATGAGGTAATCCGCTGCAGAGGAGGGAGTGAAAGTAAGAGTTACTCTATTTTCAGGTGATGTCGATGTTGTAGTGTTTTCGGTTTCATTCTCAGCGTATTCACAAGCAACCCTCCAAACGAGCAGACGGGCATTTCTAATTTTTGCAGTCCCGCCTGTATTGTTGGTCTTAAATATTACTTTTAAAGTATGTGAACTCCCGCCGGACAGGCTGATCTTCTTAAGCGCGTTAAAAGGGTAATAGTCGGTCGTATCTTTTACCCTATATTTTAGCTCCTGATAGATCACGCTATCCACTTCCAAACTCGCCCAGGTTTGATAGCTTTCGCTACTGCCTGCAACCTCGGCGGAAGCTATTATCAGGTAATTTTCAGTAACTGGCGGGGTGAAGGTGATCATAACTTTATCTTGGTAAGAAGTATCCGTATTCCAAGTTGTCTCACCCAAATTCTCGGCATAATAATGAGTTGTAACGGTCTGTCCACTTGTTATCTTTACACACCCGCCATTTGCATAGCCCACGTTGTCCCAAGCCCCTATCGAGGCCCCGCTTACCAAGGTAAATGTCCAATTGTCTGCGTTGTTCTCAAAACTACCGTTGGTGATAACTTCCCCCCGGGACGGTGAGGAATAGCTCATACCCCCCACAAGGTAGAGAAATAAAAAGGATACAATCAATAGAGGTAGAAAAACCTCTACTTTAACTTTCCCCCCCTCTGTCCTCACTTTTAACCTCCATCCAATGCTCTTCCACTTAATAAGCTGACGAAATAGCATAAAACGTTTGCGATTGTCAACAAAGCAGCCAAGGGTTGCCGATTCTCACCTTTTGAAGCCCTTCCCGCCCGCATATCTTCAGGAAGCGCTCGGCATCCTCTCGCTTTGTATATGGCATGTCATCCATGTAGTATAGCGGGTGAAACGCGAGCAGGGAGTAAGGGATCGAAGGGTCGAGGTCAGCGATAAATGAGGCAAGTTTCCTGATCTCCTCATCATCGACGTAACCTGGAACGAGCAGGGTGCTAGCTCGGGCAAAAGGCACTTCTGGCCTCTCGCCATGGCGCTTGCCCAACCACTTGAAGTTCTTGTATGCCGCTCGATGCTCTACCCCAGAAAGCGCGTAGAGGACCTCCGAGGACCAGCACTTGAGGTCCGCCTTAATTCCGCCCCCGCTCTCCATCGATAAATCGGCAAATCTCTTTAGGT
>Ga0315306_10001351_pt1 | contig 11705 bp, 13 predicted proteins | sample TDP1_MG_FD_203803 | JGI IMG/M metagenome (GOLD analysis project Ga0315306, IMG submission 203803) | Freshwater sediment microbial communities from Lake Towuti, South Sulawesi, Indonesia - TDP1 | ecosystem: Environmental > Aquatic > Freshwater > Lake > Sediment | place: Indonesia: South Sulawesi... | reverse complement strand
GCCTTGCCTTAACGGAGATGAGGCTTTCCCGCGTCTCCCCATTTACAGTCAGCCTCTCCGCCAAGGAACGGAGGATGCCTGTGCCGAAGGGCTCCCCGTTTATGGGGTTCCAGCAGAAGTGGATGACGCTCTCCGGCGCCAAGGTCTTTCCGCCATAAGTGGTGGTCTGCTTATAACCCCTCACCTGGCCAGTGGGGTCGCGGAGGACCTTTTCTATGCTGGTGAGGGGCAGAATTTTTAGATTTTCCAGATGGTCTGGGGTGACCTTTTCCCAGAAGCTGTTGCCCGTGGCCACCACTTCCCTAACCCCAACTTGGAGCAGGCCGTCCAGGTTCACCTGCTCGTTGAACTCGTCCACCACCGCCTTGGCCTTCTCCGCCTGGGCATAATCCGCGTTGACGGTGGTGTAGAAGCCCGCGCCCACCGCCTGATCCGCCAGAAAGTCCACAGCCGCCTTGGCCGCGTAGTCTCGAAGGTATATTCCGATGAGGTCTTCAAAGGCCACGGCTGGCGTTTCACCATAGTTTTCCCGCCAGGCTGGCAAAAGGACTCCACTGGGGCGAAGCCTCGAAAGGGCCTCCTTCAACCGGCCCAACCCGCGTCTAAAAGTCCTGCTCAAGGTGCCTCAACTGAAACAATTTCGGTTGATTCTGGATTTAAATCAAAATTGCTCGAAAGCTCCATATGGCGGAAAACCGCCCCAATTTCAGTAGCACTCTCTAAAAGGCTTATGCCGTTGTCTCATGAAGCTTTTAAGCCTATTAGATCGAGCACGCTGGCCCGTTAGATGTCATCCGTACTCTGTTTTCCCTGACACTACTTTGGTGATTAGGTTTATGGTGGCTATAGCTCCGCCGGATGAAAGATGGATATGAGGGTTTCAGTGTGGACCACGTTGGGATGTTGTTCAACCATCTCGTAGATGATTTTTCTGAGCTCTTCGAGGCTCTCCGCTTCGATCACCACCACGGCGTCAAACCTTCCCATGACGGAGTTGGCCATCTTGACGCCTCTGATCCTCCTTGACCCAACGATCTCCTGGGAGGTGCCGGGCTTCATGGTGACCATGACGAAGGCCCTTATGACCCTGCGGCGTAGGTCCTTGGCTGAAGGCAAGGGGTGGCACGCTCCATCCTTTAGAAGAGGGTTATGGACGTCTCGGTGTGGATGATGTTTGGGTCCTTCCCCACTACCTCGTACACGATCTCGTTGATCCTTCCGAGGTCGGGCGCCTCAATGATCACGATGGCGTCAAACCTGCCGTAAACGGAGTCCGCGCTGATGACCTCCTTAACCCGATCCTTGATGGCCTTAACAACCTCCTCGGAGGTTCCAGGCCTTGTTTGAATCAGTATATACGCCTTCATTTTTCATCACCTCTCCTATTTTAATAGTCCAGGTACTTCATGATTTCCCACGGGGTGACGTAGAGGCAGTACTGGTTCCAGTCATTAGTCTTATACTCAATAAAGGCATCGAAGATGTGGCTTCCGAGGGCCCGATGGACCACCTCGTCGCTCTTCATCGCCTCCAAGGCATCCTTCAACGTCGTGGGAAGCTCCCTGATGCCGAGGGCCCTCCTCCTCTCAGGGGTCAACTCGTACACGTCCTCGTCAATGGGATCTCCAGGGTCCATCTTCCTCTTGACACCGTCAAGCCCCGCCATGAGGATGCAGGAGAAAGCCAGGTAGGGGTTACAGGAGGGGTCAACGGAGCGAAACTCCACCCGCTTGGTCGAGGCGAACTCCGGCCCCTTATAGTAGACTGGGACCCGGACCATGGCTGATCGGTTGCGACGCGACCACATGATGTAGATGGGGGCTTCAAAACCCGGCACAAGGCGCTTATAGGAGTTCACCGTGGGACAGCTAACGGCGGTGACGGCCCTGGCGTGCTCCAGTAGTCCCCCTATGAAGTATCTGCCCGTCTGGCTCAGCTCAGCATACTCGTCGTTCTCATCATACATCTCGTTTACGCCATTCCTCCATAGGGAGGTGTGCACGTGCATGCCACTGGCGTTGTCAAGGTAAACGGGCTTGGGCATAAAGGTGGCGATCAACCCGTACTTCTTCGCCACATTTTTTGCCACAAACTTATAGTAGAGCGCCCTATCGGCGGTTTCCACTAGACCGCCAAAGCGGAAGTCTATCTCCAATTGTCCGGCCGTGGCCACCTCGTGGTGGTGCATCTCAACCTCAAAGCCAAAGTTGTCCTCAAGGATTGAGGCGACTTCATTGCGGTACTCGATGGTGGTGTCCTCGGGCGGGGGCCTGAGGTACCCTTCCTTAGGCCTCATGGTGAAGCTTCCGGGCGTAATATCGGGGGATTGGGGCACAACCCTTGGCGCGCCCCAGGAGTCCCCGGCACCCCCTTTCGGGCTTACCCATAGATCCCAAACCAGCTTTGTGGGGTCAATGGACGTGAAGACGAAGTACTCCAGTTCGGAGCCAAAGTAGGCGGTGTAGTCCATCTCCTCCGCCGATTTAACAGCCCTCTTCGCTACGTGCCCCCTGGGGCAAACCTCCGAGGGCTCGCTGCCGCCATAGGCCTCGTAAACATCCCCTAGGACGATGGCGCTCTTCTGCTTTTCGTCGCTGGTCCACGGGATAATGGCCAAGGTCTTTGGGTCAGGCATTAGGACCATGTCAGATTCTTCGATGGTCTTGAAGCCTCGGATGGATGAGCCGTCGAAGCCAATCCCTGCGGTGAAAACTGGTCCCTCTATATACTGTTTCGCGGGAATCACCTTGTCCTGCAGTAGGCCCCGTATGTCCACGAAGGCCGAGTGGACCCAGCGGACACCATGTTTTTTCAGTAGCCCTATAGCCCTCTCCCGATCCTCCATACAGGTTTCTCCATGTTCAATTAAGGACCAGAATATGTTAGTTTTGTATATAAATCTTTCGGTTTTATGAAAAAAATATTTATAAGCAACTCATTCTATGAATATTTTTCATGAGCGCGTGCTCGTAGTGAATGTAACTTGGAGGTAGATGAGTATGCTGGAGGTCAGTTCAACCCAAAGGCTGGACGCCACCGATTTTCAAATCCTCAGGATGCTCCAGGAAGATGCTAGAATGAGTTACCGCAAGATAGCCGAAGCCCTGGGAATAGCGGTTGGAACGGCCTATAACCGCATCAAGAGACTGGAAGACGAAGGAATCCTTAGGGCCTACACCGTCATGGTGGACCCAACCAAACTCGGCTATGGCCTAACGGCAGTTATCCTAATCCAGGCTGAAGGGCAGCACCTGGTGGAGGTGGAGAAGGAGGCTGCCCAGTTGGATGACGTTATCTGCGTTTATGACATCACCGGGGATTTTGACATAGCCGTTGTAGCCAGGTTCAGGGACAGGTTTACGCTGAACAACTTCATTAAGGCGATGTTAAAGAGCCCCTACGTAAAAAGGACTGTTACCAATGTCGTCCTCAACGTTGTCAAGGAGGACTTCAGGGTTAACGTTAAGGAACTGCAACCAATTGAAGAAATCAATAGGGATAACCTTAGCCCTAGGTGAATCAACCCTTAATTACCCTGAGAAGAGGAATTTTATTTCATGCTAGGATGCAGGGCACCTCCTTCAATGCTGATAGTCTAGTTTTTATACCTGTTTTTCGTCCATAGACGAACCCATGGGGGAAGGATGGTTTGAGGCTTAGGAACTGGCTCCTCTTCCTGCTCATGATTTTCCTTTGGGGTTCCAACTGGTCGGTGATGAAGAGGGGGCTGGATTTTATTCCCCCCATAACCTTTGTGTTGCTGCGATTCCTATTTTCCACCCTTGCCCTTTCGCCTTTCCTTTTCCTCTTCCGAAGGGGGCTTCCAAGGGATAAAGATACTCTGAGTAAACTGCTGCTTCTATGTTTGATCAACGCCTTGGGTATAGCCGCCAGCAATGTGGGCTTAGTGTTTGAGGAATCGGGCATGGGGGCGGTGCTCACCTACACGCAACCCCTCTTCGTCTTCTGCTTGGCAGTTCTATTCCTAAAGGAGGAGGTTAAGACCCTTAGGCTTTTAGGCTTGGTGATAGGTTTTATGGGGGTTACAGTCCTCTTCCTTAGGGAGTACAGTTCCTTAACCGCCCTTTCATATCCAGACCTTATGATGTTCCTCGGTGCCTTCACGTGGGCCGTAACAACCGTTTATTACAAGAAATTCCTTAGCCACGTTAATCCAACCTTGGCCAACATCCTTCTATTAGGAGTAGGTGTTCTTCCCCTCGCCGCGTTGAGTCTAACCAGGGAAGCCTTCACCTTCCAGTGGACAGGGACAAATCTTGGCATAGTACTATATTCCTCCCTTGCCGCTTCAGCCATTGGGAGCACCATCTGGCTAATCCTTCTGAAGGAGGAGGACGCGGTGACCCTCTCGGCATCAAGCCTCATAGTTCCAATCATCGCCCTCCTCTTCGGGTGGCAACTCCTAGGAGAAAATATAGAAGTAGAATCCCTCATCGGTTCAAGCCTCGTCCTGATGGGAGTATACCTAGTAAACAGGACTTAAATTATGAAAAGGAGCTGAAGACCGCGCCGCTGTTAAAATTGTTAACCATGACTGGGAGTATGGAGCCCACACGCAACTGTTAAAATTTAGGCGGATTACGCCTGGTAAATATCCAAAAAATTTCCTTTTTATAACCAGAGTTTATATATGACATCTGTATAACTCTCATATGGTTACATAACGGAGACTTAAGGGTTCGGAGGTCAAAGTCTTATGGTTTTAGAGGAAGAGACCAAGGTTATTCAGAGCCGCAACGCTCACACCCAATATCTGGTTATTCCCGCGGATGTGGTAAGGGATTCTCAGTACCCATTCAGGGAGGGAGAGGTGGTAAGGATCACGGTCGATCCCTATCGCAGAATGATGATAATCAGGTCTGTTGAGGAGCCCCACATTGAGGTCTCGCCTAAGGGGATAATTGTTAAAGGAAAGAATATAGAGGTCATTGAAAGATGAGGCATAAGTCCTTGTATCCAGAGCGAGTCCTGGCGGAACTCTTAAAGCAAAAAGAATTGAAAAGGCTGAAAACTGGGCACAAAATAATACTCGGGGATAGCAGACACATGGATGAAATAAAAGACGGTGAGGCCCATCTAATCGTCACGTCGCCACCTTATCCGATGATTGAGATATGGGATGATCTATTCAAGAGCCTGGGTTGCAAAACTTATGAGGAAATGCATGAATATTTAGCTGACATCTGGAAAGAGTGTTACAGAGTTTTAGTGGATGGCGGAATAGCATGTATAAACATTGGGGACGCCACCAGAAAAGTAAAGGGAACCTTTAGGCTGTTTCCTAATCATTCGAGGGTCATTGAAAAATGTGAGAAATTAGGGTTTATTACCTTGCCTTGCATCTTATGGAAAAAACCTACAACCAAGCCTAACGCCTTTTTGGGCTCCGGATTTTTACCGACCAACGCCTACGTCACACTTGATTGTGAATACATTCTGCTTCTTAGAAAAGGCGATGTTCGAAAGTTTAAGCCGAAGGACCCCTATCGATACGCCAGTTACTACACAAAGGAAGAGAGGGACGTATGGTTCTCCCAGATTTGGGATATTAAAGGCATAAGACAAGAAAGTAGTGAAATAGAGAGAAGGGTTGCAGCCTACCCTGAGGAGATCGTTTATAGATTAATAAGGATGTTCTCAATAATCGGCGACACCATTTTAGATCCATTCTTAGGAACCGGAACAACCACCAAAGTTGCCATGGAACTCTACAGAAACAGTATAGGATACGAAATAGATGAAAACTTGCTTGATCTCATAAAAAAGAAGATACATTATCAGGAAAGATTATTTGAGCCTAAGAATTTCAAAATCGAAATTATCCCAAGGGATGACCGAATAAAAATTTCCAAATTAGAATCTTAAATAGGGCTATAGCGTTGAAAGAAAAGGTGAGGTCTTCCCTTCAATAGCTTGAAACAATTCTTTTTTTGAATTTGCGTACACGGTGACAAGTCTGGCAATATAAGTCATTTTCTCTATTTACTAATTGTGAACCACACTTCCAACAGCGCTTATTTATGTACACCACCAATTTCGTATTTGCTCTCCATTACACTAGTTTTAATCGCTTCCTCCTACTATCGGGCTTATGTCAACTATTATCTCGTCTTTCTCCTTTTCATAGAAAATGATTTTATCAGCCTTTATTTCCTCCATCAAAGACGGCTTAGTTTTATAAGTCTCAGGCTTTATGGATATGGACGTTTCTCCTACAAACCCGTCTATTCCCCTTGATTCCTCTTCTGGTTCCGCCAATCTATACTCTTTTCCCATCATGGACGCTATCTTGTTCAATATGGGTTCTTGAAACCGCAATCCAACAAATGTTTTAACTAATACTAAGTCTTCAACCCATCCCTTAACGGTTTGTTCATCGATTGCAAGGAGTATTCTCCTAAAATCATCCAACTTCCTCATTATCCTCTCTGTAGCTTCGTCTATAGCGTCGGGTTTTTCATTCAAATACCACCTTTTCCACCCCTCAAACGTCTTATAGGGGCATTGCTGTATCATTTCAGATAACTGACCCACTACATGGGGTCTGGTTCCCTGAGCAAACTGATTTGCCAAATTAATTATCGGAGAAACGTAAGTGGCGAATTTTTTAGCCTCGCCAGTTAGCTCCTTAAGTTCATCCATACCAATTCTGATTTTCACCATGGTCCGCTATAAAGTCACTGACACCTATTAAGATTTTAGTCTCTGAACAAGGCCTTGTCTCTTTTCTTTATTATAGTCAACCTCCCTTTTCGGCCGAGTCCCAAAAATTAAGAACAAATCCTCCATTAAGATTAAAAATGAATCGGCTAATACTGTGTTCCATAGCGCGGGAAGGAGGAAACTAGGTGAACGTGTCTGATGTGGATAAGGCCTTCGGTGCCACCTTCATTGAACTAGAAGGCCTAAGGTTTGTAGCCTCCCTGGCCCACCGTAAGGGCGGCCACCTATTCGTCTACCTGAAGGAGGGCCAATTTGACGAAAAGGAGGTGCAGGAGGAGATCAACGGAGTCTTTAAGGAACTCCTAAGACTCAGCGGTAACGACGCCGAGTTTAAGGACCGCCGCCCCAGGGAGTACCGATACACCGTGCTCAATGAGAAAAACGTGAACAAGGCCTTCAGCAGGGTATACACCAATTTCAAACGCAAAAGGGGAGAAGAAGAGGAAGGCTTTGCTGAATGACCAGAGAAATGAAGGCTTATTTCCTTTTTCGATCCGTGCTAAAACCAAACCCTAATATACCATAACTGCCTAAACCATGGAGAAGATTCCTTTATAAGGCACCTATCCAAGCTTTTCTTGGGGAAGTACTCATGCAGGTCTGGAAAGGGGTCGGGGTGAGACTAGATGGAAGGTTCTCTGAGGTGAAGGCCCTCTTCGACTCCGGGTCAAGCTTTACTATCATGGGCTATGGCGCACTTAATGAAATCTTTGGCGAACCGCAGGTTAAGAGATTGACGAAGGCTAGGGAAGTCGCGCTCCCCAATGGACAGAGGGTAATCATCAATGCCTACCTAGATTCCCAAATAGTCATCGACAAGTACATGATTGAGGAAAGGATTTACCTTTCAAAGGACATCGTCAGAAAGGCTGTGGTGGAGGGGAGGGAGGCACTCCTCCCAGACCTCATAATAGGGGCCCCAACAATGGAATCCTGGGGCATAGAACTAGACCTCAAAAAGGGCGACGTAGTAATACGTGGAACATCCTTCCTCCTCTAATCCACAGACACGGCGCAAGAAACCCCTCCATTAAATAGACAAAATCATATAGCCTTATTTAATTCTCCACGTAGCAGCCCGTAACACGCGCATTAAAGCAATGAAGGCATGTAACAGAGCAAAAAAGAATAAAAGCTAGAAACAGGTTTAAAGGATTCCTATCAGGGTTAGCGCCCCTATAACTATGAGAAGCGCACCAGCAACGATTCTCATCCTGTTCTGAGATATTCTGTCTGAGAATTTAGCTCCTAGGGCCACGCCTATGCCCGTAACCAAGGCTAGGGCAGATAGGACGCCCAAGATCACCTCCGCGGGGGCGTCGTATTTCGCCGCCAGAGTAATGGTGGCAATCTGGGTTTTATCGCCCAACTCAGCGAGGAAGGTAGAAATGAAGGCGGTGGAAAGGATTCCGCCCCACATCCTCCTGTTTGGACGATCGGTGTCAGTCCTTTTGACTATCAGAAAGGAGCCCATAAGGAGGAAGATGAGTCCAGAGATCTTAGAAAGCACTGCCACAGGCACGATTTGGAGTAGACCTTCTCCGACGAGGACCCCTAAACTATTTACCAGGGAGAAGGCAGCCATGGCGCCCAGAAAAATCATGAGGGGCTTCCTGTTGGTTGCCGAAAGGGCGACGATGGCCAGCTGAGTTTTATCCCCCAACTCCATGACCACAATGGAGATTAGGGGAACAAGGAAGGCATCTACCAGCAAACCTTACCCCTCAACTGATTTTATTAAAGCAAATCGTGAATCAAGTCCACCTTTGGTTTAAAGTTTTCTCCTTAGGGATAAATCTAAGAGAGTTACCGTCGATAAGTTGGTCTGAACCTTCGCCTAACCCTTTAACGTTTCAATTGACATTTGACCAGAGGGCTAGCCTTATGCCTAAGAGGTAAAGTCTACTATTACTATAACTAAGTCTTTTTCAGGCACTCCCGTTACATCTAGCTTGCTTAAGTCCATGTTATAGAACTTTCTGATTTTCTCGGGGACAACAACCTTTATGGTGGCTCCAGTTTTATCCCATCTCACCTTTTCTTTTAGAAGGGCCCTATTTTCCCATTCCTCGATGGGGTGGCTTGCCATCCCTATGGAAACCGAGGTGAGGGCGTATAGGTGAATGACATCGCTACTGGGCTGAAAGAGCTCCTCCGGTATATCTAACGCCTTAGCCTCCTCAGCGGCTTGGCTCAACATGGACCTTATAGACAAGGAAACGCCACCCATAATCATGCACCCACAAGCTTACCTTAACTAGCTTCCCATCTGTTCTCCTTAAAGTCTGTATAATAAACTCTTCCTCATTAATGTATCTTCTCCTTTCCATTGGCATGTCCATGACGATTTGCCTAACCCACACCTCATTGATAAATCTGTGTCTCTGAAGCCTACGCTGCACCGCCCGGGTCGTCTGAACAACTTTCTGCATCTCAACCATGTTTCTAACCATCACATCAGGGGCTTTAAGTTCTTCTGGATAAACAGATACCCCAAAAGTTAATATTACCTTTTTCCCCTGTTTTCTATGGTATCCCCCTTCACGCGGCAACAAAATTTGTGGAGGTTTATGGGTGTCTGAGGAGGAGGTTAAGGGAGTTATTCGCGCCATTTATGGAGCCATCATGGAGAAGACCCTATTTTACTACGCGGAGGATGCCACAGCCGTTTACCCTTATGACATGTTGGCACACGTTAAGTTAGTGTGCTTTGATGGTGCTGATTGTCAGTCTACCGCACGAAGGAGACGGATTTTAGTATGACGGAGAGAACTCAGAGGCTTCGGGAAAACCTGATTGCGAAAACCCCGTCGATCTGCCTGGATAGGGCTCTCCTAATGACTGAAGCCTACAGGGATACGGAGGTTCTTCCCTTTGTCATGCGGAGGGCTAAGGCCTTCGAAAGGATCTTAGGCGGAATGACTATATGCATACGACCGGATGAGCCCATCGTTGGCAACCAAGCCAGTGAACTTAGGGCCGCGCCGCTTTTCCCCGAGTTCAGCATCGACTGGATCGAGAAGGAAATTGACGAGTTTCCACAGAGGCCCTTCGACCTTTTCCTTGTGCCGCAGGGTGCCAAGGAGAAGCTGAGGGAAGCATTCGATTACTGGAAGGGCAAAACTCACTCCGACAGGGTCGTATATTTGACTTCAATGATGCTCCCCGATGAATTCAAGAAGGCTTGGCAGCGTGAAACCTTCCGGATCAATCAGGTGATATGCAACCAGGTTCGGAGAGATTCGGGGGATGGGCATGTCATCGTCAACTACGAGAAGGTAATTAGGAGAGGGCTTAACGGGATAATCCGCGAAGCCCAGGAAGCCCTGGAGAGACTTAATCCCCGCGAGCCTGAAAGCATCGAAAAGAAGCTGTTCCTGGAGGCGGCCATCGTTACCCTCAAGGCTGCTGGCGCGTTTGCTAGAAGATATGCAATGCTGGCCAAGGAACTAACTAAGAAAGAGCGGGACGCCGCCAGGAGGGCAGAATTGGCGACCATAGCTGGGGTATGTGAACGGGTTCCAGCCCACCCAGCGCGGAACTTCTGGGAGGCCCTCCAGGCCTACTGGTTTACGCATCTTCTCCTGCAGATTGAAAGCAACGGCCACTCTGTGTCCTTCGGAAGATTCGACCAAATTCTCAATCCCTACTTCAAGAAAGATGCAAGGGAGGGAAAAATAACAAGGGAAAAAGCTCTGGAGCTTATTGAATGCTTCTTCGTGAAGGCGAGTGAGCTAAATAAGGTGAGACCCTGGAACGAGACTCGGTTCAAGGGCGGCTATCCCATGTTTCAAGCTTTGACCATAGGCGGTCAAACCCGGGACGGCCTAGACGCCACAAACGAGTTAACGCGCTTAGTCCTTGAAGCCACGGCCAACATGAGGCTTCCTCAACCCACGGTTGCACTGAGGATTCATAGCAAAACCCCTGAGGAACTTTTGGTGGAGGCTTGCGAAGCCATGGTGCGCCACGGAGGCGGCCTGCCATCCTTCTTCAATGACGAAGTGTTGATACCTGCTCTCCAAAACACTGGCGTGGGGCTTGAGGATGCCCGGGACTACGCCATTATGGGATGTGCTGAGGCGGTTATTCCAGGAAAGTCCCTCTCCACAAACGGCGGGGGCTGCTATATCAACCTACTTAAGCTCCTTGAACTCGCCCTAAACAATGGCGTAAACCCCAGCAACGACCTCCAACTCTGCCCAGGCTCAGGCGACCCGACGACGTTCAAGTCCATCAACGACGTGATGAATGCATACAGAGAGCAATTAGAGTATTACATGCAGCTCGTTCCAGTCCTTGACAGCACCATAGCGGCAACGGACGCCGCCCTGAACCCAACGCCGTTCACCTCCTCCCTCATAGATTACAGGTTGGAAATCGGAAAGGACGCGTTGGCGGGCCAGGGGCCCAACTATGCCCACACCATTCTGCAGGGTCATGGAATCGTAAACGTAGGAAACGCCCTAGCCGCTTTGAAGAAGCTCGTGTTCGAGGAAGGGGTTCTCTCGCTCATTGAAGTGAAACGGGCGTTGGAAACAAACTTTGAGGGATTGAAGGGAGAGGAAACCAGGCAGTTGTTGCTGAACAAGGCGCCGAAATATGGCAACGACGACGACTACGCGGACTTCCTCGTTAAGGAGGTGGCCCTCATGTTTTACAGGGAAGCCAAGAAGTATGTGCCTCCCCGAGGTGGAGTTTACGGGCCCTCGTTTCAATCGTTGACAGCGAATGTGCCTCAGGGTGAGATGGTAGGAGCGACGCCCGATGGCAGAAGGGCTGGTGAACCCTTAGCCGACAACGTTTCACCCCATCCTGGGACCGATGTCAGCGGGCCCACAGCTGTTGTCAAGTCCGTAGCTAAGTTAGATCACGCGTTGTTCGTCAACGGAAACATCCTGAACTTGAAGTTTCATCCCCTAATGGTGAAGGATGCCGATGGCATCCGAAACCTGGCGGCT